>ENA-OUQH01001171-OUQH01001171.1-human-gut-metagenome-genome-assembly--contig:-NODE-1171-length-17940-cov-7.373665_pt1 | contig 17940 bp, 16 predicted proteins | sample MGYA00237948_ERZ548828 | MGnify/ENA primary metagenome ERZ548828 (study PRJEB26490, sample SAMN05194711) | human gut metagenome | biome: terrestrial biome; feature: human-associated habitat; material...
GAGATGGACGGCAAGATCATGCAGGTCGTCGAGTTCCAGCACGTCAAGCCCGGCAAGGGCGCGGCCTTTGTGCGCACGAAGATGAAAAACGTCATCACCGGCGCCGTGACCGAGACGTCCTTCAACCCCACCGCCAAGTTCGAGAGCGCCACCATCGACCGCAAGACGATGGAGTACAGCTACAACGACGGCAACCTCTACTACTTCATGGATCCCGAGACCTATGATCTCGTCCCAATCGACGAGAGCGCCCTCGGCAGCAACTTCCGCTTCGTGAAGGAGAACATGGAGTGCACCATCAGCTCCTACAAGGGCAAGGTGTTCCAGGTCGAGCCGCCCACGTTCGTCGAGCTCGAAGTGGCCGAGACCGATCCGGGCTTTGCCGGCAACACCGCCACCAACGCCACCAAGCCCGCCACGCTGGAGACCGGCGCCGAGATCAAGGTGCCGCTGTTCATCAACCCCGGCGACCGTATCCGCGTCGACACCCGCGTGGGTGAGTACCTCGAGCGCGCGAAGGGCTGAGAAAAGCATGCATAAAAAAGACGCTGCCTCCGGCAGCGTCTTTTTTTATTTGCGGGTGGGGGACGGACATGCAGTGCATGAACGGGAGCGCCGTCATTGAAAGTTCTCCCCCCTTGAGGGGAGACTTGAAAAGAACCAGCGCGCCGGCTCTTACGAGCCGGCGCGCTGCGCATTGCTGTCCGTTTTTACTGCGCACTCTCCGCTTCCGCGGCGGCGGCAGCGGCGGCGTTGGCCGCGTTCACATCGTGATCCAGATCCTTGATGAAGCAGCGGCGGCGCTTGTGCTGCTCCTTGTCGAGGCGCTTCCACTGTGCAAGGATGTGGTCGTTTTTCTCGAGCATGGGGCCGGTCTCGGCAAACTGCACGCCGTGGCGGTTGCAGCTCTGGCAGACGTGGTCCATCATGACGGCGTTGATGCCCTCGGTCTGCAGATCCGGCCGCACGGCCGTGAGCAGCATGATGAGCGTGTCGCCGTGGTGCAGGTCATTGAGCACGCCCGCCCAGCCGAACGGGAACAGGCGGCCGTCGGAGTGCTTGAGCGCGACCGAGGGGTCGAGCGTCGTGACACCGAAGGCGACGAGGTTTTCCTGCTCATCGAGCACGAAGCACACAAACTCCGGATCGACGAGCGGGATGAACTTTTTGGCATAGCGCTCGATCTGCGCGTCCGAGAGCTCCACGACGCCGTAGAGCGGCGCGTAGGCCGCATTGATGAGCTCAAAGACCTGACGGACGTAAGGACCGTATTCGCTCTTGTGATGCAGCGTGGCCACGTGCAGGTTCTTGCGCTTGAGGATGTACTGCGAGAGCTTGTGCAGGCGCTCGGCCTCCGTGCTGCCCGGGGCGGGCACGGCAATGCGGTATTCGATCCAGTCGACGTCCTTGCGGTAGCCGAGGCGGGTCAGATGCTCGGGATAATACGGCGCGTTGTAGTTCGTGAAAAACAGGCTGCGGCGGTCAAAGCCGTCGACGAGCATGCCCTCGCGGTCACAGTCCGTGAAGCCGAGCGGGCCGTGCACCTGATCGCACCCCTTCTCGCGCGCCCAGCGCTCGACCGTGCCGAAGAGCGCCGCCGAGACCTCGGAATCATCCACGAAGTCCACCTGACTGAAGCGCATGCAGTGCGTGCCGAACTTTTCATTGGCCTTGTGGCTGAGGATCGCGCCGATGCGGCCGACGATCTCCCCATCGCGCCGGGCCAGCCAGCAGCGCGCCTCGCAATAGTCAAATGCGGGGTTCTTGCCCGGGGTCCAGTCATCGAGGTCGTCACCGTAAAACGAGGGGATATAGTTCGGGTTGTCGGCATAGAGTCGGTTGGGATACTGCATAAACTGGCGCAGCTCGTGCCTGGTCGTGACCTCAGTCACGACGACCGGGCTGTGCTTTTCAAACCTTTGCATGGGTCAATCTCCTTATGAAAAACAGTGACCAGCCGGAGTCTGGCCTGGCGATAGTATAGCGCGCCGCGCGCCGGATTTCAACCTTTGCGTGCGTGGTTATTCACCCAATCGGCACGGTTCGACACGAAAAAGTCCCCGGAGACGAGCTCCGGGGACGACTGCTTGTCCAAAAATCCGGGACGGACTTTTGGACTGCGCGTCGCCGCCGCCCGGCGGCTATCGATCGGATTCGAGGCGGGCCTTGCCCCCTCGAGCTCCCCCGCGGCATACGTTTCTTTCCCGAAGGTGCTTTGCTTCTGAAAACAGAAAGTCCCCGGAGACGAGCTCCGGGGACGGGATTCCTGCGTTTGCTTCAGCTTACAAGAGCTCGGGATACCAGTCGTTGATCGCATCCACGATCGCTTTGGCCCTTCCCTCCTGACAGATGTCGAGGATCTCGGACGCAAGGTCAAGCCCCCAGTGGACAAAAGCATTTGCATTCATGGTTCTTTACCCCTTTCTTTACGTTCCGTCGCGACACACACATTGGCGGCGGATGGTTGGCGGCAATACCGGTTTATTTACATTTTACGCGCATGATACGCAATGTCAAGCTTCCGCAACCGCCCAAAGGCATGCACGATGGCGAAAAGCGCGTTTCCTGCCGGTTTCTTAGCGGAGTCCTGACAGGATTCCTATGCTTTTCCTGTTTGCCGACTTGCGCGCCGGGCATAAATCGGCTATAATAAACATCACGTTCGTTCCGGAACGAACGGACGCAGCCAATCGCATAACGAGGGGGGAAGCACATGAAATGCCGCGAGTGCAACGCGGAGCTGCCGCATGGCGCACACCGATGCCGGCACTGCGGGCGACCGATTCTGCACGAAAAAATCTGGAACAACAAGCGTCTGCGCGCACTGTTCATCGGGATCATCATTGTGCTTGTCGCCGTCGGCGCGGGGTTCGCCGTCGTCGCCTCACAGGACGCTGCCGTCAACCGCAGCGTCAAGGACGCCATCTGCAACTTCCAGTTCGACACCGCCGAGACCCGGCGGCGCGACGTGAAACTCTTTCCCGCAGGCGACAACGACCTGCGCACGGAGATCATCCGCACCGGACGGCTCTATCAGGCCGGACAGTACACACAGACGCTGATGTACATCGACGACCTGCACGAAAACTACGCCGACAGCGAGCTGGTGGTCTACAGCGGCGTACTCGATGCCATGGAGGCCAAGAGCCTGCCGCAGATCTACGCCGCGGCCGCAAACGACTACAGCGCGCAGGATTATCAGACCGCGCTGGCCGAGTACACCGTGCTCGCCGAGCGCAACTATTCCGACAGCGCAAAGCGCCTGTTTCTCACAAACGCCCACCTGTGCGAAAGCTTGCAGCAGCTCGCGCTTGCATCCGACATGACCAACGCACAGGCGGCGCAGAAGCTTCTGGATCTCATCGGCTTTTCCGACACGAACCAGCTCCTCATGAGCAACGGCAGCTATGCGCAGGTATTCCTGACCGGAAGCTGGAGCAGCGACGCGGGCGAGCTGACCGTATCCGACGCGGGCGTGACCTGCTCTCTGCCCGGTCTCGGCGAAAAAGACTGCACCATCCGCGGCAACGCCATCTATGACAGCGCGGACGAGGGCGCCGTGGCGTTCTACCGCTTCTCCGTGCTCAACAGCCGCATGATGATCGCCGACGCCGTCGGCGACGGACGCGCCTACACCATGTTCCGGCAGTGACCATGACCGATATCCACATCCCCGCAGCATCTCACGCTGCGGGGTGTTTTTGTATCTGTCTTCTATTTTTGAGCGGCGCAGCGGAAAGTGCCGCTTGCCAAGCGCGGCTTTGTTCCGTATAATTGGATTTGGTGGATTTGGAATACAAAACTACAAAATTGGGAGGAAAAAACATGAAAAAACGCATCATCAGCCTGCTGCTGTGTCTGGTTTTGATCGTATCGCTCATGCCGGCTGCGGCCGCGGCGAGCACGAGCGACAGCAAGACCGTCACGGTGCGCTACGCCTCCGGTCACGGAGTGAATACCCATGACTACGCGGCGGCCTTTACCTACAGCGACGAGCTGTTCACCAAGAGCGGCTACACGTACCGGCAGGATCTCGCGGAGATGTCGCTGGGCCTCGCCTTCGCGGCATTTTCCAGCAAGGATTCCGAATATGAGGATCAGCTGGCAACGAGCAACCGCAACTTCATCTCGTTTGCCGAGCAGTGCGGCTTTGAAAACATCCGCTCCAACAAGTGGATGACCCAGCCGGCCGAGACCGACTCGATCGGTATCAACTGCGCCAGCAAGACCATCCGCGACAACGGCGGCCAATACACCCTCATCGCCGTCGGCGTGCGCGGCAACAACTACCACGCCGAGTGGGGCGGCAACGCACGCCTCGGTGCCTCCGGCGAGCACGCAGGCTTCGCCATGGGCCGCGATCAGGTGCTCGACTACCTGCGCGCATACATCGCCGAGACCGGCATCACCGGCCGCGTGAAGCTCTGGATCAGCGGCTACAGCCGCAGCGCGTCCGTGGCCAACATGGTCGGCGGTATGCTCGACGACGGCTGCAGTCTCGGCGCGCACGTCAGTCTCAGCCCGCACGACCTGTACTGCTACTGCTACGAGCCGCCCATGGGCGCAACCAAGGACGAAGTGCAGGGGCGCGTATATGAAAACATCCACAACATCGTCAACACCAACGACCTTGTGACCTATGTCGCATTCGACAGCTGGGACTTTGCCCGCTACGGTGTCGACCGCGTCGTGCCGACGAAGGGCGATGCAAACTACCTCAACTACAAGGCGAAGATGCTCAACGAGTTCTACCGCATCCCGAACAACGGCGGCAACATCTACTGGCCCGACCACTTCCAGGCGTGGGGCATCGACCCGAAGGACATCACGAGCGGCGACCTCGGCAAGATCTTCAAGGTCAACATGACACAGGCGGAATTCTACGCCGACCTGTGTGAGGCGATCACGACGTGCCTCGTCTCCTCGCGGCAGGACTATGCCGACAATCTGCAGGATTACCTCATCGCACTGCTCGGCGACATCTTCGGCGCTGCCGACCGCGACACCTCCGGCGTGGCGGAGAGCTTTGCCAAGAAGGTGCAGGACAACGCCAAGAAGCTCTTCTACTCGCTGACCATCCCCGGTATGCTCAAAAACGGCACCGCCGTCAAGCTCCTCACCGGGTATCTGGTCGAGGCGCTCAAGGAAAACGGCATCGTGACCTATGACCTTGACGGCATCCGCGACGCGTTTGCAACGCTCGTTCCGCGCCTGTCCAAGATGGCGCTCAAGTACCCCGGCACGACGATGACGCTGCTGGCAAACCTGCTCGTGATCATGAGCGCACATTTCGGCGAGAGCTGTCTGGCGTGGATGCGCTGCCTGTCGGACACATATATGACCAACAAACAGCGCGTCAGCTACGCGGGACTGTTTGACGACGTGGCCGCAAGCGCGTGGTACGCGCCGGGCGTGGACTACGTCAAGTACGGCCGGCTGATGTACGGCACCGGGAATAACCTGTTCCAGCCCGACGCGCAGATGACCCGCGCCATGTTCGTGCAGGTGCTCTACGCGCTGGAGGGCTCGCCGTCCGTCAGCGGTCTGAGCTGCCCACTGACGGATGCCGGCGGCAGCTGGTACACCGACGCCGTCATCTGGGCATACAATGCGGGCGTGGCAGCAGGCGTGTCGGCAACGGAGTTTGCGCCGAACGAGCCGCTCACGCGCGAGCAGATGGTGACGATGCTCTACGGCTACGCAAGCCGCAGCGAGCAGCTCACCGGCGACGCGGGCGCGCTGTCCCCCTATCGGGATCAGGTGAACGTGTCGGCCTGGGCGCGGGAGGCAATGGTCTGGGCCGTGAGCACGGGCATCGTCTGCGGCACGTCCCCCACCACGCTCTCGCCGCAGAAGATCGGCACGCGCGCAGAGGTCGCGACCGTGGTGATGGGATTTTGCGAACAGTAAACCGGACAAATCAAAAAGCGCTCGGGCATTTTGCCCGAGCGCTTTTTGCACGGTTTTATCACGTTTTTATCGGATCACGGCTGCACGGCGGCGGCTTTCGCGCCGCGGCAGTTGGCACGCAGCACCGGCATGAGCGCCGTGAGCGCGATGTCCAGCTTGCGGGAATAGTCCCCTTCCATGCCGTTGTTGATCCAGTCGATGAGCATACCGAACATCATGTCCGTATACATGCGGATGATCGCCTCGAGATCCTCGGGTGCGATGTCCATGTTCTGCGCGTAGCGCGTGATGACCTGACGGGCATAGTAATCGCTCGTCTCCCACGTGAAGCGCTCCAGCTCTTCCTTGCCGTAGCCATGGTAGATATTCAGGATGGCCTGACGGTCGTTCGAGAGGTTCGATGCGAGCGTCAGAAAGCCCTCGCGCATGGTCTCGAAATTGCCGTTCGTGTTCAGGAAGTGCTGCACGCGCAGCTCAAACACATACTGCGTGAGCACGTACACATCCGTGAAATAATAATAGAACGTCTTGCGGCTGCAGCCAACGGCATCCGTGATCATCTTGACCGTGATGCGGTCGATCGTATAGTCGTTGAGCAGACGCAGATAGGCGTCTGCGAGCGCCATGCGCGTCCGATTCTGCTTCATGAAGTGTGCCTCCGTTTCGCTGCCGGCAGAGGCCGGCCCGTTGTTTTGAATGTTCTTATAGTAACCCACCTGTCACCATAATTCATTGGCCATTATGTTCTGTTTGTAACATTTTTGCACACTTTGCGAAACTAATCTACTCGTTTGTCCGATTTTTCAAGCATCCAACTCGCTCTGCAGCTCACAGGTGCGCATCATGAAGGCGGCCAACTGCGCACGGTTGGCGCCGGCATTCGGGCTCAGCTGCGAGCTGCTCGTGCCGTAGAGCAAGCCCATGGAGACGGCCCAGGTCGCAGCAGGGTATGCCCACTCGGGAACCGTATTCCAGTCCGTATAGCCGCCGATCGGGCGCGGGCGGACGCCCTTTTCCGGCCCGTAGGCACGGTAGAGCATCGTGACGAGCTGCGCGCGCGTGAGGCGGTCATCGGGTGCAAAATGCGTGTCGTCTATACCGGCGGCGACCTCGTTTGCATATGCCCAGCGCACCGCGTCGGCGTACCACGCATCCGGCCCGACGTCCTCAAACGGCGTCTCGGGCAGCTCGGACACGTCCGGCTCCCCGGCCATACGGTAGAGGATCGAAACAAGCATGGCGCGCGTCGTCATGCCGTCGGGGTCGAACAGGTCGTTTCCGACGCCGCTCATGAGGCCGAAGAGCACACAGTAGTCGATGCCCTTGTACGCCCAGCTGTCGGCGGAGACCATATCGTCAAAGGCGCTCCCGGCGCAATACTTATCGCCGATGCAGGGGTCTGGGATCCTGGCCGTCTCGGTCTTGCCGCAGATGGAGCAGGTGCGCTCCATGTTCACGGCGCCGTCGTCGGTCTCAATGGCCGTCCAGGCGCTCCAGTGGTGGACGGGATAATAATACTGCACCGCCTCCGTGACGCGCTCGCTGCCCTTGAAATAGTTCACGGTGCTGCCGTTCGTGAGCGTCATGGTATAGATCGTCTGGTGAGCCGGGTCAAGCACACGGTACTCCGTGGCTGAGACCTGGCCGATGATCATGACATAGTGGCCGTTGGCCGAGTAGCTGTTGAGGTGGATGATCGGCGGGCTGTAGCTGCCCTCGCCGCCGACGTAGCGCGCGATGGCCTCGGCGAGCGAGGTCTTGCTGTACGTCGCGCCGCTGAAAGCAACATCCTCCGGCGTCGTGGCAAAGGGCGCGCCGTAATGCCCGCAGCTGCGCCAATAGTCGCCGAGCGCGCCGGGCGTGGCATCGATGCCGAGGTAGGACAGCGCCATGGAGATGCACGCCGTGAAGCACTCATGGTTGGCATAGCCGACATAGCTGCCCCAGTAGTCGGCGCAGAACTGATCCGTATAGGACGGCACCTGCGAGATGTAACGCACGGTGCCCGCTTTCACGCCGGAATTTTTCGCATATTCCACGCTCGCATACGGCGCGGCATCGACCCGGCTGGCCGCCGCTGCGCCCAGCGTCAAACAGGGCAGCAGCCCCGCGAGCAGGCACAGCGTCAGCGCCAGACTGACAATTCGTTTCTTCATAGATAATACCCTCTGTTCCGGATTTTGCTGAGTGTTGACATAACACGCACACACAGATGCATATTTTACACCAAGTGTTACGAGATTGCAACCTTTTTTGCTTTCCTTTCCAGCATTTGTGGAGCGCAGCAGTGAATTCTGACCGGGTTTGACGCACAAAGTGGGGACGAAAAGAAAACAAGCAAAAGCAGAATTTATCGTTATGTCAACCAAAACTCCGGGCATTTCCGGACTTATGACACGAGCCGGTGAAATCTGCATCCGCGAAAAAGCGATAATAAGATAACGTTTCACTTGACATATATGCAAATGCATAATAAAATGGAAATAGAAGGGGTGCACACCGCATGGTGCTAATACGACCGCCAAAAAACCGCACGACAGCCGCAAAAGAAAGCTGTGCGAGACATTATGTAAACTTTTTACCGGAAGAGGCGTAAGGCCAACAGATGGGTGTATGCAGCCGACAGCGCGATGGCGGACGCTCGGCGGTTGGGCGGACGGAAAAACACAAAAGGAGGATGGTACATGGGACAGGAGACAAACGCGGCGCTGCGGCGCAAGCTGCGCACGCAGCGCGCGGCCTACGAGGAGCTGTTGGGGCTCGCGGGCGCGATCATGGCGGCGCTGTGCGTGCGCCGGGGCGACGGCGGCACGCTGCGGCTGCCGAAGCAGGATGTGCACGACGCACTCACGCGCTACGAATTCGCGGCGGCGGCCGAGGGCAAGGACTACGTGCTCTCGTACCGGGAGCGCGGGACATGATGGACCTCGAGGACGAAAAGGCGCGCATCCTCGAGCAGCTGGCCGAGATGGCAGCCGACACGACCGTGAAGCCGGAGCTGCGGCTCAAGGCGGCGGGGATGGTGCTCGGTCAGGCGAGCGACAAGGACACCGGCGAGGCAGAGCCGCAGGTGCTGCGCTTTGAGGGCGCGCTCGAGCAATGGAGCCGGTGAGGTGAGGCAATGGCACGCAAAAACGAGCCCTATATTTATAAGGTGCTGCGGCGCGAGACGCCGAGTCCGCGCCAGCAGGAATTTTTCCGCGCAGAGGCGGCAAACGTCGCCTACGGCGGGGCGCGCGGAGGCGGCAAGAGCTGGGCCATGCGGCGCAAGCTCGTGCTGCTGGCGATGCGCTATCCGGGGCTGAAGCTATTGCTGCTGCGCCGGACGCTGCCGGAGCTGCGCGCCAACCACATCCTGCCGCTGCAGCGGGAGCTTGAGGGATACGCCGCGTGGAGCAGCACCGAGCGCGCGTTTCGCTTTCCGAACGGGTCGCGGCTCGTGATGGGCTACTGCGACAACGACAGCGACTGCGCGCAGTATCAGGGGCAGGAGTACGAGGTGATCGGCTTCGAGGAGGCAACAAACTTTGAGCCCGACTGGCTGACCTTCATCGCGACCTGCCTGCGCACGACGCGCACGGATTTCACGCCGCGCATCTACTATACCTGCAACCCCGGCGGTCCGGGGCATGCGTACATCAAGCGTCTGTTCATCGACCGGGCGTTCCTGGACGGAGAGTCCCCGCAGGACTACGTGTTCATCCCGGCAAAAGTCTATGACAATCAGGTGCTGATGCAGCGCGACCCCGGCTATCTCAAGCGGCTGGAGGCACTGCCGCCGGCAAAGCGGCGCGCGCATCTTGAGGGCGACTGGAACGTATACGAGGGGCAGGTGTTCGCCGAATGGCGCGACGACCCTGCACACTACGCCGACGGAAAGTGGACGCACGTGATCGAGCCGTTCGATATTCCGGACACATGGCGGGTATACCGCAGCTTTGACTTCGGGTATGCAAAGCCGTTTTCCGTGGGCTGGTGGGCGGTGGATTTCGACGGCCGGCTCTACCGCATCCTCGAGCTGTACGGCTGCGTGCCCGGCGAGCCGGACACCGGCGTGCGCTGGACGCCGGAGCAGATCTTCACGCAGATCCGCGCCACCGAAACCACGCACCCCTATCTGCGCGGACGGGACATCCGGGGTGTGGCAGACCCCGCGATCTGGGACGCATCGCGCGGCGACAGCATCGCCGACATCGCCGACCGGTACGGCGTGTACTTCGAGCCCGGCGACCACCAGCGCCTGCCCGGCTGGATGCAGGTGCACTACCGGCTCGCGTTCGATGCGGCGGGACTGCCGATGCTGTACGTGTTCCGCAACTGCCGGGACACGCGGCGCACGCTGCCGCTGCTGCGCTACGACGCGCACGCGCCCGAGGACGTCGACACACGGCAGGAGGACCACATCGCCGACGAGATCCGGTATCTGTGCCAGTCCGATCCCATCGCGCCGCGCCCGGCGGTGCAGCGGACGCCGCAGGTGTTTGACCCGTTGAGTAACTAATTATGTAAACGCAAAAAGACTGCGGTGGCAGTCTATTTTTATCGCAAAATTAAAAATGTTATGTAAACTACTTGCCGGAAACGGCAGCAAAGGAGCGTCTATGACAAACGAAAAAACGAACCCCCTGCCCTACCGTGCGGCGGCAGAGGCCGGGCTGCCGGACACGAGTGAGCCCGTGATCACGCCCGACGACGTTGCGCGCGGCACGCAGCTGCTGCGCCGCTACAAAGACGGCAAGCGCGCACTCGAGGCGCGCATCATCGCCGACGAGCAGTGGTACCGCCTGCGGCACTGGCAGTATCTGCGCGACCGCCGGCGCGAGCAGGGCGCCGACGTGGTGGAGCCGACGAGCGCGTGGCTGTTCAACGCCATCGTCTCGAAGCACGCCGACGCGATGGACAGCTTCCCGGAGGCGGTGATCCTGCCGCGCAGCGAGCAAGATGAGCCGGATGCAAAGGCGCTGTCGGCCATCGTGCCGGCGGTGCTGGAAAAGACGCACTTCGAGCAGGTGTGGTCGGACGCGTGGTGGTATAAGCTCAAGCACGGGTGCGCGGCCTACGGCGTGTTCTGGGACAGCGCCGGCAGCAGCGGTCTCGGCGACGTGGCCGTGCGGCAGCTCGACCTGCTGAACCTGTTCTGGGAGCCGGGCATCACCGACATTCAGGCCAGCCGCAACCTCTTCGTGTGCGCGCTCGTGGACAACGACGACATCGCGGCCGCATGGCCGGAGGCGCGTCCCGGAAGCTGCGGTGTGGAGCTGGCGCAGTATCTCTACGACGACGCGGTGGACACGTCGAACAAGAGCATCGTCGTCGACTGGTACTACAAAAAGCCGCTGCCCGGCGGCGGAACGGCGCTGCACCTCGTGAAATTCACCGGGCGTGACCTGCTCTACGCGAGCGAAAACGACCCCGCCATGGCCGGTGGCTTCTACCCGCACGGGCAGTACCCGGTCGTGTTTGACGTGCTCTACCCCGAGGCGGGGACGCCGTGCGGCTTCGGCATGATCGCCGTGAGCAAAGATCCGCAGCAGTACATTGACCGCCTGAGCGGCAACCTGCTGGAGATGAGCATGAAGGCCTCCACCCCGCGCTTCTGGGTGAAAAAGGGCTGCGGCGTGAATGCGCAGGAATTTCTCGACTGGTCGAAGCCGCTCGTCGAGGTCGAGGGCAGCATCGACGAGGAGCGGCTGCGCCAGATCAGCCTCTACAACCTCGACGGGCAGTGGGTGAATATGCTGCAGCTGAAGATCGACGAGCTCAAGGAGACGAGCAACAGCCGCGACGTGACGCAGGGCAGCGTGTCCGGCGGCGTGACGGCGGCGAGCGCCATCGCCGCGCTGCAGGAGGCCGGCAGCAAGTCCAGCCGCGACACGCTGCGCGCGAGCTACCGCGCGTTTGAGCGCGTGGTCGAGCTCGTGATCGAACTCATCCGCGCGTACTACACCGAGACGCGCCCGTTTCGCGTGGCGGCGCCGGGCGCGCAGGGCTATACCTTCTGCACCTACTCCAACGCCGGGCTGCGCGCCCGCGTCGTGGGCATGGACACGGACGGCGGGGCGCTTTGCCGCGCGCCGGCCTTTGACGTATCCGTGCACGCACAAAAGGAGAGCCCGTATGCGACCGCATCGCAAAATGAGCTGGCGCGGCAGCTGTACCAGCTCGGGGTCTTTAACCCCGCCTTCGCGCAGCAGGCCGTGCCGATGCTGGAGATGATGCAGTTTCCCGGGCGCGACAAGGTGCTCGAGGCCGTGCGCGGCAGCATTGCGCCGCCGCAGCCGGAGACACCAGAGGCGGACGCGGGCACGGATGCGCTGCAAAAAGCGCAGGAGGAGAAAAACCGCATCATCACAGCCAACGCCCGCTGAGGGCAGAAGGGAGAGCAGAGCATGGATGAAAACAACATGACCGCAGCCGGGCAGACCGCCCCCGCCGCGGCGCAGACCGAAGCGCCGGCGGAAGCCGCCGGGCAGACCGTGACCATCGGCGCGCTGCGCGGCGCGATCGAGCGCAGGCAGGAGCAGAACATGCGCCGCGCGGCCGAAGAAGCCGCCGTGCGCTGGTCGCGCGAGGCGGACGAGCTGACAGCGCAGTACCCGGACTTTGACCTGGGCGCGGCGCTGAAGGATGCACAGTTTTGCGCGCTGCTGCGCGCAGGCGTGGACGTGCGCACGGCGTGGTTTGCGCTGCACGCGCAGGCGCTGCTGGAAGCAGCGTGCGTGCGCGCGGGCCGCAGCGCCGAGCAGCGCGTGGCCGAGCACATCCGCGCCCGCGGCCTGCGCCCGGCCGAAAACGGCCTGGGCGGCGGCGGGGCCGGCATCGTGGTGCGGCCGGACGTGTCGCGCATGAGCCGCGCCGACCGCGCAGCGCTCGCTGCGCGCGCAGAGCGCGGCGAGCGCGTGAAGCTGAGCCTGTGACCCGCTTCGCGTACATCTGCCGGAACGGCCGGTGCGTGCTGCGCGCGGACGGCCACGCGGACTTCTGCCCGGGCAGAGACATCGTGTGCGCCGGGGCGTCGGCGCTCGTGTGCGCGCTGGCGGGCGCGCTCGATGCGCTGGGCGCGCAGGGCGTGCAGCGGACGCTCTGCGCCGGACACGCAGCCATCGCAGCGGACGACCGGGCCGATGTGCGCGCGGCGTTTACCGTGGCCGTGACGGGCCTGCGGCAGCTGGCCGCGGCCTACCCCGGCCACGTTGCGGAGGACACCGGCCGCGTCCCCGCGCAGGAGACCGAACCCACGGCAGCGCAGCGGCCGGGCGCTGCCCCGGCGCTGTCCCCGGAAGCGGACAGCAGAGAAAAAAGGAGACATGAGTATGGAAAACATCCGCATGGACCTGCGCCTGTTTGACGCAAACACGCAGGTGACCACCCAGCAGAGCCTGACCGAGGAGATGAAGACGTTCTACTCGGACTACCTCATCGACGCGGCTGAGCCCGAGCTTGTGCACGACCAGTTCGCGCAGAAGCACCCCATCCCCGCAAACGGCGGCAAAACGATCCAGTTTCGCCGCTTCGCCCCGCTCGGCAAGGCGCTGACCGCTCTGACCGAGGGCGTGACCCCCGACGGGCAGAGCCTGAGCATGAGCACCGTTGAGGCGGCCGTGCGTCAGTACGGCGGCTACATCCAGATGAGCGACCTGCTGCTGCTGACCGCCATCGACAACAACCTCACCATGGCCACAAAGCTGCTCGGCGCACAGGCCGGACGCACGCTCGACACCATCACGCGCGAGGTGCTCGTCGGCGGCGACAACGTGCAGTACGCCGACGAATCCGTGTCCGCCCGCTACCTGCTGCGCGGCGGCAATGCCGGCGCTGCCGACAACAACTACCTGACCGTCGACTGCATCCGCCGCGCCGTGCGCGCACTCAAAAACGCCAACTGCCGCCGCATCGACGGCGCGTTCCCGGTCATCATCCACCCCGACGTGGCATACGACCTCATGAACGACCCGAAGTGGCTCGCGCCGCACCAGTACGTGGACACGGAGCATATGTATGAGGGCGAGATCGGCAAGATCGAGGGCTGCCGCTTCGTTGAGAGCACGGAGGCGAAGATCTTCCACGCCGAAGATCTGGCCGCCGACAGCCGCACGCTGCTCGCAAACGGCGCAGTGAGCGGCAAGACCACCGTCGCATTCGATGGCGGCACGGTCAAGCCCGGCGCACTCGTCGGCCGTCAGGTGCTCATCGGCAATGCCTGCGTGACCGTCAAGGAAAACACCGCAAGCTCCATGACCGTCGACGCCCCGGTCACAGTCGAGGACAACGCCATCCTCTACCCCGGCGAGGCCGGCGCGCAGGGGCGCGACGTGTACGCCACGCTCGTGCTCGGCGCGGACGGCTACGGCACGACCGAGATCACCGGCGGCGGGCTCGAGCACATCGTCAAGCAGCTCGGCTCTGCCGGTACGGGCGACCCGCTCAACCAGCGCGCAAGCGTCGGCTGGAAGGCCACGAAGGTCGCCGTGCGCCTCGATGACAGCGCCATCCGCCGCATCGAGACCTGCAGCACCTACACCGAGTAAAGAAATCCACCCCGTGCCTCCCGCCGCAAGGCGGGAGGCACGCATTCACACAAGGAGGAATACACTATGGCAACCAGAAAAATGACCGACCGCGCCGCCGAGGCCTGGCTGAGCGAGCCCGTGACCGTGCACCTGTTTCGTGACAACGGCAGCTACAAGGAGGATAAGATCGTGACCGTCAACGGTGAGACCGTGCGCATCCCGCGCGGCGAGGACGTGACGATCGCGCGCCGCTTTGCTCTCGTGCTCGCGCAGGGCGAGGCGCAGGATGCGCGCACCGGCGCGCTCATCGAGCGCGAGACCGCCCGCTTTGCCGCCGAGAGCGGTGCGCTGGGGCTCTGAGCATGGCGACGCTTCAGCAGGCGCTCACGCGCATCGACGCGATCTGCCCGAACGCATGGGACGACGCGGCGAAGATCCAGTGGCTCAACGAGTGCGAGCACATGATCCAGATGCGCATCCTCGACGCAGCGCCCGAGCAGTGCGTGACCTATGACGCGGACACCGAGCGCGGCACGCCGCTGCTCGTGCCGGCGCCGTTTGACCGGCTGTACGTGTACTACGTCATTGCCATGTGCGACTACGCCGCGCACGAGACCGCGCACTACGCCGACAGCATGGCGCTGTTTAACGCCGCACTCGATGAATACGCAAAGTGGCACCAGCGCACGAACGGCGCCGCCGTCCCGTCGCCGGGGCAGAGCCATCAGATCGCCATGAACTCCGCCATGCGCCACCGGCACGCGAACAAGGCCGTGCTCGACGGCATCACGGCGGAGCGGGCGGCAGCGTGGGACCAAAAATCCGGACAAGCGGAGGCAACGCCGGCGGCAGCCGGTCTGATGTCGGCAGCGGACAAGAAAAAGCTCGACGGCATGGCGCAGCAGACGCGGATCATCCACGTCGGCGGCGATCTGTCCGGCACGACGGCCGACATGACGCCGGCCGAGCTGTACGCCTACGTCAGCGCAAACCCGACGCACCGCGTCTATGCGCAGCTTTCGTTTCAAGGCGAGCACTTTCTGATGCTCTATCAGGGCGCGACGAACGGCATCCTCACATTCTCGTCGCTTGTGGCCGATTCCGAGCGGCACACGTTCTGCGCCGTCAAGCTTCAGGCGAAAACGACCGGCGATGTCTGGGATGTCCCGGTCAGGATCGAGCTGATGACGCAGAACATCGCGCCCGCCGCGCTGCCGAACCCGAAGGCGCTGACGATCCGCATCGGCGGCACGACGGTTATGTACGACGGCAGCACGGCGCAGACCGTGACGATCGCCGACGGCACGGAGGTGAGCTACTGATGAAAAAGCTCTACGAAGAAGCCGCCGTGCAGGACATCGCCGACGCCATCCGCGAGAAAACAGGCGGTGCAGAAACGTACAGGATCGCGCAGATGGGGGACGCTGTGAGGGGCATCACGACCGGCGACCAGATCGCCCACGCAGATTTCCCGGACTACGTGAAAAACGGCGTGCTCGCGCTGGCGCAGAAGGTGCAGGCCGTGAAGACTGCGTCGAGCATCGTCTTTGTGACGGTCGCTGATGCACACCACGCAACCGACGAATCCACGGGCTGGAAGGCAAACATCGAGGCCGGAAACATGGACGCCTGCCGTGCGATCAAGGCGCTGTCGCACGTGACGCCGCTGGATTTCGCGGCGTTTTTGGGTGACCTCACTTTTGGGTACAGGACGACCACGGCGGCGCAGTTCGAGGCGCAGTGCAGGGAGTTTCACCGCTGGATCGAGGAGGGCTTGCGCGGCATCCCGCAGCTCTGGACGCCCGGAAACCACGACACGGGAGAATACTTCGCAGCCGAGACCGGAAGCCTCACGAATCTGTACGGCGCGGCGCTGATCCGGAAGTATTTTTCCGACTACAACGCGGGCGCGGTCTACGGCAGCGCACAAGCCGGATACTGCTACCGGGACATCCCCGGAAAGAAGCTGCGCATCATCAATCTCAACACCGTCGAGGGCGAGATCACCGGCGGAGAAACCGCGGCCAACGCGCTCTCGGAGGCACAGCTGCTGTGGTTTGCACAGACGCTTGCCGACCTCGGCAGCAAAGCAGACAGCACGGCGTGGGGCTTTGTGATCCTCGGACACTACCCGCTGGACTGGGGCAGCGCGCGGGCGGGCGGCAAGGTGCTCAAGGCGTATCTGGACGGCGGCAGCGTCACGATCGGCGGCAAGACGGTCTCCTTCGCGGGGAAAAACGGTGCTGTCTGCTACGGGAATTTCCATGGGCATCTGCACAACTTCAAGACATCCAGGATCTACGTTGTGCCGGACAACGTCTCCCAGTATAACCCGCCGACGCAGCAGATGGCGGCGCTGCGTATCTGCTGCCCGTCCGCAAACTATTACCGGACAAACGAAGTGGGCGATAACAACCGGCTGGACAGCAACCAGATCGAATTCGGCGAGGAGACGACCCACAGCAAAGCCCCGGGCGCGACCGACACGGCCTTCACCGTCAACGTCATCAATCCGGCAGACAAAAAAATCTATTCGTTCTGCTACGGCGCGGGCTATGACCGCACGCTGTCGTTTGATTTCACAGTGGTCATGCGCACCGTCAAGACGACGCTCACAGGCTGCTCCGGCAGCAACACCGCGGCCGCCGTCGAAGACGGCGCAGCATATACGACCACGCTGACACCGAAAAACGGGTACACCTTCGACACCGTCACGGTCAGCATGGGCGGTACGGACATCACAGCGACGGCATACAATGCCGCGACCGGCGTGGTGTCCATCGCGCGCGTGACTGGGGACATCACCATCACGGCGACCGCGTCAAAGCCTGTGACGTACACAAACCTTGTACCCACGGCTGTTGACAGCAGCGGCGCGTCCATGCCGTATCAGAATGGATACAACCTATCATCGTCCGGAAACGCGCAGAGTGGCAGCGGATTTGTGACAAGCGGATTCATTCCGCTGCCCGGCAATGTGACGAAGCACGTTTACCGCATCGCCGGTGAGGGGATCGTGTTCTCGAAGGCGGAAGTGTATAGCCGCGTTGGATGGTATGACAGTGCATTTCAACTGCTTAAAACCGTCATTCCGGCAAACAAGATCGACGTCAGTGTGTATTTCCCGAGCAGCATCCCGGAGAGCACCACGGCCATGACGTTTCAGGTGACGGAAGCAGCGAGCAATGTGCCCGCCTCTGCGGCGTATTTTCGCGTGAGCGCAAAGGGGAAGGGTGAGAACCTGATCATCACGATCGACGAACCGATCGAATAAGGAGGCGCAAGATGAAAATCATTGAGGCGTTTGCAGTCAAAAACAAATGCTATCAGGCGGGCGCACCGCTGACGCCGCGCGGCATTATGCTGCACAGCGTGGGATGCGCGCAGCCGTCTGCGGCGGCATTTGCGCGCAGCTTTAACCAGTATCAGCCGGGCGGCGTGTCTGTCTGCGTGCACGCCGTCGCACAGGCGGACGGCACGGTGTATCAGCTCCTGCCGTGGGAGATGCGCGGCTGGCACT
>ENA-OUQH01001182-OUQH01001182.1-human-gut-metagenome-genome-assembly--contig:-NODE-1182-length-17898-cov-4.481926_pt1 | contig 17898 bp, 19 predicted proteins | sample MGYA00237948_ERZ548828 | MGnify/ENA primary metagenome ERZ548828 (study PRJEB26490, sample SAMN05194711) | human gut metagenome | biome: terrestrial biome; feature: human-associated habitat; material...
GAGACGGGGATCTCGTATTCCTTTCCGCACTGGATGAGCTTCATTTTAAACGTTTTGCCTCGAATACCGGCGGGATAATCCGGCTGATCCCACGGATTTTTGATCGCGCCGAAAAGCTCGCGGCGCACATACTTGCGGCGCAGGCCGAGCGGCTCGATCTGGGTATCAAGGTAATTGTACATCCCCTGCGGGCCGCACATGAAGATGCTGTACTCCGCGCCGCCGTATTTTTTGATGAGCTCCGCGGTGATGAAGCCGTGCTCGTAGCCTTCCTTTTCCTCGTCGGAGAGAACGTGGACGACGTGCACCTTATCGCACGCCGCGGCGACCTCCTCCAGTTCCTTTTTATAGACGATGCCCGCCTCGGTGCGCGAGCCGTAAATTATGGTGAGATCAAAATCCTCCAGACCGTCGCGCAGAGCACGGGCCATGGCCATGAACGGCGTGATGCCGACGCCGCCGGCGAGCGCCACGACCTTCTTCGCGTCGCGCAGGCGCTCATAGTAGAGCTGGCCCTGCGGCCCGGAGATCGTGAGCTTCTGCCCGACCTGCCACGTATCCTGTACCCACGGGGAAACAAAGCCGTTCGGGTCGCGCCGTACGGCGATGTTGTATTCTCCGCGCTTCGCCCATGCGGGGCTGCCGCTGAGCGAGTAGGCGCGGGTCGTGACCGTTTCGCCGATGTGCGCGGTCACGCTCACGTACTGTCCGGCGCGGAACGGCGCGAGCGGCGCGCCGTCCTCGGACTTGAGCACGATCGTCTTGACGTCCGGGCCGTTGGGCCGGATCTCCGCAACGACGACACGCTGCATCTCGGGATGACGGACCTTCGCCTTTTCGTTCGTCGTGAACGTTTTGGGCAGAGGCGTCGCCGGGGCCGCCTGGATCGCCGCCTCGCGGACCTTGGGCATATTCTTGAACCGGAGCATGTCGAGCGCCCCGATCAGCTTCACTTTATAGTTGCAGTTTGCCGCCATGTCACTCAAGCCTCCTCTGCTTTCATTTCGGCAAGGGTCTTTTTTGCGAGCGTGTCGCCGCTGAAGATCGCGGAGTTGTAGCCGTCGCCGCGGATGGACGCCGCGCCGACGAACTTCAGCCCCTTGACCGGGAACTCGGTGCCCATCATCATCATGCGCGGCATCATATTGTCCCAGTCCTTCAGCTCAAAGCCGTACGCCGAGCCCTCCGGAGTATTTACATAGTTGCACATCGTCCACGGCGTCGCGATCTCGATCTCTTCGATGTACGGCGTGACGGTGATGCCGGTGCGCTCTTCAAAGAGCCGGATGAGTTTTTCGGCAAAGTCGGTCTTGGTCTTTACGTAGTCGTCCTGCTCCACGTCCGCCCAGACGTCGGCCATGAACGTGCTCGTGAGTGACATTACGCACGTCCCCTCCGGCGAGAACGCCGGGTTCACAACGTTGTAGCAGACCATGACCTGGTTGCAGTTGGTCTCCATGCGCTTGCCCGTCTCATACTCCTTCGCGCTGTCCGCCGAGGTCGGAAGGAAGATCGTATAGTCGTGAATGCCGATCTCCTCCGCCGATCTGTCCAGTCCGAGATACACGACGAACATGCGCGCCGAATAGGTGCGCGCGTTGCCGAGCTTCACCATACGCTCGGGCACGACCTCCGGGGGACACATCGTGGCGTAAACCATGTTCTGATTCATGTTGCAGAGGATATAGCGCGTTTCCACCTCGCCGCACGTCGTTTTCACGCCGCGGACGGCCTTATTCTCATCAAAGAGGATCTCCGTGGCGGTGCAGTTCATCCATATCTCGCCGCCCATCTTCCGGAAGCATTCGAGAAGGCCGGTCGTCAGCTCGTTGCTCGTCTTATCCGGGATCCATGCGCCGTGGTTGACGTACAGCCAGAGCATGTTCACGTATTGCAGGAAGGAGAGGTGGTCCATATCCACGCCGAGATAGCCCCAGTAGGTCCCCATGATGTCCTGCGCGAGCTTCGGCATTTTCATGGCGCGGAACACCTCGTTCACCGTGTAGCTGCCGAGACGCAGGAAGTTGGGGAAGTGCTCCTGCATGTATTTCGGGTCGGTCTTTCCCGCGACGCTGAGCGAATAGTCGCCCGCTTCGTGGAACTCGGTGCCGAGATCAAAAAGATCCTGGATCGACTTGCGGCAGCCGGGGACGAGCCGCTCCATTTCGTTGACAAATTCCTTCACGGTGCAGGGAAGCGTCGCATCGATGTGGGTCTTGCCGTCGGAGGCGGTGGTGATCACGCGGAAGTTGTCCGGTACCATGTGCCACGGGATATCCAGCCCGAACTCCTCACACGTTTTGCGGCAGCCGCCGGGATTTTCCTTGCCGCCCCATTCGCAGAGCTCGTGCAGCGCGGTCTCAAACTCAAAGCGTCCCCGGCGGAAGCTCGAAGCGCAGCCGCCCGGAAGGTTGTGCCGCTCGACAAGAAGCGTCTTTTTGCCGCCCTTCGCCATCCGGCAGGCCGCCGCGAGACCGCCGTTGCCCGCGCCGATGACTACGGCATCGTATTTTTGCATGGTCTTGTCCTCCTTACTTATTTTCGCGCTTGCCCTTTCGTGGTATTACCACGCGATTTCACTTATAAGAATATATACCGCGCCGCCCGCTCGTCAAGCGCCGCCAGGAGATTTCATCGGTTTACAAAAAACCGGCGATTGACTTTTGCGTATATTGCGGGTAAATTTGAAATAAATAAACGTGGTATTTCCACGCGCATCCACCGGAGGAAACGGCTATGGGCTACAGCAAGATCACCGCGCTTTCGCTGACCGATCTTTTCGTGCAGCAGATCGAAAACATGATCCTCTCCGGCGAGCTTGCCTTCGGCGAACAGCTGCCCCCGGCGCGTGAGCTGGCGGCGAAGATGGGCGTTTCGCGCACCGTCGTAACGGCCGGGCTGGTAGAGCTCGAAAAGCTCGGCTTTGTGGAGATCAAAGCCCGGCAGGGCGTGTACGTCTGCGATTACCGGCGGCGCGGCACGATGGAAACGCTCGTGGCGATCATGCGCTACAACGGCGGCGCGCTGCGCCAGAACGAGGTGCGCTCCCTGCTCGAAACGCGCGACGCGATGGAGTGTATGTGCATGCGTCTCGTCGTCGAGCGCTCGGACACCGCATCGCTCGAAGCGCTCGCGCCGGTTTTGGAGAGCATCCGCACCGCGCGCGACAGCGACGAGGCCGCGGAGAACGTTTTCCTTTTTCACCACGAACTTGCGGTGCTCTCCGGCAACGTGCTCATGCCGCTTTTATACCACTCCTTCCGCCCGCAGAGCGTGTATCTCTGGACGATCGACTGCAAGCGCAGCGGCATACAGAAAATGTATGAATCGAAGCTCGCGCTTTATACCGCCCTTTTGAACGGTGACGCGCCCACAGCGGTACATCTTACCCACGAACGCATCGCCCGCGCCATCGAAGCGCTGCCCCTCTTCGGCGCATAAAAATGTTCCCCGCTTTCCTTCCGGGAAAGCGGGGAACATTTACACAGGGGAAGTTTTTCATCGCAGCTTTCCGAGCCCCTCAAGCGCCGAGTAAGGTATTGCGAGATTGCCGTAGCCCGTGCCCATGGAGATGTGCGTTTTGCGTGTGCCGTGGCAGTCGCTGCCGCCGGAAATGCCCATGCCGTATGTTCCCGCGGCGGATGGCTGCATTCATATCTTCTTTATATGATCCCCCTATTTTGTCCAACATTTTTGCTATTATTTTTCAAAAAAGTACAGAATGTTTATTTTTTCTATTGCGAACAGGCGGTTTGGGGCGTATAGTGGGCAGGTACGTCTTTTTTTGGGGGAGGAATCATCGTGTTTTCTTCGTTTTTTGCCGGAGTAAAGAGAGAGTTTTCCGGCTATAACGCCGCGAAGCTGGTGAAGGACATTCTCGCCGGTCTCACGGTGTGCGCCGTGGCGCTGCCGCTCGCGCTCGCGTTCGGCGTTTCGTCCGGCGCTTCCGCCGCGGCGGGCCTTGTTACGGCCATCGTCGCCGGTATCGTGATCGCGCTGCTCGGCGGCGCGTCGTTCCAGATCTCCGGTCCGACCGGCGCTATGAGCGCCGTGCTCGTCGGCATCGTGGCGGCGCATGGGCTGCAGGGCGTGTTCTTCGCGTGCTTTGCCGCCGGTGTATTGCTGCTCATCGCCGGTGTGCTGCGGCTGGGGCGGCTCATCAGCTTCATCCCGATGCCCGTCATCATGGGCTTTACGTCCGGCATTGCGATTATTATCGCGATGGGGCAAATTGATAATTTCTTCGGCACTGCGTCCGAGGGCAGCTCGAATTTGGCAAAAATCGCGTCTTACGCGCGCCTCGGCTTTCATCCGAACCTTCAAGCGGTGCTGATCGGTCTGCTTGTCGTTGTCGTGATGATTGTCTGGCCGAAAAAGTGGGGCGCACGCGTGCCGGGCTCGCTTGTGGGCATCATTTTGGCGACGATCGTTTCCGTCGTGTTCCGCATGGATTCCATTGCGACGGTGGGCGACATTCCGCGCACGCTGATGCTCGCTGACCGCCTTGACCTCGGCAGCCTGAACCTTGACATGCTGAAAAACCTCATCTCGCCCATTGTGACGATTGCGGCGCTCGGCATGATTGAAAGCCTTTTGTGCGGTGCTTCGGCTTCCCGCATGAAAAACGAGCCGTTTAACGCCGATCAGGAATTGATTGCGCAGGGTGTGGGCAACATGCTGCTGCCGCTTTTCGGCGGTGTGCCGGCTACGGCGGCCATTGCGCGCACGAGCGTAGCGGTGAAATCCGGCCAGCAGACGCGCCTTGCAAGCGTGTTCCACTCCGTTTTCCTGCTCGCCTCCATGTTTCTGCTCGGCGGTGTAATGGCGCGCCTGCCGCTTGCGGCGCTTGCCGGCGTTTTGATGGTAACGGCGTGGCGCATGAACGACTGGGGCGGCATCCGCTACATTTTCAGCCACAAGCTAAAATCCGGCATCAGCCAGTTCCTCGTCACGATGCTCGCGACGGTGATCTTTGACCTGACGGTCGCGATTTTGCTCGGTGTTGCGTACTCTGCGATTTTGTACATTGCAAAATCCAGCCGGATTGGCGTAAGCTTCTCCGACATTGACGCGAATAAACTGCGCACGGTGGAAGGCAAGCCGCCGGTGCTGGAGACGACCGGCGTTGTGTACGTGACAGGCTCGCTGTTCTTCGGCGCGGTGGATGAATTCAACCGCCGCATGGCGGAAATGCCCGCCTACGACCATGTGATCTTCTCCCTGCGCGGCATGCCGAACATTGACGTTTCCGGCGCGCAGGCCGTTTTGGAGCTGTGTGAAAGCCTGCAAAAGCAAGGCAAAACGGTCGCCTGCTGCGGCATGGCAGACGGCGTGCGCACCTATTTTGACCGCACGGGCATCACGGTGCTTCTCGGTGAAACCGCGTACTTCTGGAACGCGGAAGACGCCATTTTAGACCTGCTGAGTGCAGAAATTGCGGAGTAAAATAGAATTATAAATAGCATCACCCCCGTTCCGTTTTGTGCGGAGCGGGGGTGATGCTTGTTTTAAAACAAAAACCCCGCAGGCGGGGCATTGAACAGCACGAACATCCCGGCTCCGATCCACTCATGAGCCGTTCTGCCAATCCGTTCAAAGGCCATAAGCAGCATCAGAAGGACGGTCATGCCAAGATCCACGATGATTTTTCCAATCGTTTTGCTTTGCATTGGGGTTGACCTCCTATCCTTTATTGGTTCCTTATCGAATGAAATTTGTCATTTTCCACGGTTCTTCCGGGGGCAGAGGCACCAGCTTGCTGCCTACCTCTTTGCACTTGAGAAAATAAGCCATATTATGGCCCAGTGTTCGAAGAGTCGCAAGGCCCTCACGGTCCTGCATTACTTCCTGCGGTGTTGTTCCATGCACCATGTTCCAATAACGAGACGTAATAATAGGCATCTGCATCAGACCAAAATACTTGTTCAGCTGATCCCATGTAGCCGTCGTTCCGGCTCGTCTAGCCGACATAATCGCCGCTGCAGGTTTCAAATAGAATCGTCTGCCGCCTCCGTTCAAATCGGCATAAAAAGCACGGTCCAGAAAAGAAGTGATTGCACCGGTAGCTCCTGCCCAGTGGACCGGCGTTCCAAATACAAAGCCATCATAATCCTCTGCCAATGACAAAAAATCGTTTACCGTATCCTCAAACACGCAGCGATTGCGGTCATTGCACTTGTGACAGGCGATACAGCCGGAAATCGGCTTATTGCCAATCCAGAACGTATCGGTATCAATCCCGTTCTGATTGAGCGCCTCCGACACCGCACACAGTGCTGTATAGGTGCAGCCTTCCCGGTGAGGGCTGCCATTTACAAGCAATACCTTCATGATTCATTCTCCTCCTTGGTGTGAGACAAGACCCAGTTTAAAACATCATCTTCTCCAAAAACCACATTTCCGCCGCCATGATAATTGCTGGTAACGTCCCGCTGAGCGAACCATTCGTCATTTGGTGTCTGGATCTGAAGAACATTGCTGATCTGCTCCTCGCTCCATCCAGCTTCTTCATAGGCATCTGGAGACTGTTGTAAGCACTCCATGCCCGCTGGGAACCATAATACTCATCATGTTCTGCCATAAAAATATAGACAGCCGTGCCATTTTCCGCAATGGGCGCATAGTCCCCATCCCACTGAGATGCTCCGTGGAGATAGGCTGCATCCTGCTCATTGGGCTTTCCCACTTTATACGATTCGCGTTTTGCCCATATTGGTGAGCATTTCCACTGTGGAAGGATCGTAATGGTCAAAGAACAGACTCTTTCCTTCATCCAGAGTGCGGATGGCCTCCATATCTGCTTCACTCAGGGAGAAGTCAAATACATCCAGGTTCTGTTCCATCCGCTCTTTGTGCGTGGATTTTGGGATCACGACTACATCGGACTGGATCAGAAACCGCAGGGCAGTCTGTGCAGCCGTTTTTCCGTACTTTTCGCCAATTTCAATTAGTACAGGGTTGGTAAAACAGTTTTTCTTCCCTTCGGCAAAGGGGCCCCATGCCTCGTGCTGCACACCGTACTTTTTCATGTATTCGTGCGCAGTTCGCTGTTGCTGAAACACATGGATTTCCACCTGATTGACCATGGGTGCAATTTCTGCGAACTGACACAGATCGATCAGTCGGTCCGGGTAGAAGTTGGACACGCCAATAGCCCGCAGCTTTCCCTCTTTGTATGCTTCCTCCATGGCTCGGTATGCACCGTAATAATCTCCAAAGGGCTGATGGATCAGCATCAGGTCAAGGTAGTCGGTTTTCAGCTTGTGCAGGGATTTGTCGATGGATGCCTTTGCCTTTTCATAACCGGCGTTGGACATCCAGATCTTGCTGGTGAGGAACAATTCCTCTCTGGGTACGCCACATTTCTGGATAGCATTGCCTACCGCTTCCTCGTTTCCGTAGGACTGAGCGGTATCAATCGCGCGATACCCCACTGAGATTGCATCCAGTACACAGCGCTCGCATTCTTCGTTCGAGACTTGGAAAACGCCGTATCCCAGTTTTGGCATTTTAACGTTGTTATTCAATAATACATATTCCATCATGGATAACTTCCTTTCTGTGGCTTCACAACACCTCTCCAGGCATTGCCTGGATAATCTTTTGTTTCTGATTTTATTGTAAAGGTTTCTGTAAGGTTACAGAAGTCTCGATTCGTTATAAAGTATTAACCTTTAGCTTTCCACTAATACGAAAACAAGGTACCTGTTGAAACAGATACCTTGCCTTGTAAAATCATTCTATTGATTAGACGAATATGCCCGTTTATGGCCGGGTGTAGCGCACCCATAACACATTCGGTACAACTGTCTGCACCTCTTTAAGATGAAACGCAGTCGGTGGCCAGGATGGCAGAAAATCAACTTGGGTAAAGGAACTGACACCGCTGCCGCCGTCGGCTACCGGGGCAATGACTAGACTCAACTCGTCCACCAAATTTTCAGCCAAAAACGATCCATTGACGATCCCGCCGCCCGCCAGCATCAGTTTGTTGATGCCAAACAGTCGATGCAGTTTCTCCAAAAGCAGAGTGCAGTTCAGTCGTTTCTCGCCGGCAAACAGATAGGAAACCCCTTGATTCTGTAAATAAGACAGGTATTCTGGAGCCACCTGCTCCGTCAGCGCCTCGATCACATGGGCGACGGGGCGGCCCTTTTTTTCGATGGACAATCCGGAATAGGCCAGCTGACCCTGTGGGTCCACTGCAACAATGAAATTGCCCATGGCCTTGCCTGTCGGGTTTACCCAATCCGCTCGGGGCGGAGTGGACATCACAGTGGGTAGCTGCCCCACCTTTCCCTCGGCACACCCCCCCAGCATGGTAGTTGTGCCGTATAAGGTGGCCTGACATCCGTAAAAACTTCGCAGTTCCCCATAGGCTTTTATCGCCGGAACTGTTTCAGGCACACCGAAAAACGTACCGTCAATCTTTCCGTCCAGAGAAGTGAGCATCTGGCACACAACAAAAGGGCGTTCCCTCTTATTCCTCTCCATAGACATCTTTTGCCATCCGCAGAGCCGCCCACGCCTTGGGCCAGCCAGCATAGAAAGCAAGCTGGGTCAATGCCTCACTCATCTCGGTGGCGGTTACACCGTTGGCCTTGGCCCGCTCAATATGATGAAGAAGGGATGTATCCAGAATTCCGCTGGCCATCAAGGCGGAGACGGTAATCAGGCTACGGTCACGGGGCGAGAGCTTATCCTCCCGCGACCAAACCTCTCCAAAGAGGACATCATCGTTTAATTCCGCAAATTTAGGGGCAAATTTGCTCATGGCATCTCTGCCCGCTGTTACTTTATCCATGATAATCCCATCCTTTCTATCGGATTTATTTTAATTTGGCATATTCTGCTTCATCTACCGGCTCCAGCCACTCGGCTTTGGAACCTGGAACGGAAATCGCTATATGGGCAAACCAACTGTCAGGAGCCGCCCCATGCCAGTGCTTTACCTCGGGCGGAATGTTAACCACATCTCCAGGGTTCAATTCCTGAGCGGATTTGCCCCACTCCTGATAATAACCCCGACCCGCCGTACAAAGAAGGATCTGACCGCCGTTATGGTGGATGTGCCAGTTGTTCCGGCAACTGGGCTCAAAGGTCACATTGGAAACAGACACGCCCATGTCGCTTAAAGGGCAGAGATAGCTGTCCCCACTGAAATACTGCCCGGCCACCGTATTGGGACCGCCCTGCGGGAACAGATTGTGAAATTCCTTATTCATATCATTCGCCCCCTTATTTCAACTTGCCGCCATCGCTGAACGCATTGCCCACACGCTCACCCAGCACATGGTACCCATTGTTGGCTGGCTCAAAAGAGATGGGATGGAATTTGCTCATATCCAGCTTCCCATCGCTGTCCAGTATGCTTTCGTCAATGCTTACGCTCACAATCTGACCGATGATGTTGCCGTCCTCGCTCACTTTCAGGAGTTTGCACTCCAAGGCTACCGGCAGCTCATCGATGAGGGGCGCATCCACCGATTCGCTCTTGGTGCAATGGAAGCCAGACTTCTCCATCTTTTTCGGCTCATTATTTGCGGACACCATGCCAACATAGTCCGCAGAAACCGCATGGGCAGCGTCAGCAAAACTGACGGTAAACGCTCCCTTTGCCTGGATATTCTTGGTGGTCTTATGACCAGCGCTCAGACACAGTACTACCTTGTCTGCATCGTACAGGCCGCCCCATGCGGCATTCATGGCATCAGGATTGCCGTTTTCATCATAGGTGCCGATCACAAGAACCGGCAGCGGATAAAACCAGGATTTTGTTCCAAAATTCTTACGCATTGCGAATCCCTCCTTATTTCTGCTCGTCTACAGGCGGAACCATTTCCGCATACTTCTTCAGCATTTCCGGTGTACTGGTGTAATATCGCTTCTGCTTGTCCAAAGCAGTGATTTTAGCCATTTCATCATCTGTCAACGCAAAGTCAAACAGGTTGAAATTGTCTTTGATATGGGCCGGGTTCTTGGAGCCAGGGATCACGATATTGCCGGCCTGAATGTGCCAGCGCAGGATGATCTGAGCATTGCTCTTGCCATACTTTTTGCCAAATTCCGTGAACAACGGCTCCTGGATCAGCGCCTTGTCTCCATGACCCAGAGGATACCATGCCTGGATGACGATGCCTTCTTTATCCAGGAACTCCTTCAGCTTCTTTTCCTGAGAATAAGGATGCACTTCTGTCTGAAGAACTGCAGGCTTTACTTCGCAGATGTCCAGAATCTCCTGCACCTGCTCCGGGGTAAAGTTGGAAAGGCCAATGGCGCGCACCTTGCCCTCTTTGTAGGCTTTCTCCATGAGCCGGTAACCTGCGACATAGTTGCCTGCGGGCTGGTGGATCAGCAGCAGGTCAATGTAGTCGGTTCCCAGACGCTGGAGCGTCTTTTCCACCGCATCTTCCTGCTCATAAAAACTGGGCCACAGTTTGGTTTCCAGAAAAATCTCACCTCTCGGAATCCCAGATTTCCTCATAGCCCGGCCAACGGCTTTTTCGTTCACATAGGCATTGGCCGTGTCAATCAGGCGGTATCCGCACTGAAGAGCGGAGAGGACGGATGCCTCCGCTTCATCCGGGGTAAGCAAAAAGGTGCCAATGCCTGCCATGGGCATTTTGATTCCGTTGTTCAAAGTTGCGTATTCCATAAATAAATCCTCCTAAAAAGTGATTGCTTGTTTGTACCGATACAAACAGTGTTTACCAAAATTTGTGGCTGGCGGTTCAATACACCAATGCCGTAAAGGAAAAAGTGACCAACTTCCACCGTTTTTCATCCTGGGTGTACACTTCCGTCACCATAAAGTGGTGAGTGGTTTCCTTCCCGTCCAGCAGTAGGCTGTAATCGCAGTCAGTAAGCACCACTCCGGTATCTCCAAACAACTCAGCCTTCTGACTGTGGAAGGTAATATTCGTAGGTTGAAAGGCCCCACTGGTGTAAAATTCGATTTCCTTGTCCAGTTTGCAGGTGATGCCAATATGGACAAAGTTGCAGTCAGGATGAGCACAGGCTCGCATCCCCACTTCGTCGGCGTGTTCCATAGCTTCCCAAAACTGCCGAGATATATCAAGTAGTGTTTTGTTCATGAGTATACTCCTTCCGTTTATTTTAAAGGCGTTCCACCGAATACCGCAGACATATCCATATGATCCAGGGCGTCGTCCAGAGCGCGCACCTCACTGGGCGTCAGAAAAACAGATGCGGCCTCAGCATTTTCTTTCATGCGATCTTCCTTGCGAGTGCCAGGGATGGGTACAATCCACGGGTGCTTACACAACATCCAGGCCATGGAGATCTGGGCCGAGGTTGCTCCTTTTTCCGCAGCCATATCTGCGAGTAATTTCAAAAGTGCGGCATTTTGGTCCACAGCTTTGTCAGTGAACTGGGGCATAGCAGCACGGTAGTCGGTGGCGGCATCAAAGCGCTGCCCCTTGCCATATTGCCCGGTGAGGAAACCATTGGCCATAGGGGAAAAAGCCACCAGGCCCACGTTCAATTCTTCCAAAACGGGGAATAACGGTTCATAATGCCGTGCCATCATAGAGTATCGGTTCTGTACCGCCGTCACCGGGCACACGGCATGAGCCCTCCGCAGGTAGTCTTCATTTGCCTCCGAGATGCCCCAGTGGGTGATTTTCCCTTCCCGGATCAGATCGGCCATCACCTCCGCCACCGTTTCCGGCTCTACGTTGGGGTCGATTCTGTGCTGGAAGTACAGGTCAATGTGATCGGTTCCGAGCCGTTTCAAAGATCCTTCCACAGATTTGCGGATGGTCTCCGGGCGGGAATCCGCCACCAGAGGCAATGGAACCTTTCCGCTCTCCTGGTCAAACCGCAGGCCAAATTTCGTGGCGATTACCGTATGATTCTTTACATCTGCCAGTGCCTTGCCCACCAGCGTTTCATTTACATGGGGGTCGTCGGCGGTACCGTACACCTCAGCGGTATCAAAAAAAGTATAGCCCAAATCAAAGGCGCGACGGATTAGACGGACAGCCTCTGCTTCCTCCGTAGGCGCACCGTAGGCATGAGAAAAGCCCATGCACCCCAGGCCTACAGCAGATACGTTCAAATCAGTGCCCAGTGTTCTCATCTGCATCATCTTTCTCTCCTTTGTGATTCTATTGTAATCCATTGCGAAAAAAAACAGAAGTCTCCATTGGTTATGGAGTGATAAGTCAAAGGTTTTAACTTCTTCGGATTCCGGTATGTTTCCTTGAGATTTTCAGAAAAGAGCAGACTCTCCCCAAAAGCGGAAGAACCCGCTGCTATACAGATAGTCATGAGGTAACCCGTGTTGTTAGTTATCCTCTACATCTTCCGGCATAGTGAAATAGGCGATCAGAATATTGCGATCTGAGTTGGGACTGACCGTTTCCTGCTCCATGGTATTGGAAGAGGACTGTGTTGCATCCGAATCTGTTTCCGGGGGCTGGACTGTGGAAGATTCTGTACTTAAAACCTGGTCGGGCCCCGAAGTCTCGCTGCTGCAAGCGGAAAAGCTTAAAAGAAGTATTCCTGCAAGAAAAAAGGAAAAAATACGCTTCATGGGGGTCCTCCTTCCTGATTGTTATGACAGGCTCAGGCTATCCAGCCATTCCTGCACATCGCCCTCACTAACGCTGGAACGGAAACGCATTCCTTCCTGCCAGTCTCCGGTTCCGGCCAGTTCTGCCAGCAGTTCACCACTTTCACCCAGGCCGGAACTGGAGGAGGTGCAGAAGGGGATCACAGTCTTGCCGGTAAAATCATTAGCCTCTACAAAACCATCCGTCGGCCATGCTGCAATGCCCCACCAGATCGGATAACCAATGAATACCGTGTCGTAGCTGTCCCAATTTTCCACCGTATCCGCTACCAGCTCTACATCCCGCAAAGACTCATCCGCATATTCCTGAGAAACCCGGCTGTCCTCATTGTTGTAGTTCAAATCTTCGTCCGTATAAGGATCAGCAGGTTCCAGTTCAAACAGGTCGCTGCCGGTAATATCTGCAATGTAAGTAGCTGCCTGTTCGGTATTGCCAGTAGCAGAGAAATAGACTACCAGTGTGTTACCAGCCTCCACTTCGGTTTCCTTCTGGGAAGCCGGTTCCTGACTGGCAGCGGTGGACGATGTGTCGCTTGCTTCACTGGATGCAGGGGGAACGGAAGATTCCGGCGTACTGGATTCACTTGTGGAAGATGTGGTGTTTCCACAGGCAGCGAGGCTCAACGCCATTGCAAAGCACAAGAAAATTGCAGTCAGTTTCTTCATAATGATCATTCCTTTCCTGTATTAATCGGGGCTCTTATCCATAGCATTCATGGAAAATTTCCAGAATCTCTTCATGGGTCATAGGCTTATAGCTGCCCTGGGAAATACCACAGGAATCAGCGATTTCTTTTAGTTGCTCCTTTTGTGCGCCCAGCTCCTTGAGGGTAGTTGGCAAGCCAATCTCTTGAATGAAGCTGGAAAGGGCATCGATACTGGCCAGAGCCAGCTCCTCGTCCGTTTTCCCATTGTGAGCAATGCCCCACACATTCTCCGCAAAGCGGACAAACTTGGGCAGCCCTTCCTTGTAAATATGGCGGTAGTAGACTGGGTGGAGTACCGCCAGACCACAGCCGTGGTTGCAGTTGGTATAAGCGCCCAGCTGGTGCTCCATGTTGTGGCACTCAAAGTCGCACTTTTTTCCCATCTTGATGAGTCGGTTTTCCGCCATGGTGGAATCCCACATCAGATTGGACCGAGCCGTGTAATCCTCCGGGTTGTCCATGGCAACACGCAAATTTCGGATCACACTACGCATCAGTGCCTCCATGATGTCATCGGAAACATTGTCCTCATTGGGCTGGCTGAAATAGGTCTCCATGATGTGGCTGAGGATGTCAAAGCTACCAGATGCTATCTGTTTTTTGGGTACAGAAAAGGTATAGGTGGGGTCCATCAGAGCAAATCGGGGATTGAGAGCCGGATAATCCCGCCCTGTTTTTATCTTTCTCTCTTCATTGGTGATTACCGCGCCGCCGTTGCACTCGCTGCCAGTACCAGCCACAGTAACGACTACACCCAGAGGCAGCGGCTCAAAGTCGATGACGCCGGGGTGAGCCCAGAAATCCTCCCAGATGTCCCCGTCATACCGGGCAGCCAGAGAGACAGCTTTGCAGCAGTCCATGGTGCTGCCTCCGCCTACGGCCAGAATCATATCCGCTTGATTGTCCCGTGCCAGCCTCGCACCCTCCTGCACTTTGGCGTAGGTAGGGTTGGACATGATGCCGGAAAACTCTACAATGTTTTTGCCGGCCTCCTTCAGAATGCCTGTGATTTCATCGTAGACACCATTGCGCTTGATGCTGCCGCCGCCATAGGCCAACAGGATAGTCTGCGCATTTTTGGTCAGGCAGGCCAGATACTCTTTCACACAACCCTCGCCGAAATAGACCTTCGTGCTGTTTTGGAAAATAAAGTTGTTCATAATGATGTTTCCTTTCTGTAAAATGTTTTATGTTCAATCAACAGGATGCTCACATTTGTGCTTCCCGAAATTTGGCCGCTTCATCCAACCATCCTTCTGCTACCGTGCCGGTGCCCAACCCAAATCCGTGGGGCAGGCCGGGATAGTGGTGAAATTCGGTTGGAATCCCCAAGGCATCCAGCGCTTCTATACGCCGCTGCATGGTTCGCCAGTTTGCAATGCCATCGCTTTCTCCCACACAGGCGAAAGTTGGTGGATCGTTTTCCATATAATCACTGTGGCCCGTGTACTGCATAATTACTGCACTCGGCTGTGGAAGATCATCCCCTCCAAATGCCGCCGGGCCATAGGACCCAAGCCACGCTGCCATTCGTGCCCCTGCCGAGCCTCCCCACAGGGAGTAGCAGTCCGTGTCCACTTCCAGTTCTTCTGCGTGTTCAAAGATAAAACTGATTGCCCTTGCCAAATCCTCACAGGCGGTTTGGGCTCCAGGGCGATAGATGAGAGCAAAAGCATTATATCCTCGTTTGGAAATTTCCAGCGCATGAGGGAAACTGTCCTGCATAGCGCCCACATAGGCAAAACCGCCTCCCGCATTACATACGGCGAATTTGGCTCCGGGATCGCCTTTGAAGAAAAACAATCCCGTATCCGCTTTATCCGGATCTTCCGCTTTTTCTTCTTCTGTATAAATATCGTAGAAAACAGTTTCACCAGCGTTGGCTCGCTGCCACAGGGTATTGACAATCTCTACGGTTTCATTTGGATCGATGTTGTTGTACCAAGTGAGTTGCAGTTCACCCAATGTATCGCCGCTCATATACCAATCCTCCACTGGAAAAAGCAAGCGTCCGTATCTTCCAAAAATGGGGTCATCCATCACTTCTTGAATGGGGGTGGATACAGTAAATGGCTCTGTCATTTGATCCGTAGGCGCAAAGCCGGCTGATTCCTGCTGAAAATCTGCATCATCCAAAGGTGCGGTGCTCTCTGCCGAGTGAGATTCACCGGAAGAAGTTGTCTCTGTTTGTCCAGGACCCGCACATCCTGCGAGGCACAGCAACAGACAAACCGTAGCTACCAGAATTCCTTGCACCTTCATTTTGTCACCTGCCTCTCTTCCTTTTCTGATTTCATTATAAAAAAAACGAGACTTCCACAGAAGTCTCGTTTCGTTATGTAGTATTTACCTTTTGGTTATCACTTGTCCCGTCCAGTTTCTTTTTGCACCGCCCTTAGAAACTGCTTGACTACAGGGGAAGGATCTGGTGAATGGAGCAGGCCATAGGGAATTGTGTAACTCCAATCCACGGGTAGGATTTTCAAAAGCGGATGGACGTACTGCCACTTAGGCACCGCCATCAACACACAATCGTTGTTTTCGCACTGGTTAAAGGCATTCACATCGTAAAAGTCAAAGTCCACAATTTGGATCTTCGGATGGTTTTTCCAAAGATCATCTCGTAGCAAATCTACATAGTGGCTCCATTCCCGACGCATCATCATGAATTTTTCGCCATACAGATCCTGAACGGTGAGCCTGTCTTTTCCCGCCAGCCGGTGATGAATGGACACCGCCGCGCAGATAGGTTCCCTTGAAATTTCCAACCCGGCACAGCGGCGCAGGTTCAACATTGTTTCATCAAAGATACCCGCTATTACATCGATGTTCTGTCCCAAATTGGCCAGAATCTCCCGGGCATTCTCGGGTGTATTGTCGAATGGCACCAGTTGGAATTTAACTCCTGGACACTCTTCCTGCAGTTTTGGCCACAGATCCACCAAAACCTGAGCTGGTGTCATGGATGATGTACCGATACGGATGATGTCTTCGCTCTTTTTCATGACATTTTTTGCCCTGGTCACCGAATCTTTGCAATATTGGATGATGTATTTTGCGTCCTGTGCCAAAGATTTACCAGCCTCCGTCAGCTGAAGGCCACGATGGGTGCGCACAAAAAGCTGCAGATCCAGATTTTCCTCCAGCAGATTGATCTGTTTGATGACTGCCGGGGGGGAAATAAACAATTTCTCCGCAGCTTTGTTGAAGCTACCGCATTCTGCTACACACAGGAAGGTTTCCAATTGAGGGTTATACATGGGAAATATCACTCCTTCCTTTTCTGTTTTTTCTTAAATCAGCAGGCTTTTGCGCCTCCTTGGGAATCATCCAGGACCGGTCAAATCTCTGCACGCCTTCGATCCGCCCTTCTTCACAGAGCTTCTGAATCCAGCGTTCTGATATATTCCACCGCTCAGACGCTTCTTTTACTGACATAATATCCATTGTTCCCTCCACGGTTTTCTTATTCCGCTGAAACATCTATGATATTATTATATCCAGATAAACGAAGTCTTTCAACTTGTTTTTTGTGAACCTTTTATGTACCCAGCCAGAAGCGGCTGGTTTTTTCTTTTGGTCAGTTAATACGCCGGGATTCCGTACCCATAGATTTCATAGTAACCAACCGGGTAACTGTTTTGACGGCAGCTATCGCCGGAGTTACCCTCGATAGTGTAGATGCGGCCATTCTCCACCTTCTCCACGATACCAACATGGTCGGAAGAACCATCCTGCCGCCATCATCCCAATCGAAAAAGATAATGTCGCCTGGGCGCGGCTCATAGCTGTTGTCCTGCCACAGTCCCCGCTCCTGGAACCACGGCACACCCTGAGAGGCACAGGCCGCAAACTTCGGAATGATGCCAGCTTCAATATTGATCGTAATCATACCGAGGGACGGCATACAGTCACTAAGCACCACGGAGCAGCTTGGATATGACCAGACGCCACACTGTACCCGGTATACCTGCATCTCCATGCTGACAGAGGCCCATGCAGACCAAACCATGATCAAGAAGATTGTGGAACACTCCGGTGCCATGACGCTCACTGAACGTGTCTACACCCACCTGGATATTGAAACATTGGTGGAGGCAATCAACAAGATCTAAACGGAAGAAGGAAAAGCCGTGCAGCACAAAAAAGCAGGAGATACGCTCCTTGCGGAACGATCTCCTGCTTCATAAGGCTTTTGTTTTCGCTTGCGATTCTTGTTCCTTGTGTGCTCCTTGCTTGCTCCTTACGAAGCAAAACGGAACACTTCTGAGGAACTCTCACAACTCCAAAAGCATCCAATTTTCTGCAAAACAGCGTCCAAAGACGCACTGAGAAGCAGTGAAAATTATCTCTTGGAGAACTGCGGAGCGCGACGAGCTGCTTTGAGACCGTACTGCGCGAGTTTTTGAGCTGTTTTTCCTTGATATTCCGGGCTTTTCCGGCTTTCTGCTTCTCAGTTATCCGGTGTGCGGACCATAAAAAACGGCCTTTTTTCATTCAGCGATAGCCTGATGAAACGCACCATTTACTACCCCAAACAACTCCTCTGGTTTATTGTACTTCACTTTTGCATAGATGTCCATAGTTGTTTTGCTG
>ENA-OUQH01001183-OUQH01001183.1-human-gut-metagenome-genome-assembly--contig:-NODE-1183-length-17896-cov-9.591391_pt1 | contig 17896 bp, 19 predicted proteins | sample MGYA00237948_ERZ548828 | MGnify/ENA primary metagenome ERZ548828 (study PRJEB26490, sample SAMN05194711) | human gut metagenome | biome: terrestrial biome; feature: human-associated habitat; material...
GTCTCGTGGGCTCGGAGATGTGTATAAGAGACAGACATTACGTTCTCTTCACGCTAATTTTCCATTCTCCATTCTCAATTTTCCATTTCTCTCCTCATCCAGCTCATCAGCATTCCAACGATATAGACCTGCTGCTCCGCCGAAAGCGGCACGCCCTGCGGGATGCCATGCCATTTCGCCAGACAGCCCCGGCAGCAGCAGGCGGAAGGTCTCCACAATGAGCAGCACCGTCACCAGCACGACCACCGCCAGGCCGATCCAGCCTGCGGTGCGGATGTGCCAGAAATCCCGGATGGTAAATGCGTCGTTGTACATGCCCAGATAGTACAGGGCCACGCCGCCTACCACGCACAAAAGCCCCAGCACCAGGTCCAGCACCGCCCGGACCCGGTGGGCTCCCCGGCGCACAAAAAAGCACACGATCAGCGTCAGGGCGCACCAGAACAGCGCCGGTGACTGGGCATACAGAATATTCATACAGTGACCCTCTCTCGTTTATTCGTCACAGGCTGCACTTGCCCCGGGAGATATACTTCCCGTCGGGCCCGGCCAGGACAAAGCCGTCCTCCACTGCCAGGCGGCCCCGGAGCCACACCTGCCGGATGCCGCCCCGGATGGGGAAGCCCTCATACGGCGTGTAGCCCGCCAGACTTGTCATGTCCTCCGCCCGGAGCAGATGGTCCGCCTGGGGATCGTACACCACGATATCCGCGTCGGCCCCGGCCTGGAGCACGCCCTTCCGGGGGAACATACCGTAGAGCTTGGCGGGGTTTTCCGACAGCACCCGGCACATGGTGGCCAGGCTGATCTTCCGGGTGGTAACGCCGTAGGTATACAGCAGCTCGCCCCGGGTCTCCACCCCCGGCAGGCCGCCGGGGATCCTGGTAAAGTCCCCGCGTCCGGCGTCCTTCTGCTCCAGGGTAAAGCTGCAATGATCCGTGGACACGGTCTGGATCTCGCCCTTGCGCAGGGCGGCCCACAGGACCCGCTGGTCCTCCGTCTTGCGGATGGGCGGGGCGCAGACATAGCGGGCGGCCCGGGAATAGTCGGGGTCGTCATACACGCTGTCGTCCAGCAGCAGATACTGGGGGCAGGTCTCCACATACACCCGCTGGCCCCGTTTGCGGGCGGCCTCCACCTCCCGCAGGGCGGCGGCGTTGGTCAGATGCACGATGACCACCGGGATATCCACCGCCTGAGCGATGCGCAGCAGCCGGGACACGGCCTCCGCCTCCAGGAAATCGGGCCGGGTCCGGGGATGGGAGCCCACGCCCATCTCCCCCGCGGCCTTCTTCTCGGCGATCAGCGCGTCAATGACGCCGCTGTTTTCGCAGTGAACGCCGCAGATGCCTCCCTTTTCCCTGAGCTTTTTCAGGGCGTGATACATGGCCTCGTCGCCGATCATCATGGCCGGATAGGTCATGTACATTTTGAACGAGGAGATCCCGGCGGCGTACATGTCGTCGATCTCCGCCTCGATGCCGGGGTTCCAGTCGTCGATGGTCATATGGAAGCCGTAGTCGCAGCAGCAGCTTCCGTCTGCCTTCCTGTGCCACAGCTCCAGTCCCTGATGCAGGGTCTCTCCCTTATTCGGGCAGGCAAAATCCACCACCGTGGTGGTGCCTCCCCGCAGCGCCGACCGGCTGCCGGAGAAGAAATCGTCTGCCGTTGTGGTGCTGCACACGTCCAGGTCGAAATGGGTATGGGCGTCGATGAAGCCCGGCAGCAGCAGCTGTCCCTCCACGTCGATGACCGTGGCCTCCGGCGCGGAGATGCTGCGGGCCACCCGGAGGATCTTCTCGTCCTCCACCAGCACGTCCGCCCGGCGGGTGCCCCGTCCGGACACCACTGTGCCCCCGCGAAACAGATATTTCATGGAAAATGCCCTCCTTTTCCGGGTTGATTGCATGGTTCTTTATTATATCATGAAATGCGCAAAAATCCATCCCATTTTCCCGGGTTTATACCCACGCAATTTCAACAAAATGAGAATGAAATTTTTGTATACCTTGCAGAAGGAAAAAGAATTTCCTTTTTCGGAGAAATCATGTATGATAAGAGTACAACAGAACGCGCACCGCGCTCTGAAAATTGAAGGAGGAAAGAATACCATGCGGAAAATCTTAGCGACTCTGCTGGCGCTGGTCATGACGCTGGCGCTGATGGTCCCGGCTTCCTGGGGCGAGAACAAGGAGACGTATCAGCTCCCTGACTCCCTGGCGGGCAAGACCGTCATCCTGCACACCAACGACGTCCACGGCGCCATCGACAAGTACGCCAAGGTGGCTGCTCTGCGGGACGAGTGCTACGACAAGGGCGCTCACCAGGTGATCCTGCTGGACGCCGGTGACTACAGCCAGGGCTCTCCCTACGTCAGCCTCAGCAAGGGCGCAACCGCCCTGGACATGATGGCCCTGGTGGGCTATGACGTCATCACCCTGGGCAACCACGAGTTTGACTATGGCTTCCCCCAGCTGATGGAGAACCTGAAAAAGCACCAGGGCGATTTCATGGTCGCCTGCAACAACCTGGTGGACGACGAGGGTGAGCTGCTCTTCGCCCCCGGCGGCACCGCTCCCATCTATGCCGACGACACCTATGAGACCGAGCTGTTCCGCATCGCCATTGTGGGCATGGCCACCCCCGAGACCCAGACCAAGGCCAACCCCGCCCTGATGAAGGGTCTGAGCTTCATCGGCGGCAAGGATCTGTACAAGATCACCCAGGAGGACGTGGACATGGCCCGCAACGAGGGGAATGCCGATATCGTCATCGCTCTGGGCCACCTGGGCGTAGATAAGTCCTCCGAGCCCAACTGCTCCTATAATGTGATGCAGAACGTCAAGGGCATCGACCTGTTCATCGACGGCCACTCCCACACGGTGATGACCGCCAGCAAGGACAACAGCATGGTCCAGTCCACCGGCACGGGCCTTGCCTATGTGGGCGCCATCGTCATTGACAACGCCACCAAGAGCATCGAGAGCAACGGCCTCATCGACCTGTCCGCCTACACCAAGGAGGACGCCACCGTGAAGGCTGCCGCCGACAAGATCATCAGCGACATCAACGCCGAGTACGGCAAGGTTTTTGCCAGAACCGACGTGGAGCTCAACGGCGACAAGGATCCCGGCAACCGCACCCAGGAGACCAACCTGGGCGACCTGATCACCGACTCCATGCTGTGGGCCATCCGCAAGGACGCTGAGCTCACCGTTCCCGCCGAGAACGTGGTGGCCATCACCAACGGCGGCGGCATCCGGGCCTGGATCCACAAGGGCGACATCTCCAAGCTGGACGTGAACACCGTGCTGCCCTTCGGCAACACCGTGGCCGTGGTGTACGTCACCGGCGCCGAGCTGCTGGAGGCCCTGGAGGCTTCTACCTTTGCTCTGCCCGACTCCCTGGGCGGCTTCCCCCAGATTGCCGGCATGAACATCTCCATTGACGCCACCAAGAAATACGATCCGCAGACCACTCCCTATCCCAGCGGCAGCGGTAAGGCCACCTACTATGGTCCCGCTTCCATCAACCGCGTCACCATCAACAGCGTCAACGGCAAGGCCTTTGACCCCAACAAGACCTATGCCGTGGTCACCAACAACTTCTGCGCCGCCGGCGGCGACACCTACTATGCCTTCGCTGCCGCCTCCAGCCAGTTCGACACCGGTCTGCCTCTGGACGAGGTGCTGATGGACTACATCACCACCGAGCTCAAGGGCGTGGTGGGTGAACAGTATGCCCAGCCCCAGGGCCGCATGACCATCACCCTGCCCGCCGAGGAGCCCACTACTCCCACCAAGCCCGAAAGCCCCAAGACCGCCGATACCGGCGTGGTGGTGTACGGCCTGGTGGCGGTCATGGCAGCCGGCGCTGCCGTGGTGGTCACCTCCAGGAAGCGCAAGGCCATCTGAGCGATCTCCTTTCGCTGACACCGCATCTCCCCTGCCCCGGCGGACAAGCTCCGCCGGGGCTTTTTCTGTCATAGCGCTATTCTCCAACTAAAATCACGAAAACCGCTTTTCAAATCCGGCGGGATATGCTATGATACAGTTTAATAAAGAAGAATTACGAGGGCTTATGCCAGATATCGCGACTTCTTATTTTGCTGAGGAGGACACCATTCATGGCTGAGGTTGGAAAACGGGAGGTCCGGGTGGACGCCTTTGACAAGGCCACCGGACGCACCAAATATTACGAGGATCTGATGCCCCGGGACGCGCTGTATGTGCGCATCAAGCATTCCACCATTGCCCACGGCTTCGTGAAGTCTGTGGACACCACCGCTGCGGAGGCGATCCCCGGCGTGGTGAAGGTCCTGACCTGCTTCGACGTGCCGGAGCACCCCTTCCCCACCGCCGGTCACCCCTGGTCCATGGACCCGGACCACCAGGACGTGGCGGACCGTCATCTGCTCAACCGCCATGTCCGTTACTACGGCGACGACGTGGCCGTGGTCATCGCGGAAAACGAGGTGGCCGCCATGCAGGGCGTCCGGGCCTTGCAGGTGGAGTATGAGGAGCTGCCCCTGGTGCTGGACGCCCAGGAGGCCATGAAGCCCGGCGCACCCCGGCTTCACGATGACTATCCCGACAATGTCCTCAAGCACACCGACATGAAAAAGGGCGACTATCAGGCCGCCATCCGGGAGCCGGGCCTCATCCGGGTAGAGGGCTGGTACGATACCCCCACGGTGCAGCACTGCCACATTGAGAACCACGGCTGCTTCGCCTATGAGGAAAACGGCCGCATCACCGTGGTGGCCTCCACCCAGATCCCCCATATCATCCGCCGGGTGGTGGGGCAGGCTCTGGGCCGCCCCTGGAGCGATATCCGGGTGGTAAAGCCCTATATCGGCGGCGGCTTCGGCAACAAGCAGGACGCCCTGTACGAGCCTCTGTGCGCCTGGTGCTCCACCCAGGTCCACGGGCGCTGCGTCCGCATCGACTGCTCCCGGGAGGAAACCTTCGTCTCCAACCGGGTGCGCCACGCCATCCGGTTCCACATCGTGTCCTGGCTCCGGCCGGACGGCACCTTTGCCGCCCGGAAGGTGGAGCTGTTCTCCAACCAGGGGGCCTACGCCTCCCACGGACACAGCATCGTGGCCAAGGCCATGGGCTCCTTCCCTCAGCACTATCCCTGCGACAACATGGAGTGCGACGCCTGGACCGTGTTCACCAACCGGCCCGCCGCCGGCGCCATGCGGGGCTACGGTATGCCCCAGGCCTCCTTTGCCGACGAGTCTAACGTGGACGACTGCGCCAAGGCTGTGGGCATGGACCCCCTGGCCTTCCGGATGCAGAACATCATGCCCCAGGGGTACGAGGACGGATTCTCCCACAACGTCAACTATGACGATTCCTTCCGCCAGTGTCTGGAGGCAGGCAAGAAGTACATCGACTATGACAGGAAGCTGGCGGAATTTGCCAAGGACACCGGCCCCGTCCGCCGGGGCATCGGTATGGCCACCTTCTGGTACAACACCGCCGTGTATCCCATCTCTCTGGAGACGTCCTCCAACCGGATGCAGCTGAACCTGGACGGCAGTGTCACCATGCAGTGCGGCGAGACGGAGATCGGCCAGGGTGCCGACACCGTCTATGCCCAGATGGCCGCCGATGTGGTGGGCCTGGGCGACTATCGCAGGGTCCACGTGGTGTCCTGCCAGGATACGGACATCACCCCCACGGGCCTGGGCGCCTACGCCTCCCGCCAGACGTATGTGGCAGGGTTCTCCATCCGCCAGACGGGCCTGCTGCTGAAGGAGAAGATCCTGGACTACGCCGCCAAGCTCACCCGCCAGGCGGTGTACAACATGGACATTGCGGACGGCAATATCGTCCGCACCACCGACGGCAAGGTGCTGATGAGCCTGTCGGAGCTGGCCATGCACGCCCAGTATAACCCCAACGACTCCCTGCACATCACCGCCGAGAGCACCTACACCATCCGCAACAACGCCTATTCCTTCGGCTGCACCTTCGCCGAGGTGGAGGTGGACATCCCCATGTGCAAGGTGACGCTGAAGGACATCATCAACGTCCACGACTGCGGCAGGCTGGTGAATCCGGTCCTGGCCGAGGCCCAGGTCCACGGCGGCATGTCCATGGCCATCGGCTACGGTCTGTCCGAGCAGCTGCTGTTCGACGAAAAGACCGGCCGCCCCCTGAACAACAACCTGCTGGACTATAAGCTCTCCACCATCATGGACCACCCCCATCTGGAGGCGCAGTTCGTGGAGAATGCCGAGCCCACCAGCGCCTTCGGCACCAAGGCCCTGGGTGAGCCCCCGGCCTGCTCCGGCGCCCCCGCCATCCGCAACGCCATCTACAACGCCACCGGCGTGGCCATCGACCAGGATCCCATCACCCCCCACGTCCTTTTCCGGCGCTTCACGGAAGAGGGCCTGATCCGGGACTAAGGAGGAAACACCGCTATGTATGATATGTCAGCGCTCTACCAGGCCCAAAGCGTCCAGGACGCCATCCGCCTGCGGCTGGAGCATCCCGAGGCCCAGATCATCGCCGGAGGCACCGACGTGCTGGTGCAGATGCGGGAGGGCAAGCGGGCCGGAAAGGCCCTCATCAGCATCCAGGGCTGCCGCGAAATGCGGGGCGTGTCCCTGGATGACCAGGAAAATCTCCGCATCGGCAGCCTCACCACCTTCAGCCACATCACCGCCGATCCTCTGATCCAGCGGTACATCAACGTGCTGGGCGAGGCGGTGGACATGGTGGGCGGCCCCCAGATCCGCAACGCCGGCACCATCGGCGGCAACACCTGCAACGGCGTCACCTCCGCCGACTCCGCCTCCACCCTCCACGCCTGGGAGGCCATCATCGAGATCACCGGCAAAAACGGCGTCCGCCGGGTACCCATCAAGGATTTCTACCTCAAGGCCGGCACCGTGGACCTGCGGGCGGAGGACGGCGAGATCCAGACCGCCATCCTGATTCCCAAGGCATCCTATGACCGGACCTTCGGCCACTATATCAAGTACGCCATGCGCAACGCCATGGACATTGCCACTCTGGGCACCTCCGTCAACGCCCGGCTGAGCCCGGACAAAAAGGCCTTTGAGCGGGTGCGCATCGCCTTCGGCGTGGCGGGCCCCGTGCCCCTGCGGGCGCTGAATGCCGAGGCGTTCATCAACGGCAGGGCCGTCACCCTGGAGAACATCGAGCAGTTCGGCCGCACGGTGCTGGAGGACATCCACCCCCGGGATTCCTGGCGGGCCAGCAGGGCCTTCCGCTCCCACATCGCCGTGGAGAGCGCCAAGCGCTGCCTCATCGAGTCCGTGAAGCTGGCAGGAGGTGAGCTGTAATGGCAAAGAATCAGTATCAGCTGGTGACGTTCTTCCTCAACGGCAAGGAAGTGGAGAAAATGGTGGACGTCCGGGCATCTCTGACGGATATGCTCCGCAACGACTTCTCCATGACCTCCGTGAAGAAGGGCTGCGAGGTGGGCGAATGCGGCGCCTGCAACGTGCTCATCGACGACGAGTGCTACAACTCCTGCCTGTACCTGGCCGTGTGGGCCGAGGGCAAGCACATCACCACCCTGGAGGGCCTCATGGGCCCCAACGGCGAGCTGTCCGACATTCAGCAGGCCTTTATGGAGGAAACCGCCATCCAGTGCGGCTTCTGCACCCCGGGCTTTATCATGACGGCGGTGGAGATCCTGGACCGGGGCGTGTACTATACCGACGACCAGCTGCGCAAGCTGCTGTCCGGCCATCTGTGCCGCTGCACCGGGTATGAGAACATCTTCAAGGCCGTGAAAAAGACCATGCTGCGCCGCCTGGGCCGCCTGGATGACCCGTATCTGAATACCTGACCCCTCAAAATCCCCTTATGCCCCCGCATAAGGGGATTTTTTTTGAAATTTTCTGTCAGATTCCGCTGCACCGCGCGTCTAATAAACAGAAAGGAGGGAGGACATGGCCCAGGATATGGAGCAGCTGTACCGCCGCCACTATCAGACGGTGTACCGCTACGCTCTGCGGCTCACCGGCAGCGAACACGCCGCCGAGGAGCTGGCGGCGGAGACCTTTTACCGGGCCATGGTGGCCCTGCCGGATTTCCGGGGCGAGTGCGCCGCCTCCACCTGGCTGTGCCAGATCGCCCGGAACACCTGGACCTCTCTGCGGCGGAAGGAGGGCCGGTGCCAGCCCCTGGACGACACCGCCGCCCTGCCGGACAGCCGGGACTTTGCCGCCGCCTTTGAGGACAAGGACCTGGCCCTGCGCATCCACCGGCTGCTGCACCGGCTGCCGGAGCCGTACCGGGAGGTATTTCTGCTGCGAGTGCTGGGGGAGCTGTCCTTCCGCGACATCGGCAGCCTGTTTGAAAAGGGTGAAAATTGGGCCTGCGTCACCTATCACCGGGCCCGGAAGAAAATCATGGAGCAAATGGAGGGAACGCCATGAAAACCATCGACTGTGCCTTGGCCCAGGATCTGATGCCCCTGTACACCGAGGGGATGCTGAGCCCGGAATCCCGGGAGGCTCTGGAGGAGCACCTGGCCGGGTGCGAAGCCTGCCGCCGGACGGCGGACGAAATGTGCCACCCCCTGCTGGAGCCGCAGTTTCAGGAGGAGGCCCGGCTGCTGCGCCGCCTGCGGCGGCGGCGGAAGGCCCTGTGGGCGGCGGTGATCGTCCTGGCGGCGCTGCTGGTGCTGTCCGGCATTCTGTGGTACGCCGAAGCCCGGTACACCGCCCAGGCCCTGACGCCCCGCCTGACCAGGCTGAGCATTCCCGGCCAGGCCGTCCAGGAGAGCTATACGGCTGAGGACGGCAGCGTAGTCATCCAGAAGGTCCCCAACCAGAAATATCTTTACTACTTTCTCCTGCGTTCCAGCAGCAAGGACATCCCCCTGAAGCTGACGGAGGGAAAGGTCTACGGGTTCTATGACGGGCAGCTTTATCAGCTGAACGCCCAATTCTACATCCACGACACGTCCAAGGGCGTCCTGCCCCTGGGGTATGAGTCCGGCGTGGAGTTCAGCGATCAGGTGGTAAACGGCTGGCTGAACCCGCTGCCCGCCCAGGGGCAGCAGCTGGAGCTGGTGATGGTGCTGGACGAGTACCCGGACTATCTGGATCAGCCCGATCAATTCCTGCTGGAGCTGACGTATCAGCCCGCGGGCTTCGCGGCGTCGCTGCTGCCAGACGGCGACACCGCCCCACGGACGGTGCGGCTGTGGAGCGAATGAAATAGACAAAGCCCCGGGCGGCCATATCTGCCTTCCGCCGTCCGGGGCTCTGTCATGCCCAAAATGGCATTTTCCCGCCCTGGCGTATTGACAATCCCGGCGGATTTTGCTATACTGAACAAAAATTCATCTGGTTATCTAAATTTTTTTGAGATTCGTTATTCTATTTTGAAAATATCGCTATGGGAGGACGCCATGATCTTCTATACCGCCGACCTCCACTTTCACTATGAGCCCTTCCTGCCCTCCCGTCCCTTCGGCTCCGTGGAGGAAATGGACCGGGTGCTGATCGCCCGGTGGAACGCCGCCGTGTCGGAGGATGACACCGTGTATGTGGTGGGGGACGTGGGCTATAACCGGGGCCTGGTGCCGGGGGACGCGCTGGCGCGGCTCCGGGGCCATAAGCACCTGATCCGCGGCAATCACGACACCGGCTTTGAAAACGCCGGGGAGCTGTACCGCTATTTCGAGACCGTCACCGACTTCAACGAGATCGACGACGGAGAGGTCCACATTATCCTCTGCCACTATCCCATTCTCTACCGCAGGCGGGGCTATATGATCCACGGTCACCTGCACCAGGCCCGGGGCCCGGAGTACGGCATGCTGCGCCAGATGCCCCGGGTGCTCAACGCCGGGGTGGACGTGAATTTCTACCGCCCCGTGACCCTTCCCCAGCTCATCGAAAACAACCGCGCCTTCTACAGCGGGGAGAATGATGCCCTGATCCCCCCTCTCCCGCCGCCCCAGCGGCGGGGCGGTGACGGCTGGCTGCCGGGCCGGCCGGATTTCCGCCCCCTTCCGTCCCGGCCTGATTCTGATAAGGAGTGACCTATGAAGCATCGTATTCTCGCCCTGTTCCTGGCTCTGTGCCTGTGTCTGCCCCTGGCGGCCTGCGGCAAAAAGCAGGGCTACGACCCTCTGGAGGGGGTGCAGACCCGGGTCGTCACCGACTCCGCCGGCCGCCAGGTGGAGATCCCCGCCGATATCCGGCGGGTGGCCCCCAGCGGCTCCACGGCCCAGATGATCCTCATGCCCATTGCCTATGATCTGCTGGCGGGTCTGGCCAGCAGCCCCAGCACGGCCCAGATGCCGTATTTTCCGGAGGAGGTCCGCTATCTGCCCACCTTCGGCCAGTTTTACGGCAGCAAGGCCAACCTGAATATGGAGTCCCTCATCGACGCCCGGCCCCAGATCATCATCGACCTGGGTGACAAAAAGGACAGCATCGCCGACGATATGGACCGTATACAGAAGCAGACCGGCATTCCCACGGTGTTTATCGAGGCAAACCTGGACGATATGGCCGCCGCCTACCGGACCCTGGGGGATATCCTGAATCGGTCCGACATGGCGGAGTCCCTGGCCCAATTCATTGAAAAAACCGTCTCCATGGCCCGGGAGAATTCCGCAAAAATCCCCGAGAATCAGCGGCTCTCCGTGCTGTTCGGCACCGGGTCCACGGGCCTTGCCTGCAACGCCGCCGGGTCGGTCCAGGCGGACGTCATCGACCTGGTGGGGGCCGTCAACGCCATTATCCCCCAGGAGGTCAGCAACCGGGGCGGCGGCACCACCGTCAGTCTGGAGGAGGTATACGCCGTGGAGCCGGACGTGATCCTCCTGTCCACCGGCGGCCCCTACGACACCCTGGCCCAGGGGGAGTGGGCGGGCCTGCGGGCCGTGCAGTCCGGGAAATACTACGAGATCCCCGGCCTGCCCTACGACTGGATGAGCTCTCCCCCCTCTGTGAACCGGGTGCTGGGCATCTGGTGGCTGGGGAATCTGCTGTATCCGGAGCTGTACGACTATGACATGGTGCAGGTGGCCCGGGAATACTATGGGCTGTTCTGGCACTATGACCTGACGGAGGAGGAGGCGCGGCAGATGCTCAGCCGCTCCACCCTGAAATGAGGAACGCTATGAGGAAAATCTGCCGTGCCCCGGTTCTGTGCGTGCTGCTGGCGGCCGCCGGCCAGACCGTGTACTACAGAAAAGAGAGGAACCCATAAATGAGCACCGTTTTTCACAATATCCTCCGGGCGGCGGATAAGCGCTATGCCCGGCGGTTCGCGGTGCTGGGGGCTGTTTTCCTGGCGGTGCTGCTGGGATCGCTGCTGGTAGGGCGGTACGCCCTGTCGCCGGGGCAGCTGGTCCACATGCTGTGGACCCGGATCTCCGGCGGGGCGGCGGACTGGCCTATCAGCGATGACAAGGTGGTCTTTGCCGTGCGGCTGCCCCGGGTGGCGGCGGCGGCCCTGGTGGGGGCGGCCCTGGCGGTGTCCGGCGCGGCGTATCAGGGCATGTTCCGCAATCCCATGGTGTCGCCGGACATTCTGGGGGCCTCCACCGGGGCGGGCTTCGGCGCGGCAGTGGCCATTCTGCTGGGGGCGGGATACTTCGGCATCTCCGCCGCTGCGTTCTGCTGCGGACTGCTGGCGGTGGCGGCGGCCTGGCTGGTCAGCCGCCTGTCCAAAGCCCACCAGGCGGTGGCCCTGATCCTGGCGGGCATGATGATCTCGTCCCTGTTTTCGGCGGGAACGTCGTTTGTGAAGCTGGTGGCGGATACCCAGCAGCAGCTGCCCGCCATCACCTATTGGCTCATGGGATCCCTGTCCTCCATCAAGGACAAGGACGTGGTATTTCTGGCCATTCCCGTGGCCCTGGGGATGATCCCCCTGTTTTTCCTGCGGTGGCGGATGAACCTGCTGACCGTGGGCGAGGAGGAGGCCCAGTCCATGGGCGTGAACACCCGGCGGCTGCGGGGCGCGGTGATCGTGTGCGCCACGCTGCTGACCTCCGCCAGCGTGGCGGTGTCGGGTATGATCGGCTGGGTGGGCCTGGTGATCCCCCACTTCTGCCGGATGCTGTTCGGGTACGACTACCGGCGGCTGATCCCCGCCGGGGCCCTGTTCGGAGCGGCATTTCTGCTGGCTGTGGACGACATTGCCCGGCTGGTGACCACCGGAGAACTGCCGCTGGGCATTCTCACGGCCTTTGTGGGCGCGCCGCTGTTTCTGTATCTCATTGCGACGGGAGGTGGACGCCGTGTCCATTGACGTAAGGGAGCTGTCCTTCGCCTACGGGCGGCGGCAGGTGCTGCGGAACGTGACCTTCCGGGCGGAGCCGGGGCAGCTGGTGGCAGTGCTGGGCCCCAACGGGGCAGGCAAGAGCACCCTGTTCCGGTGCATTCTGGGCTTTCTGCCCAGATACCGGGGAGACATTGCCCTATGCGGCCACGCTCTGCGATCCCTGGACCGCAGAGCTCTGGCCCGTCTGGCGGCGTATATCCCCCAGACCAGCGCGCCGGTATACAACTACACCGTCCGGGACACGGTGCTGATGGGGGCGGACCCCTTTCACGCGCCGGGACGGCGGCAGCAGGAGACGGCGGACCGGGCCCTGGAGCAGCTGGGCATTCAGGACCTTTGGGACCGGGGCGTCAACGAGATCTCCGGCGGCGAGCGGCAACTGGCCCTGATTGCCCGGGCCATGGCCCAGCAAGCCAGGATCCTTCTGATGGACGAGCCCACCGCCAGCCTGGACTACGGCAACCAGTTCCGGCTGCTGCGGCAGGTGCGGGCTCTGGCGGACAGCGGGTACACGGTGCTGCTGTCCACCCACAATCCGGAGCACGCCTTCCGGTTTGCCACCCACGCCCTGGTTTTGCAGGACGGCGGCGTCCGGGCCTGGGGCCCGGTGAAGGAGACCCTGACGGAGGAGCTGCTGCGGGATATGTACCGCATTCCCCTGACGGTGGCGGATATTCCTCTGGCCGGAGGGCCGGCGAAGGGGTGCGTATACGGGGAATAAAACGTATAGAACCCTGAAGGGGTTGACAAACGGAAACCACACGCTATAATAGGGTACACAGGTGTCATGACACCTGTGTACCCTATTACTTTACATATGCGAGGTCAATGCTATGGAAGCGGTTCGCAAATTCCTGGCCCGGAAGAACATCGTGTTCTCGGCCAGGCGGTATTTTATCGACGCCATGGGCGCCATGGCCCAGGGGCTGTTCTGCACCCTGCTGGTGGGGACCATCCTCAACACCATCGGTCAGCAGCTTCATATCGGGTTTCTGACGGAGGTGATCGTCACCCTGGGCAAGGGGGAGGGCACCGTGACGTATACCATCGGCGGCCTGTGCTCCGCTATGGTGGGCCCGGGCATGGCGGTGGCCATCGGACGGGCGCTGGAGGCGCCGCCCCTGGTGCTGTATTCCCTGATTCCCGTGGGCTTTGCCACCAACTATATGGGCGGGGCCGGAGGGCCTCTGGCGGTGCTGTTCGTGGCGATTCTGGCGGCCGAGATCGGCAAGGCCGTCAGCAAGGAGACGAAGATCGACATTCTGGTGACACCTATCGTCACCGCTCTGGCGGGCATCGGCATTGCCGCCCTGATCGCCGCCCCCATCGGCGCGGCGGCCAGCGCCGTGGGCCGGTTCATCATGTGGGCCACGGAGCTGCAGCCCTTCTTCATGGGCATCATCGTATCTGTGGTCATCGGCGTGGCGCTGACGCTGCCCATCTCCTCCGCCGCCATCTGCGCGGCCCTGGGGCTGACGGGGCTGGCCGGCGGCGCTGCCGTGGCAGGCTGCTGCGCCCAGATGATCGGCTTTGCCGTGATGAGCTTCCGGGAAAACCGGTGGGGCGGTCTGGCGGCACAGGGCCTGGGTACCAGTATGCTGCAGATGGGCAACATCGTCCGCAACCCCCGGGTGTGGATCCCGCCCACGCTGGCCTCCGCCATTACGGGGCCTATTGCCACCTGCCTGTTCCGCCTGGAGATGAACGGCGCGGCGGTATCCAGCGGCATGGGCACCTGCGGCCTGGTGGGCCAGATCGGCGTATACACCGGCTGGGTCAACGATGTGGCCGCCGGGGTCAAGGCCGGCATCACCGGCATGGATTGGCTGGGGCTGGTGCTGATCTCCTTCGTGCTGCCGGCGGTGCTCACATGGCTGCTGGCCCTTCCCCTGCGGAAATGGAAATGGATCAAGGAGGGCGACCTGGCCCTGGATCTGTAAAGCCTGCAAGCGGCGTCTCTCCCGGGAGAGGCGCCGCTTTTTTCTTCTATGGGAAACGCCGCTTGCAAACCGGGACGTCCCGGAGTAAAATGGGACAAGAAAGGGGTGAGGCGTATGCAGCCGGGGATCATGGAGCTGGATCTTCACGGAAAAAACACCTACCAGGCCCGGGTGGCCATCGACGCGGCCCTGCGCCGCTGCGGCGGCGGGGTATACCGCCTGCGGCTGATTCACGGATACCACAGCGGCACGGCCCTGCGGGACCTGTGCCGGGAATACGCCGGACACCCCCGGGTGCTGCGGCTGGTGACCGGCAGCGGCTCCACGGAGCTGGTGCTGCGGGAATTTTAGGGGAGAAAGCGGATGTGTGCCGCCTGCGAAAAAGTAACATTTGCCTTTTGAGGGAATGTATGCTATGCTGGGGAGGCGTTGGGCCGGAAACCCGGCGCCACTACGGGAAAAGAGGGAAAGCATCATGAAAACTTATCAGGAAATGACCCTTGCGGAGCGGCAGGCGGAATACGCCGCCCTGTGCAGGACCCACCAGGAGCAGAAGGCTCTGGGGCTGGAGCTGAACATGGCCCGGGGCAAGCCCGGCCGGGAGCAGCTGGATATGGTCATGGAGATGTACAACATCCCCCTGACTGCCGACGACTTCATCACCGACGGCATTGATGCGCGAAATTATGGCTATGTGGCGGGTATTCCCATTGCCCGGAAGCTGTTTGCAGACCTTCTGGGCTGCAAGCCCGGCCAGGTCATCGCCGGAGGAAACTCCTCCCTGGAGTTGATGTTCGACGCCGTGTCCAAGGCGTATACCCACGGCCTGCTGCACAGCGAGAAGCCCTGGGGCAAGCTGGACCGGGTGAAGTGGCTGTGCCCGGTGCCGGGATACGACCGGCATTTTAAGGTGACGGAGTCCTTCGGCATGGAGCTGATCCCCGTGACCATGACGGAGAACGGGCCGGATATGGACCAGGTGGAGCGGCTGATCCGGGACCCGGAGGTCCGGGGTATGTGGAACGTGCCCAAATACTCCAACCCCACGGGCATCATCTATTCCGACGAAACCATTCGCCGGCTGGCCGCCATGAAGCCCGCCGCGCCGGACTTTATGCTCATGTGGGACAATGCCTACTGCGTCCACGAGCTGGAGGGGGATTTCGTGCCCTTCCCGGACATTCTGTCCCTGTGCGCGGAGTACGGCAACGCCGACATGGTGTATGAGTTTGCCTCCACCAGCAAGATCACCTTCCCCGGGGCGGGCATCGCCTGCGGCGCGGTCAGCGAGGCCAACGTGGAATACTTCAAGAATCTGCTGAACATCCAGATCATCAGCTACGATAAGATGAACCAGCTGCGCCATGTGCGGTATCTGAAGGATAAGGAGACCACCCTGGCGCTGATGCGGCGTCACGCGGCCATTCTGGGGCCCAAGTTCCGCACGGTGGAGGACGAGCTGGACCGCCATCTGTCCCCCTGCGGCATCGCCCGGTGGAGCCATCCCAAGGGCGGCTATTTCGTCAGTCTGGACGCCATGCCCGGAACCGCCAAGCGGGCGCTGGAGCTGTGCCGGGACGCCGGCGTCACCATGACCGCCGCCGGGGCCACCTTCCCCTATGGCGTGGACCCCCAGGACAGCAACATCCGCATTGCCCCCTCCCTGCCGCCCATCCACGAGCTGGAGCAGGCCATCGCCATTCTGTGCGACTGCCTGCGTATGGCGGCCCTGGAAAAGCTGGGCGTATAAGACAATCAGCTCAGCGCCGCACCCGGAAGGATGCGGCGCTGAGCTTGTCAAGAATCCGTTTCGTCAGGCCGCTGCCGGCAGATTCGGCTGCCGGGGGCAGCTACTCCGCCAGGAAGCCCAGCTGCCGCAGGCGGTCCGTCAGCTGACGGTAGGCCTGCTCATCGGGGCAGGACAGGGTATGCAGATGGACGCCCTCCGTCAGCTGGGACAGGGGCGCGGCCCCCTTCATGCGGTTCATGAACTGCTCCACATCCAGGCGGCTGTGCAGGTGCAGCGGCGCAGACAGCTGGCCGTATACCGGGTGGTCCACAATGACGTCGATGACCGTGCAGCCGCAGTCCACCATGGCGTTGAGCTCGTCCCGGGTACCCGCGCCGTCGTGGCGGCAGGCCACCTGGCGCACCGTGCCGTCTCCGGGGGCGGGGATCACATAGCCCCGGGCGGTGGCGGTGATGGCCTGGCCTCCGGCCCGCAGCAGGGCCACGTCCCCCACAATGATCTGGCGGCTGACGCCCAGCTCTCGGGCCAGGACAGTGGCGCTGATGGGCTGCTGTGCTTCATGGAGCCGGGCGCTGATCCGGCTCCGTCGTTGTTCGGCGGTCATTTGAGAGAGCTCCCTTCCTGTTTTTCCCCTATCATACACCATGACGGCGCCGGATGGCAAGTGTTTTTGCCAAAGTAATCCCCGGCCCCATCTGCCCCCTTGACAGAAGCGCCGCCGGATGGTACACTATCCGTACATAGAGAATACAATGCGCAAGTGCCTGTGCCGCCGGTTGGGCGGCGCGGGAGAATAGTGAATCAGGTGTGAATCCTGAACGGTACCGCCGCTGTATACGGGGAGGCCGCGCACATGGGACGAAAGTCCGTCACTGGGAAACCGGGAAGACCGTGCGCCGCTGCTGATCCGCCAGTCAGAAGACCTGCTTGCCGCCATGCTGTCCCCGCTGCGCGCCCTACGGCGGAGGATGAGTCCGATCGCGGGAAACCGGCCGCGCCAATGGAGCATTGGCGCGGTTTTTTTGCAAGCCTGAGCGCGGCACAGCCGCAGCTTTCCACGGGGCGGGCAGGGGCAGCCACTCCCGCCCGCCCCCTACCTCATTTTCTGTCAGGAGGACGAACAAATGCTCATCAACTGGTTCCGGGACCAGGATCACCTGGTCTATATCAACGGCGAGACCCAGCTGGCCCAGCTGGAGAAAACCCTGCGCTTTCCCGGCCTTCAGGAGGCGGCAGAGGCCCTGCGGGACGACCCCAACCCCGAGGGCTACACCATCAAGGGGCCCAAGCGCACCTGCGGCCGCCTGTTTGTGCCGGATCTGACCTTCGGCAAGCACATTGAAATGGGCGAGAACGTGTTTTTCTACATGGGCGAGATGGCGGAGTGCTATGTCATCTATTGGCCCGGCAAGCCTGTAACGGAGGTGCACCATGGAGAAGTGTGAGGCCCTGTCCACCAAGCCCGAGGAGTGCCGCTACTCCTTCTTCCAGCACACGGCCTGCGAGTTCTTTCCCTGCCACGAGACGGCCCATCCGGAGGATTTCAACTGCCTGTTCTGCTACTGTCCTCTGTATGCCCTGGGCGACCGGTGCGGCGGCAACTTCCGCTATGTCGGCGACGGCATCAAGGATTGCAGCGCCTGTCTCCTGCCCCACGGGCGGAAAAGCTACAGCTATGTCACCGGGAAGTTCGGCCAGATCGCGGAGCTGGCCAAAAAGAACCGCCATACGGAAGAATAAACAGATGAAATCCCCCCTGCCGGTTGGCAGGGCGTTCGTAAAACAGTCAATGGAGCGTATCGATACAGATACGCTCCATTTCTCATGCCGACATACTATGCAGCAGGGCGCAGCCCCTTGGCTCTCCCTTTGGGAGAGCTGTCACCGCAGGTGACTGAGAGGGT
>ENA-OUQH01001187-OUQH01001187.1-human-gut-metagenome-genome-assembly--contig:-NODE-1187-length-17867-cov-7.255558_pt1 | contig 17867 bp, 14 predicted proteins | sample MGYA00237948_ERZ548828 | MGnify/ENA primary metagenome ERZ548828 (study PRJEB26490, sample SAMN05194711) | human gut metagenome | biome: terrestrial biome; feature: human-associated habitat; material...
AGATATTTCATTAGATTTGAGATATGATACATTGTTTTTTACTTTAACTCCTTCAAAATGTTCAAATTGCCTGCTTTTGCCTTCTTGGATTTAAAATAGTTAAATAAACATAACAAAGAGACCGATACCATTATGTAAACAATATTGTGAAAAATTAGTTGTGGAATTATTTTCGACTATTAATTATAGGTAATCAAAATTGGACGATATCGCATAAAAATTTAAAAGAATAAGTTAATATTAAGTGGCTTTAAGAGGTTATCGATTATTACTGCAAGTGAATTTTTGCATTATATTAATATATTTTATTTTATAATAGTAATATATTGAATTAATATATATGCCGTAAGGGAAAATGTATTTGATAGCTACGCAGATTGAGGTGAATTATTAATGAATACAATAATGAATCTATTATCAAATCTAATGGATATATTATCAAACTTGAACGGTAGTACAATTTTTTCTATACTTGCTACAATCGGTTCATGCATATGGACAGGATACACTTACCATCATGGAGAAAAGACGAACAGGGAACTTCAAAAAATGAAAGGAGAGCAGGGCAAGAGCCTGGAGTCCTATAAGATATTTACAAAGCAACGGCATGAAAGAATCATTGCCTTTTATGATTCCCTGTGTGTATTGCTGGGAGCATGTGCAGATCTTTCACTGAAGTTAATTATTGCTAGATACCCTGATTTCAGCACACTGTCAGTTGACGATTTTCAGAAATATGTCAAAAATCTTAAAATACTACCGCAGGATGAAGTGGTATTGATTAAAGAATTCAGACATTGCCGTTATGAAAGCATGGATACGCCAAATCTGGAAAAAGCATTGTACAGGGCTAATTATAATAAATATATTTCTGCATATAATGAAAGTAATTCTAAGTGGGTAAAGCTGAAGCTGTATATTTCACCAGAGGATGAAAAGAGAATAGGAGAGTTTTTCGAAAAGGCACGAACAATGTTTCGTAAGTATCTGAATCCGGATCTTAAGGATAGAGGTCTTCAAATACATGAAGAGTCTGATACACCTTTTGAGCTGCAATGCCAGGATTATTTTGATAAATTAACTATAGAATTGTCATCTGATATTATTCCAATATTACGTAAAAACTTGAGACAATAAGTGAATGTAAAGAGTACCTTGAAGTGTATCTATTACTGGGGATGATCTTTTTAACATATTAATTTGAATTATGATACAATATTAACATACTGAAATAGAACTAGCTATAAGATAAAATGGGTTTTAAAATTATAAGTTTAAATCTGTTGTAGATGGGAATAGGAGCTTAGGCATGACTATTAATGACGAACTGATGATAGATATAAAGCATCTTCTGGGAAACCGGTGGAGTGTGAAGCGTGAGGACTTAGACACCTATAGCAGGCAGATCAGAAGGGCGGCAAGGGATGTATCAAAGCTGAGGCAGAGCGGGAAGGGACTGGATGGAAGCCAGATCCTTTTTCCTCATTTGCCATATCTGCTCAAGGAAGAGGTGCTGATTTCCAGGGAAGAAAGAGAGGTCCTCCTTCGACTTCGGGAGAAAGCTAAAGGCTATGATGCGGTCATTTCCATCGGCATCGGCGGGTCCTATCTGGGAAATCAGGTGCTTTTTGATCTCTTCTGTGGTCCATACTGGAACCAGCTCATCAAAGAAGAGCGGAAAGGATATCCCCAGATTTATTTTTCCGGCCAGAATGTAGATCCGGTAAGTTTGACGGATCTGGCTTCCTGTATCAAAAGGGAAGCCGGGCGAATTGCGGATCGCCGTATGAAGGTGCTTTTCCTTGTGATTTCCAAGTCAGGCACCACCATCGAGCCGGTGACGGCCGTACGGGGGTTGAAAAAGCTGCTTGCTCCAGTCTGCGATATCCACTTTATGGCCATTACAGATAAAGACAAGGGAAGAATCCGGCCACTGGCGGAAAAGGAGCACTTTCCCTGTCTTACCGTGCCTGACGGCATCGGTGGCCGGTTCAGCGTATTTTCCCAGGTGGGCCTTGTCTTCGCCAGTTTGGCAGGCATTCCCATAGAGGAATTTCTGCAGGGGGCGCAGATGGTGGAAGAAGCCTGCCGGTCGGAAGATATTTCTGAAAATCCGGCTCTCATGCTTGCGGCCTTGAAGTTCATCGCCATGAAAGAGTACGGCATTACTGCAGAAGTGGTGATGCCCTATGGTGACAAGCTCCGCTCCTTCGGCTGGTGGTATGCCCAGCTTTTAGGAGAATCCCTGGGCAAGAAATATAACCTTCAGGGAAAAATCGTCTATAACGGCAGGACGCCGGTGGCTGCCGTAGGAACCACGGATATGCATTCCCTTACCCAGGAACACCAGCAGGGAAAGAAAAACAAGCTGGTACAGTTCATCTCTGTGGAGCATCTTCCGGCAGACCTGACTGTTCTCTGTGACGAAAAAGATGCGAGCGGCCCGGTTCCCATGAGCCGTATACTTGCTGCTGCCAGAAGGGCCAATGAGGAAGCCCTGGCTTCGGAAGAGCGCATGAGCTGCCACATCGCCATGAAGGAGCTCACGCCTTATCATGTAGGAGCTCTCATGTATTTCTTCTTCCTTACCATCGCCTACGAAGGAGCCCTGGCCAACGTAAACGCTTTCGACCAGCCCGGCGTGGAAGACTATAAGAAGATACTGCATGAGGAACTAAGGGAGTATATTTTAGGGAATTGAGGTTTGAGACCTCAGACAAGAGACGTCAGGCGGTCAATCTTAAGAACCCTCCAGCCCAATGGGCTGGAGGGTTCTTGCATTTTTGGGCATATTTCGTAAAATGAGAAAAAATAAAATTTTTTATTTTCTACGTTTACATAAACTCGATGTTTCTATTAGTAGAAGGAGCAAGTTTATAAAGCAATTCTGAAGGCACACACTTTCCTGCCAATCCTAGGTCCGGCAGGGGAGGGTATTTCGGAAACACGGGGATCCCCTTGTTTCCTTCCACCCAATTTGGCCAAAAGGATAACAGATATGAACTACACAATGAACCCAGGACTCTAAATCAGCTCCACATATGCAGAAATGACGAGAGACTCGTGTATGGCGCGCGCCGTCGTACTTCGGTACAGCAGCGGCCGTAGACCATGCAGACACCGAACTCATTGGGCATCATGCTGATTTGAGATACCGGGTCTTTTGTGCTACATTGAATATTTTTAGTAGGCCTTAGAGATAGCGCGAAATAGTTGAGCAGAATAGAGAGGACTATTTTGTCTTATAAATATTACGCCGCTTCAGATCCCAGCGAATGCACTGTGCGAGGTGAGAACCAGTGAATACGTGGGAGAGGGGCATTCATTTCATGTGAAGGATCCTTTCTTGATTTATCTGTATTTATGGATTCATTCATGCCCCTTGCTTAGGAATTTGGTATGACTCTCATTCGCGTATTAGGCAGCTTTTGGTGAATGCACATCATATTTGCTATATTCTTTTATCATTCTTAAAACGTGATTGAATTTATTGATATTTAGAGTATAATACAAATAAGGATCACTTGATTTCTTTATATTTCATCTCGGTCCTGTGACGGTGTCTTATGAGGCATCGGATGGCTTTATCAAAGTCAATGCTCCTTTCAGAACTGTTGTAAGAACCCTGAAACAGGAAAGAAAGGCCTTTCTTCCCAGTTTCATCGAATGCTTGCTACACGGCATGAATTCGAGTATGTCGAGCAGGCACTCAGCAAACGCTGTAACTGCTTGTAATGTGATGGCTGGTGATTCTAATCCCAGTGTATCATGTATAGTTAGAAATATTGGATAGGGGAGTAATCCGGTTTGCTTTTCGTCCCATTAGCTATAAGGATCTATCCACCTTGGCTAATGGGATTTTTAAGTGGGACTTATGTGAGGATGTTGCATATGGATGCAGATATCGAAATTAGAAAAGAAATCGAAGGGAAAAATATTTCTTATATCCATTTTGATCGTAGAATAAAATTGACAAATCATTTGTGGCGTTGCATTACAAATAAGAAGTGGGTGCTAAGGCATGGTTTTTATCCTTTTATTCATTTTAAACGGCCTAAGTACCATAAGTCTTGGTCGACGGATTCTTCAGGAAAACGAATTTGGAAAGACGAAGGGCCAAAATATCGGGATATACTCTATGCAGCACATAAAGACGCATGGATTTACAGATACTATGGAGCTTTGTTTAACAGACAGTATAATCAGTATTTGGAAAATAAGGGGATTGATGATTGTTCTATTGCATATAGGACAAATAAGAAGGGAAAATCGAATATTTCATTTGCAGAGGAAGCGTTGGCTTTTATTAAGTTCCATAAGCCTTGTTATGTTATCATAGGTGATTTTACACATTTTTTCGATTTTCTTGATCATACTTACCTGCTGAACCAGATTCGTAGCGTTTTGGATAGCCAGTATATTCCTGATGATATATATTATGTATTGAATTCCCTCTTGCATTACAGTTATGTTGATTACGAAGCAATTACTTCCTATAAAAGAATGAGGCATCAACAGCTTTGTCAGTGTCAAACGGTTTTGACAGATCAGGAATTCAGGATTCTCTCAAGAAAGAAACAGAGAGAATCTAAAGATGACCAGTTTATCATAAAAATAAATAGAGAACATTTCGGGATTCCGCAGGGGTCCCCAATGAGTGGGGTACTGGCAAATATCTATATGATTCAATTTGATGAAAAAATTTTTGCATTAGTGCGGTCGTATCATGGAATATACCGCCGTTATTCAGATGATTTTATTATTGCTATTCCGGAAAAGTATATAACGGAAGAACAATATCAACAAATGATTCATCAGCTGCAGGGAATTTTTAACCAGAGAAATACAAATACAGGAAAGTATCTGGTTAAATTATCACCGGAAAAAACTAAGAAATATCGTGTTAGTGCGAACTTGATTATTTACAATGAGAAAAAGGAGCATGGTATCATTTCCTTTTTAGGGTTTTCATACGATGGAAAGAGAGTTTATATTAAAGACAGCTCTGTAAGGCGTTATTATAGTCATGCTTATAGTAAGGCTGATCATGTTATGAAGCAAAATGTCCAGCTTAGTCAGCTTAAGAAGAATAGAAGGAGAACTACAAATTTATATACGTTGTATAGTATATCTGGATTGTATAGAAATAGCAGTAAGTCTAAGCGAGGATCAAATTTTCCGGTGTATTCCAAAAGGGCACATTTTATCTTCCAAAAGAATTTCAAGAGTGAAAATCAAACTGGTCTCGTAGCTCAAAGGCATATGAGGCAATTAAGAAAACGACTTAATTCAAAAAACTAGCCGGCTAGAGTGAATATTACGCCGCTTCAGAGCCACTCAGTATGCGTATGAGAGCCATGGGATACGCGGGGAGACAGTCAGACATCAGACTGCAGACGATCAGAAGATAGAATTGAGGTTTGAGAATTGAGATTTGAAGAGTAGAGACAAGCGGATTATTCCACTACAAAGAAACCCAGTGTCTCCAATTGCCCGTCATGCCCAATGAGTTCGGTGTCTGCATGGTCTACGGCCGCTTCTGCATGGGGGGGCGACGGCGCGCGCCAGGCATGAGTCTCCCGTCATTTCTGCCCTGTAGGGTATTTTCTGGAGTCCTGAGTTTCTCTGTGTGTTTTAGCTTTCGCTTTTTTACCTTTCCGGAAAAGGTGGAGGGGAGAAAGGCGGTATCTTTTTTGAATTTCGGCATTCCATTCCTGCATTTCCTATGGCCATCTTGGAAATATATGGAATACTTTCTGTCAAACCGCGGGCCTTTTCATGCCCCTCTACTATATAAATACCGTGAGATGGAAAAATGAGAAGTAGTTTTGAAGAAATTTCAGAAATTTTCAGGTCTTCCATGGAAAATGCAGGGATTGAAAACGATGAGAAATTTCCTTATAATAAGGGCAGATGGTGTTAGGTGAAATTAGGTTTGTTTATGTCCTAAGGTTGGGGTTTATATGCAGCTTATTGGGTATCACGGGACAAGTGAAGATGGGTGCAAGGGAATCTTGAGGGATAAGAGGTTTAAGTGTTCTACAGGTAATTCCCAGTGGCTGGGCGACGGTGTGTATTTCTTTCAGGAGGACAGGCATCAGGCTTATATGTTTTTCAAAAATAAGTTTGGTATGCAGAATGTTAGAAGACATGAAGAAATACATGTTTTGAAAGCCAATATCCAGGCTGAGGATGATAATGTGATTGACCTGGTAACGGATGAAGGTAGACGACAGATAGATGACTTTAAAAGGACATTTGAACAGAATTTTGGGAATACGGTTATACATCAGTTGACAGATACAGCTCTTTTGAATTTATTGTATAAAAGTGTTCCGTATGATCTGGTTCGTGCAGTGTATGATGTGCCTAGCAAAAATAAGAAAAATAAGAAGTGGGAACATCATTATAGAAGAGCACAGATTCAAATTTGCGTAAAGAATCAAGATTGTATAAATTTTGATTCACTTAAGGAGGTGTGTTGTGATGACTTTAGATGAAAGATTGTCATTGCTTTGGAAAACGTTGCAAAAGCTTACACCTGAAGAAATCGATAAAGAGCTGGATGGGGCAGGGGCGCCTTTAAAGGGAAGGACAGCACTGTTTTCCACAGAGATTATATCTAATCCGACTGAGATGTTGATAAAGGATTTTAAGCCGGAGGAAAATACTGCGCAGATGATTTCTATTATTACTACAGAAGAACAAGACAGTGTGTCCCATGAAGGTGGCATTGTTTCAAATAATTTGAGGGCTGCATAATGGATGATTTATCGGATTTTAGGTTTCTTGGGTATCAGATTGTGAACATCGCTTATCATATCAATGATGTGCAGAATCCTACCGAACGGACAAAACTTACCCATAAAATTCTTGTTTCTGTTAGTCCCGAAAACTTAGATGATGGCAAGACACGCTTGGAATGTAATATTTCTGCTGCGACGATGCCATTGAAAGGCGATTTACCATGTGAAGTGGTGTTTGATCTTCAAGTCATTATGATTGGGAGGTTCAAAGGACCTGAGGACACTTCTGAGGCAGATTTCAAAAAATTCTTAAATCTTAATGGCGTAGCAACTTTATTACCTTTATTACGTGGAGCGGTGGCTTCGATTACACAGGCTATCAATTTGCCTCAGCCAATTGTTCTTCCTTTATTTAACGTGTATAATATGCCCCAAAATCAGAATGGGGAAGCTCAGTAACATGTTAGTATACCTTCTGCATAATAACTCCTTGATTTTCAGTAAAAAAGGAACTGGATTTCAAGGAGTTATTCTTACATAGCCGGCTTTCTTTCTGTTAATCAGTGAGAATCAAATAATGCAATAGGCAGAAAAATTTTGAGGTTATGCTCGAAATGACAGGGAACTTTGCCAGAGAATCAGAAATCAGATTTCAGATAATCAGACGACAGAAGATAGAATTGAGATTTGAGCTTTGAAAATTGAGGATATGAAGATTACCAGATTATTCCATCACAAAGAAACCCGGTGTCTCCAATTGCCCGTCATGCCCAATGAGTTCGGTGTCTGCATGGTTTACGGCCGCTACTGTACGAGGTACGACGGCGCGCGCCATACATGGGTCTCCCGTCATTTCTGCCCTGTAGGGATTTTCTGGAGTCCTGAGTTTCTCTGTGTTTTTTAGTACTCGCTATTTTTTACCTTTCCGGAAAAGGTGGAGGGGAGAAAGGCGGTACCTTTTTTGAATTCCGGCATTCCATTCCTGCATTTCCTATGGTCATCTTGGAAATATATGGAATGCTTTCTGTCAAAACGCGGGCCTTTTCTTGTCCCTCTACTATATAAATAACGGGAGCTTACGATTTTTGAAAAGAGATATGCTAAATTTTATGATATGTGACAGTTAGGGGAGTTTAGCAAAATGATAAATTACACATTTACCGGTCAGGAGCCGGCAACCTCTAAAAAAGTAATTGAAGTAATCAATAAGATAAAAGATCCACAAAATACTAAAGGTGCATACCAGTTTAAAGTTCTGTGTCATTTACATACTCCTGCATCCTATGATTACGCTTTGCACAAAGCGTGGAGCAATGGTGAGCACAACTACTACAGGGATTATTTGGATAAGGAATCATTAAGTAATGCTTTATTTAAGGAATGTGTGGCTAGAGGATTGGTCGTAAAAGATCCAGTGAGTTTTCGAACTATTGAGGATATTAAGTTCTCTGCTTATTTACCAAATCCAGGAGTAGATGAAATTTATGAAGATTCAATAGAAAAAACAGCTTTTTTAATTTTAGCCGACGAATTAGAGAAAAATGAAATTGATATAGCTGTAGTCATGGATCATAACACTGTCGAGGGGTATCGGAAACTTTGTAAGGCATTAGCTGTAGTTAACAAGATCAAGAGAGGCAGAAAGGTAAAGACAAAGGCATTACCGGGAGTAGAAATTTCCTGTGCGGATCGACTACATGTCGGTATTATATTTAACTCTACAGATGAGTGCTTGAAAAATGTTGAAAATTGGCTGGAGGAACATTTATATAATCAGGAAGGAACTTACGAGACAAGCTTTACTACTATTCAGTCTTTGACTGATATATTGACGGAAGAGAACATTATATCCTATATAGCTCATATAAATACAGCAGCAGTCTTAAGTTCTGATATTGATAAGAAAATTGTCACTGTTACTGGCGCATATAAAAAGAAATTATTTAACTCAGAGTTGATTCATCTGCTTGGGGTTAATGATTTATCTAAAATTGAAGAGGTAAGGAAGCGAATCTCTCAATATAGCGATAGACAATTTGATTTTATATTAGATAATGATTCTCATTGTGTAGAAGATGTGGGAAAAAATCTTTTTTGGATAAAGGGGCGAAAAGGAGGATTTGTAAGTTTTAAAGAGGCGTTTCAGGACTATGATATATCTGTAAGTTTAACTGCTCCCCTTTTGCCGGATCAGTTTATTGAAGGTATGCTTATAGATGCTAGAAGGTATAAAAAAGATGAGTGGGGCTTCCTAGTCGATAAAGATAAACCTGGGAAAATAAAGCCATTTATTGTTCAGCTTTCACCGAAACTAAATTGTTTTATAGGTGGTAGAGGATCTGGAAAAAGCACAGTTCTCGAAATGCTGAAACTTGGGCTAACATTGGAATGCAATTCTAGAAGCTTATTAAATTTCATGTGTGAGCATGGAAATTTATGGATTTTATATAGGTTGAATAATAGGGAATATTTGATTAATGTAATTCTACCTAATCCTGATGAAGAAATGGACAGGGATGCTTATGGATGGTTTTTAAGAAAAGGAGATAAGCCTGATTATTATAGTGAAGAGTATTATGATAAAAAATTTGCAAAAGAGATTTTTTCGCGTGCATTGCTGGAAGCATATGAAATAGAGAACCAAATTATTAAAACTTTACCCAAACATGAAGCTTTAATAATTTTACCGAAATTACTTGAAGACAAGTACTCTGTTAATGAACTAGTAAATATTACAAAAGGAAATGCAATTCATGGGTTTATCAAGTCGATAATGAAACTTGATTCAGGTAATCTCAAGATATCAAGCTTTAAAAGACCAAGAAATCGCAGTGATTTTATGTCTTTTTTAGATGAATTGAACGTTAATGTGGCCAATCGGGAATGTAACTTGAAGGACTTGATTGGCTCATTTAACAAAAAAGAGCATGGACTATTAAAAATTCAGACGGTGCCTAATGATAAAATTTTGTTTCAGTTTATTAATTCATGGTGTAATGAGTGTTTTGTAGAAAGAGGAAAATACATCAAACTGGGTAAAACCTCATATAAAATCAATAAGGACGGAATTGAAGCGTTTTTACAAGTTGTACTTAATCCTAATAAAAAAAATATATTACAAGCAGATGAAGTTATATCTGTTTTATTAAAGTTATGTCAAAGAGATCTCTCAGGAATTCGAATTGATGATCTTATCCGGAATAACGGAAAATTGAAACAGTCAGATATTGATAATGGTGTAGAGGAGATTACCTATGAAAATGGTGAATTTGTTATGGAGACGATATTTAGAAATCTGTTCAAGCGTTCATTGATGCCAAAAATTTTCGAGCACGTTATGAATTTAGTCAAATCGCTTAATCAATTTGATTTATATTTTAATGTTAGAAGTAATACGCAGGAATATGATAAGCAGCCAGTGTATAAAAGTGTTAAAGATATTTCACTTGGTCAAAAGGTAACGGCATTATTAGATTTTATTTTTGCTTATGGAGAATATACGCATGATTTAAGGCCCCTGATTATAGATCAGCCTGAAGATAATCTGGATAACAAGTATATTTACGAAAATCTGGTGCAACAACTTCGAAAGGAAAGGGATAAGCGTCAAGTTATTATAGCTACACATAACTCAACTATTGTTACTAATTCCATTTCGGATGTAGTCTTCGTTATGAAATCTGATGGGACTCACGGATGGGTAGATTGTGCCGGATATGTTGGAGATAAAGAAATAAAAAGGATTTTAGTTGATTACTTGGAGGGGGGCGTACGATCATTTATCCATAAAAATCACATGTATCAGTCTGTTTTGAAATGACGAGGATTGTTATCTATGAGTAGAGTGTCTCAAAGCTCAAATCGTAAATTTATTTCTCACCAAATGGAGTATATATATGAAACATTACGATTATCTTATCGTCGGAGCCGGTCTCTTCGGTGCAGTTTTTGCCCATGAAGCCAAGCAGGCGGGGAAGCGGGTGCTTGTCGTCGACAAACGTCCTCACATAGGCGGAAACGTGTATACGGAGGACATTGAGGGGATTCATGTACACAAGTACGGAGCTCATATTTTCCATACAAATCTGAAGCATGTGTGGGACTATGTGAATCAGTTCGCTGTGTTCAACCGCTTTACCAATTCACCGGTGGCCAATTACCATGGCGAACTCTATTCGCTGCCTTTTAATATGTACACCTTTAATAAAATGTGGGGCGTGGTAACACCGGAAGAAGCGGCTGCCAAAATCGAAGAGCAGAGGAAAGCATCTGGTATTACAAATCCCAGGAATCTGGAGGAACAGGCGATTTCCCTAGTGGGGATGGATATATATGAAAAGCTGATCAAGGGATACACGGAAAAGCAGTGGGGGCGGCCCTGCACGGAACTGCCCTCCTTTATCATCAAGCGGCTGCCGGTACGGCTGACCTTCGACAACAACTATTTCAATGCGCTTTATCAGGGGATTCCGGTAGGCGGGTATACGAAGATGGTAGCCCATATGCTGGATGGAATAGAGGTAGAACTGAACTGTGACTATCTGGACCATAAAGAAGAGCTGGACTGCCTGGCAGATAAGGTCATCTATACAGGACCAATTGATGCTTATTTCCACTATGATCTGGGACCTTTGGAATACCGGAGTGTTCGTTTTGAGACGGAAGTGCTGGACAAACCCAATTTCCAGGGGAATGCAGCGGTGAACTATACGGACAGGGAGACGCCCTGGACAAGAATCATTGAGCATAAATGGTTTGAATTCGGAAAGGATGAGCAGGGTAATGATCTGCCGAAGACTGTTATCAGCCGGGAATACTCGTCGGAGTGGAAAGTGGGCGATGATCCTTATTATCCGGTGAATGACGAGAAAAATGGCAGTCTCTATAAAAAATACAAAGCTCTGGCTGATAAGGAAGAAAAGGTCATCTTTGGTGGACGACTGGGAGAATATAAGTATTACGATATGGATGCGGTGATTGATTCAGCATTGCGGCGAGCGGACAGTGAGCTGAGAGGCTAGACGATCAGATGATCAGACAATCAAACTTCGAGACATCAGACGGTCAGATTTTGTGCATTTTCATTTCGGACTGGTGGAGGTATTTAATAGGGGGCGGCGATGAATTATCGAAAAATGATTGTGTGGCAGAAGGCGATGAATCTTACGGAGGCTGTGTGTGGCAATCAGAAAGTTGCCTCCTGCTGAGTTTATGCGCTTTCGGCGCAAATACGCCGATCGGTTGTATCTATTCCTTCTAATATTGCTGAAGGGGCCGGCAGGAATACGGATAATGATTTACAGCATTTTATGACCGTGGCGCGGGGGTCAGCCATGGAATTGGAGACGCAGCTCATGATATGTGAAATGCTGAATTACCTGGATTCTGATGATGTAGCTCCACTTCTGAAAATGCTTGATGAAATCAGACGGATGCTGTCAGCTCTCATCAAAAATGGAAGAGCTGATTAGTGCTTATTAGACAATCAGACAGATTTTAGACATCAGACATCAGATTTCAGATGTTTCTCAGTACCATGCCGTCTTATTGCTTATGACAGAAAAGATTCCTGTCGTAAAGCCTGTCTGATGTCTGACTGTCTAATAGTCTGACGTCTCTTATCTCAAATCTCTCATCACGAAAGGAATGAACTCATGGATATAAAAATACTAGTAGCGGCTCACAAGAAGTACTGGATGCCGAATGATGATGTGTATATGCCTCTTCATGTGGGGGCGGAGGGGAAAGCATCTCTGGGGTATACTCCGGATAATACGGGAGACAATATTTCCTCTAAAAATCCGAATTACTGTGAGCTGACAGGATTATACTGGGCCTGGAAGAATCTGGAATGCCAGTATATTGGGCTTTGCCATTATCGCCGGTACTTTGGACGCAGGGTGCATACGAAGGATATAGAGAAGAAAAAGGCGGCAATTTTTCATAGAGAGGATTATGAAAGACTGCTTCAGAAGTATGATGTCATTCTTCCAGTGAAGAGGAATTACTATATCGAGACGGTGCGGAGCCAGTATGAGCATGCTCATTATAAAAAGGATCTGGACGAGGTCGAAAAGATTATTTCCGAGAAATATCCAGGCTATTCCGATGCTTTTACCAGAGTGATGAATCGAAGGAAGCTTCATATCCTGAATATGTTCGTTATGAAGAAGTCACTTTTCGACGAATACTGTACCTGGCTTTTTGATATCCTGTTTGAATTGGAGAAGCGGACGGATATGACAGGGTATGATACTTACGAAGCACGGCTTTTCGGCTTCATGTCAGAGCGCCTTTTTAATGTATGGTTGGAAAGGCAGAATCTGAAGAAGTGCGAGGTGCCGGTGGTGTTCCTGGAAAACATAGACTGGCCGAAAAAGATTGCTGATTTTTTAAAGAGGAAGATAACAGGGAAAAGATAGCACAAAGAATCTATAAGTTGACAGTATAGGGCAAGATAATTATGCTTTTGATAGACAGATAGCGCATAGCATGGATTGATATTGCAAAGGGAATAGCAATCATTTTAGCGTAAAATCTCATAGTGACTGCAAGTCTAACTAGACCTTGCATTAAATCGAGGAATTTTGCATTTTTTGAATGAAATTGGGATTAAAAACTGCACTTTTTCAATGTTTTTTGTCCTATTTAAGCTATTTTTTTGCACCACAAAAAAGCGCTTCTAAATCGATTTTTTTAGAAACACTGTAAATTTGCATGCAGTTAATTCGAGAAATCCTGACGCGCTTTTTATTAAAATGACAGTGAAAACTTTGTGATACATTTGGGAAAGTTGACATTTCGCCGATGAAATTTGTTTTTTTACTGCCGCTCCATCCAGTGCAAGGACTAAAGGCCTTGTACTGGATGGAGCGGCAGTGAAACAGACTCCCTTATAGCATTTTAGCCCGTAATATTCAGAAGTTTAAGCAATCTTTTGCTTTGGATGACTTTGTCAGCGGGAACCTCGCGTATTTCCAGTAAATCAGCCATCTCTTTTCCGTGATATAAGCAAAATAACTGGTAAGGCGTTTTGCCGTTGTATTGCTTTCTGGCGGTGCTGTTCATGTGCGAGAATATGATGTTTAGCTGCGACTGTGTCATTTGATCGAAGCGGGTTCCTTTGGGGCAAATATCCCGCAGCAACGTATGGTTTTTCTCGACACGTGGCTTTTGGCACGATTTCATTGCATCACAGAAAAACAGATGCGTCTCTTTAGTGCCAGCGGCGTTGCACTCTATAGAGTGAATATTTGCAAATTCTCCACCGTTATCTGTCAGGATCAGCGGGAATAGCTGTTCAAAGGGAGTTTGAGCTGCTGCAAATTTTTCACGAAGGTGTCTGAATTTCTGCGAAACCGCAAGTGCGGATTTGGAGTCAAGTAAAATGCCTACCATGAAATTACAGAATGTTTCGATCATCCTGGGTAAGGTGTTTGTACCTTTTATTGCCGTTGTTGACAATCATTTGAATGCAACCCCCTTCATGCGCAAGATTTCTCTATCTAAAGTCTAGCAAAAGGTGGTTCTACATGTAAGTGCTACTTTTACCGCTAATCCGGCACTTACTTTGAGAATTAACGGATATGATTGAAAAGCCATCTATTAAGGAAGCACACAGCCGCTTTGCTGCATTGGGCAGGTATGTGATTACACCTGAAGATTATGATATACTAGAGCAGACAAAGCCTGGCAAGAGATATGATACCGGCAATAAGCTGGGGGATCTGAAAGCGGTGGTAGAGTTTGCATTAATGAGAGAGGATTTAAGAGAGGAATTCGGGGAGTATTTGAAGACATTGAGATTATAGGGACTCGCTTTGCATTCAAAAAATCCTTTATAATATGCTAATGAAATATTTGATATAGCATAAAACTGCTGCTTGTATGATTATTAATATAAGTAGTGAGGGCGCATAACTTTGTGTCTTGAATAGGTAATGCTTATATGACTGATTTGTGGTAAATCGATTTGTTTGGTATATCTATCTATTCAAATGTTAATTGTAATCTGTGTTCTTTAAAAGTGGATGGAGATGTGACATATGAAATTAGCAAAGTTGATTATCACTAATTTCAGAGGGTACAAGAATAGGACAGAAGTAGGCTTTAACGATATAACTACCTTTGTAGGTAAAAATGATAGCGGCAAGTCGACAATTCTTGAGGCTTTAGATATCTTTTTTAATGATGGTAAAGGCTGTATAAAAATTGATAATCAGGACATAAATATTGAAAATAAGAATGGCAATGATACGGATATTGCTATAGAAGCTTGCTTTACCGATCTGCCTGCTGAGATAGTTATAGATGCTTCTAACAAGACATCTCTTAAGGACGAATATTTACTAAATGATGATGGAACATTACACATAGAAAAAATATTTCCCAATGCATCTTCTAAAGCAAAAGTTTATATTATAGCAAAGCATCCCAATAATCCTAACTGTAATGATTTAATGCAATTAAAAATAGCTGATTTGAAGAAGAAAGTCAATGAACTTAACATTGAAGATAAGGTTACAGACAAAACAGTGAGCGCAGCATTTAGAGCTGCCATTTGGTCATATTATGATCAAGAAGAAGGCCTGAGTTTAGCAAATCGAAAAATTGATGTTTCTAAAGGGGAGACCAAATCTATCTGGGAACAAATTGAAAAATATCTTCCCATTTACTCGCTGTTTCAATCTGATCGGAGCAACAGCGATTCTGATAATGAAGTACAGGATCCATTAAAGCATGCGGTTAAAGAATTTTTAATGGAGAAAGATGTTCAGGAGAAACTAAATAGTATAGCGCAGAATGTAATTAGAAAGCTTGAGGACGTGTCTAGAAGAACATTAGAAAAGTTACAAGAAATGGATGCTAGCGTAGCTAAAACACTGGAACCTTCTATACCAGATCCCAGTAAATTGAAATGGGCAGAAGTTTTTAAAAGTGTATCAATAACAGGTGATGAAGATATCCCTATTAATAAACGCGGGAGTGGGGTTCGCCGATTAATTTTACTTAATTTTTTTAGAGTTGAAGCAGAGAGAAAATTAAGAGAACAGGCATCTGGCAACTCAACGGCAAGTATTATTTATGCTATTGAAGAGCCGGAAACATCGCAGCATTTCCAAAATCAGCTTTTGCTTGTAAAAGCTTTTAAGGATCTTTCAAGTATTCCTAATGTTCAAGTTATTCTAACAACTCATAGTGGTAATATTGTCAAGCAGTTAGATTTTGAAGATATTAGGCTTGTAGATAATGGGGGAGTTATCCATATTCATAAACAATGTCTACCGTTTCCTTCACTGAATGAAGTTAATTTCGTTGCTTTTGATGAAGCAACTGAAGAATATCATGATGAATTGTTTGGCTATATCGAGAGTAATAATCTTAAGAAAGCGTATGAGTGCGAATATAATAATCAGATTGGGACACTTGCGTATCACAAACTGTTGCCAAATGGGAATCAGAAACAGAAGACCCTCTCCCTGACTTTATACATACGTCATCAGATTCATCATCCTGAAAATACAGAAAATGTTAGATATACTCGTGAACAATTAAAAAGTTCTATTAATGCTATGCGTAGCTTTATTCAAGCACACCCTGTGTCTGAGGAATAATACCAAGTGGTGTTATTCAGGTGTGGTGTATTAGGTTGTATAATATAAGCATCATGTGCGAGGATCATACTATATAATATGAATTGAAAGCCAGTGATTACGCGGTAGAGAGGCATCCATATCAGGTGGAGGACTCTTTCCAGGTTCATCTGTATTTGTGGATTTATTCATGCTTAGTGTTCAGGAATATGGTGTGGCTTTTATGGCCGTGATACTAACCAGAAGAGTGTGCAATGCAGGCACTGCCAGATGATTTGAGATTGATGAAATATGATGATTATATATGGATGAAAATGGAATTGTTATAAAATGTGCTAATTGCGGTAGGCATTTGAGAAATGATGAACAGCCGTGCCCTTACTGCGGCTATACTGGTCGGAATATAAGTGTCTGCTTATCCGATTCAATAGGTATGAATGAATCGGCGAGAGGGAAAATGACAAATCCTACAGCCAATGTGAAGAAGCATGCGGTGCAGGAGTTTCACAAAGGAGATTCCTATTGGCGGGATGGTAAAAAGACTGTTGATCGAATGTGGATGGTTGACTGAAGAAACAACTTTTACAAGGAAGATATCAGAGATAAGGAAACGGGTCAAGTAATTCATGCTGTTGAAGAACCGTTAGTCAAGCATGTAGGACACGGAAGCGCTAACAAGAAAAAGAAATGACTAGATTTGGAGCTAAATTATAGAAGAAATTAGAATTAAACATTGAGGCTGATGTATTTTAGAAGGGCTATGAGTCAGATTCCTATAAAAGTATAATGGAAAATCTTCTGATCTAATAAAATTTATGGGATAAAACATTGATGGGAGATAGCTATGGAATTAACTTCAGAACAATTAAAAGACTATCATAAGTTAATAGAGGAGAATTTTCCCGAGGTAACAGTTATTGATAAGCCTGTAGTAGGTGGACAAAAAGTAGTATTTCCTTGTATGGATAATGGGCAAATGATTGCTCTTAAATTTGTAAAAATAGCATACAATGATGAGTATGAGATTATGAACTCATCTGCGGAGAATCGGATTATACGAGAATTAAGCATTATGGGGCAGGTTCATTCAGAATTCTTTGTAAGACCTATCGAGAAGCCAATCAAGAGAATTCTTGTAAAGGGGGCTTACTTTATAATATATGAAGAAGAGTCGGTCGATGGTATTTCAGTTGACAAGATGTTTAAGATGCAAAATTACTGTACAAAAGACGTTGTCCAACTTGGAATTGATATGGCAGAAGCAATCAAGGTTCTCTGGAGTAAGAAAATTATACATAGAGATATTAAGCCGGCGAATATCATAAGACAGAAGAATGGTCATTATGTTTTATTGGATTTTGGGATTGCTTATGATTTGAATGCAGAATCACTGACGCAAATAGGTGGGCGTCCAGGTACCTACTATTACATGTCACCTGAGCAGGTTAGTCTAAATGATAAGCGAAAGCTGGATTTTAGATCGGACTTGTATGTAGGATTACAATACATGTGTTACACATTGAAAACA
>ENA-OUQH01001188-OUQH01001188.1-human-gut-metagenome-genome-assembly--contig:-NODE-1188-length-17862-cov-4.466446_pt1 | contig 17862 bp, 17 predicted proteins | sample MGYA00237948_ERZ548828 | MGnify/ENA primary metagenome ERZ548828 (study PRJEB26490, sample SAMN05194711) | human gut metagenome | biome: terrestrial biome; feature: human-associated habitat; material...
GAAGGTCTCCGATCTCGGCCTCGATGGTTCACTGCAACCGGGCACGTACACGCTGGCAGGTGGCATGTCGCTTGAGGACCTCGCGAAGACGCTCTCCGCGGGCCCTGGCTTGACGGGTCCTTCCGTCACCATCCCCGAAGGCCTTACCTTGGCGAATATCGCTGGTCGCGTAAGCGATGCCACGAATGGACGCATCTCTGCCGACGACTTCAAGGCGCAGGCGTCTAACGCGAGCGTGTACGCGAGCGACTTCCCCTTCCTGAAGGATGCGGGCACGAACTCGCTCGAGGGCTTCCTCTTCCCGAAAACATATGCGGTGAGCTCAACCGATACGGCGGACTCGCTCATCCGCGCGATGCTCTCGCAGTACCAGACCGAGGTGGCGACGCTCGATTATTCGTACCCCACCAGCAAGAACTTCAACTCGTACCAGACGCTCATCCTCGCTTCAATTATCGAGAAAGAGGCAAGCGACGACGCCGATATCCGTGCGAAGGTGTCGGCGGTCTTCTACAACCGTTTGCTGAACACCGGTGCGCCGACGTACGGCCTTCTGGGCTCGGACGCCACGACCGCCTACGAAATCGGCGGCGATCCCGACAACTACGATTGGACTACGGACAGCGCCTACAACACGCGCCGCCATGCCGGTCTGCCCCCGACGCCCATCTGCTCCCCGAGCATTGGTAGCCTTCAGGCGGCATGCAGTCCAGCGCCCGATTTCGACGACTACTACTTCTTCTCGTTCTGGCCGAACGACCAGGGCACGATTGACTATTTCTTCGACAAGACCTACGACGAGCACCAGGCGACCGTTGCCGCTCACTCGTAGGCGCTGTTGCGGCAGTTCACGCAAAGGAAGTCCATGGCATATTTCAAACCCGATCGATATTTCTCCCGTCTTTCTCAGATCTCTATCGAGAAGGACATCCTTGGATGCGGGTTTGAAAACGTGCTGCTCGACATCGATAACACCTTCGTCCCCCGCGACACGCAGGTGATTCCGCGCGATGCTCGCGTGTGGCTCGGCTGCGCGCGCGAGGCGGGTGTGGCGATCTGTTTGCTGTCCAACAACTGGCACAAGGTGGTGTACGACTTCGCTGACGAGGTGGGGCTTCCCATCGTTGCCAAGGCGATGAAGCCGTGCCCTCCCGCGTATTTCACCGCGATGCGCAAGATCGGGGCGAAGCGCAAGAACACGGTCGCAATCGGCGACCAGCTTATGACCGACGTGCTCGGTGCCCATACGGTGGGAATCAAGGCGTACCTTATTCAGCCGCTCGTTGAGCAGGACCTGCCTCATACGCTGTTCCTGCGCCACTTCGAGCGAGTGCTTATGGGCGATGCTCAGCCAGAGGCCCCCGTCGCATGCGAGCGGGGAGAAGAGGTGCGCATCTAGCTATGGAAAACGACGTTCGCAACATCCCGCAGAAGCTCTATGTGCTCGGGCATCCGGTGGCTCACTCGAAGTCGCCCGTGATGTACAACGCCGTATACGCGAAGTTGGGCTTTCCCTGGGAATACGACCTAATGGATTGCGAGACGCCTGCCGAGGCAAAAGCGTTTCTCGCGGCGCGCGACTTCCTTTCCGTAAACATCACGACACCCTACAAGCCCGAGGCGCTTGCGGCTGCCACGGCGCGCGCGGCGTCGGCGAAGCTTGCACACGGTGCGAACATCCTCGTGAAGAAGGGTGACGCGCTCATCGCCTTCAACACCGACGGTCGGGGCTTCGTGGGGTATCTCGAGCGGACGGGCTTTTCCTTCGACGGAGCGAAGGTCGCCGTATGCGGCACGGGGCCCACGGCGCTCGCCATCCTCCATGCTGCGGCAATTGCGGGCGCTTCCGAGGTGCTTTTGCTCTCGCGCGACAAGGAGCGTGCACGCGAGGTTCTCGACCGGTATGTGGATGAGTTCGGCACGCTCGCTCATGCGACGGTCGACTTACAGGCCGCCGTCGATGGGCACAGAAGCTTCCTCACCGCCTACGACGAGACCACGTTCAAGTTCGGCAGCTACACCACGTCGACCCAGGCTATCGCCGCAGCCGACCTCGTCATCAATGCGACGCCGCTCGGGATGCGTGAGGGCGATCCGGCGCCGTTCGACGTATCGCTTTTCCACGAGGGCCAGCGCGCCTTCGACGTCGTCTACGCACATGGGGAAACCGCCTTCGCGGCGGGCGCCAAGGCTGCAGGGTGCACGTTCGCGGACGGTGGCGGAATGCTTGTCGCGCAGGCGGTCGCTACCGTGCAGGCCGTGTGCGACGTGTCGGGCATCGATTGCGAGCTCTCGTTCGACGAGCTGTTCGAGATTATGGCGAACGCCGCCGGCTTCAACGTATAGAAGGTTAAATCTGGGGACTGGATGTAAGGAGAAGAAATGCCGCAGCACTATCGAGGGCCCAGCCCCCAGGGAAAGACGCCGCGTATGTCGAAGTCGACAAACGGCGCGAGCCAGGTAAACGGGACTCGCAGCGCGAGGGCGGCGCACGGCGAAGGTCAGGTTCGTAGCGCGAAGGCGGCGCACGGCGGGTTTCGGACGCACGGCGAGCCCCAAAGCTTCCCGCAAGGGGCGTACTCTGCCGTCAAACCTGCTGGAGCACAGCGCGGCAACCCCTCGTCCACCTCGCAATACTCCCGTTCGAACCCTAACTATCAAAAGAAGAATCGAAAGGGCTCGCGCGGGAAGAAGATCGCGATTGCGGTCGTTCTTGCCGTGCTCGTGGTGTTCGTTGGGGCGGGTACGGCGGCCGCACTGTGGGTGAACAGCGTGAACGATACGCTCACCAAGGGGCAGAAAAGCGCGACCGAGCTCGACGAGATCAACGACGTGCTCGTTAAGACGACGAGCTTCGACGAGCCCTTCTACATGATGCTCATCGGCTCGGACGCCCGTGCGGACGACGAGTCCATGGGCGCCCGCTCCGACACGAACATCGTCGTGCGCGTGGACCCGACGACCAATTCCGCGACACTCGTCTCGATTCCCCGCGACACGATGATCAACATCGACGGTTACGGCTACTGCAAGTTCAACGCCGCGTATTCCTACGGCGGAGCTGCACTTGCCATCAAGGAGGCAAGCGAGCTTCTCGGTGTGAACATCTCGCATTACGCCGAGGTCGATTTCGATAGCCTGATTGGCCTTGTCGACACGGTGGGCGGGGTCGATGTGACGGTTGACCAGCGTATCAACGACCCCGATGCCGACGGGTCGGTCATCGGCCAGAAGAAGATCATCATCGAGGCCGGCGAGCAGCATATGGACGGCGAGACCGCTCTCGTGTTCGCGCGCAGCCGTGCCTACGCTGATGGAGACTTCACGCGCACGGCGAACCAGCGCAAGCTCATCGCGGCGCTTGCAGAGAAGATTCTCTCGATGCCGCTGGCGAAGCTTCCAGGCATTGTGCAGACGGCTGCGGGCAGCATCACCACTGACATGTCCGTCACCGATCTGTACAGTCTGGCCACCCAGTTTCAAGATGGCGGCGAGCTTGCGATGACATCGTGCATGGTTCCGTCGATCACCGGCATGTACAAGAGCGCATCGTATGTGTTCTGCGACGAAAACGCCCTTGCATCGATGATGCAGACCATCGAGGCGGGCGGCGACGCGAGCGAGATCACGGGATCGACAAGCAAGCTCGCCCAGCAACTTGGCGTGAAATAGGAGCGGGCTGCTCGCGCGGAGGACGGACCCGCGGCGTGCGGTGCGCTGGTGCGAAGCCTCGTCGGATATGCTCGCGTTGGATTGCGCATGCAAAAGGCCGCTCGCGCTCCCCATATTGGAATCATCCTGCACATATACGCCTGAACAGGGCGGTCGTGTTCCCATGCGCTACAATGTGCCAGAAACTATACGAACTCGATAGGAAAGCGATTCTCTATGCGTTACGTCTTTGCCGGGGAAAGCCACGGCCCATGCCTTACCGCCATCGTCGAGGACGTGCCTGCGGGCCTGCGGGTCTCCGAATCCCAGATCAACTCCGACCTGGCCCGCCGCCAATCGGGCTACGGGCGCGGCGGCAGGCAGTCCATCGAGCGTGACACCGTGCAGGTTACGTCGGGCATCCGTTTCGGGAAGACCATCGGCTCGCCGGTGACGCTCACGGTCCGCAATCGCGATTGGGAGAACTGGACGGACCGCATGGCCGTATTCGGTGAGGAGCCTGAGGGGCTGGTGCGCGAAGTGACGCCGCGGCCGGGGCATGCCGATCTGGTGGGTGCCCTGAAGACGAACACCGACGATTGCCGCAACATTCTCGAGCGCTCGAGCGCTCGCTCGACCGCCGCTCGCGTGGCGGCGGCCGGTATCGCGCGCGAATTCCTTGCTGATTTGGGCGTCGAGGTGTTCTCGTATGTGAATCGCATCGGCGAAGCCGAGTTTCGCGAGGAAAGCCCCTTCGTCAACTGCGTGAACTACACGCCGCTCGACATCGAGACGAGTGAGGTCCGCTGTCCGAACGCGCAGGCGACTCGCGCGATGATTGCGGAAATCGAGCGCGCGAAGGCCGAGCGCGACACGATTGGCGGCACGTTCCGCGTCGTGGCGACGGGCCTTGTTCCCGGGCTTGGCGGCTATGCGACGGCGGACGACCGCTTGACGGCGCGCTTGGGCCAGGCGCTCTTTTCTATCCAGGCGATGAAGGGCGTCGAGTTCGGGATGGGATTCGAGGTCGCTCGCCGCTTGGGGAGCGAGGTGCACGACCCCATCGTGCTCGACCGCGAGCGTGATTGCTTCACGCGCACATCGAACAACGCAGGCGGCCTCGAGGGCGGCATGACGACGGGGCTGCCGCTTGTGGCGACCGTCGCGATGAAGCCCATTCCCACGCTCATGCGCCCGCTTGCCACGGTGAACATGGATACGCTGGAGGTTGCCGACGCATCCAAGGAGCGCTCCGACGTGTGCGCCGTGCCCGCCGCCGCTGTGGTTGCGGAAGGCGAGGTGGCGTTTGTGCTGGCCAACGCATACCAGGAGATGTTTGGCGGCTCCTGCATGGCGGACATCAAAGCGAACCTCAAGTCGTACAAGGCGCGCCTGAGGACGATGTCCCGATGACGGCGGAACCCATGCAACTCGCCTGCCCCGTGTTCTTCGTGGGCTTCATGGGCGCGGGGAAAACGAGTGTCGCGCGCCGCCTTGCGCGCACCTGCGGTATCTCGTCGGTCGACATGGACACCTACCTCGAGCGCCGCGAGGGCAAGCGCGTGAAGGAAATCTTCGCTGAAGGCGGCGAGGATGCTTTCCGCGCCATCGAGACCGATGTCCTGCGCGAGCTTGCCTCGAAGGAGGAGCCGCTCGTCATCTCGTGCGGGGGCGGTGTCGTCCTGCGCGAGGAAAACCGCGAGATTCTTGCCGAATCGGGGTTCGTCGTGCACCTTCAGGTGACGGTGCACGAGGCCGCGAGCCGCATCTCCGACAAGTCGAGCCGCCCGTTGTTCCAGGATATCGACGCTGCGCGCAAACGCTGTCTAGAGCGGGCCCCGCTGTATTCGGGTGTGGCAGATGTGGAAATCGACACAGCGGGCAAGAGCGTCCCGCGAATCGCGCGCGAGGTCCAGCGCGCACTCGAGAAAGAAGGCGTATTGTGCCAGCGACGAAAGTGATTGTGAACATCCCCGATGAGCGACCCTACGATGTGCGCATCGGCGCCGATGTGCTCGATGGGCTGGGGAACTACCTGCGCCGCATCGACGCTACGGCGAACGCGCCGCGCATCCTGGTCATCTCCGACGACAACGTGGCCCCGCTGTATCTCGAGGAGGCGAAGGCGTCGCTTCGCGCAGCGGACTACCGTGTGAGCGAAATTGTCGTCCCCGCGGGGGAGAAAACGAAGTCTGTGGAGGTCGCGAGCGAGATTTGGGAAGCGATGGCGGGCTTGAAGCTCGGCCGCGATTGCGCTGTCGTAGCGCTCGGCGGCGGAGTGGTGGGCGATCTTGCCGGATTCACCGCATCCACGTTCATGCGCGGCATCACCGTGGTGCAGGCGCCGACGTCGCTGCTCGCCATGGTCGACTCCTCGGTCGGCGGCAAGACGGGCGTGAATCTTTCCGCAGGTAAGAACCTCGTAGGCACCTTCACGCAGCCGGCCTACGTGTGCGCTTCGACCAAGGTGCTCTCCACGTTGTCCTCTCGTGAATGGGCATGCGGCTGCGGGGAGATCGCGAAGTCGTCGGTGATCGATTCCGACGAGTTCTTCTTCTGGCTGAGCGACAACGCCTCCGCGCTCGCGTCGCGCGATCACGATGTGACCGCCGAGGCCATCGCGCGCTCCGTCGTGTTCAAAGCCGACGTCGTTGCGCAAGACAAGACAGAAAGCCGCGGCGTGCGCGAGTGCCTGAACTATGGACACACGCTGGGGCATGCGGTGGAGTCGCTTGCTGGTTACGGCACGTATTCCCACGGCGCAGCAGTTGCGGAAGGCATGCGCTTTGCGGCACGCTTGGGCGCGGCGATTGCGGGAACCTCTCTCGATGTGGTGCGCGCGCAGGACAACCTCCTCGATGAGCTGGGGCTTCCTGCGCTTTCCTGGTCGGCGGCGCCTGAGGACATGCTTGCCGTGATGAAGCGCGACAAGAAGGTGCGCGGCGGCGTGGTGAAGTTTGTGCTGCCGATTGACATTGGGCAATGGGAGTTGAGGGAAGTGGAAGACGACGTGATTCTCGAGCATCTCGCTGCTTGGGCGCGGAGCAAGTAGCTTGGGCGGTTGACCTGCGGGTCCGCGGAAGGCGCGCGGCAACGCTCAGTCGCTCAGACAGTCCTCGCTGCGCTGCGGAACTCGCTTTGTGAGCGCCGTCGCACGCCTTCCGCTCGTCGAAGTCGGAGGGGGTTGTCAGGTGCCTTTCGCGGACCTTCGGGATATGACTGCTGGTTTGCCTTCGGGCTCGGGAAGTTGATTGCGGTTCCTTCACAAAGCGAGTTCCGCACGAGCCAAACAGCCCAGTGGGTGTTTGTGCGAGCAGGACTGCCGAGCGACTGAAGGGACTGCAATCAACTCGCAACGCAAGGAATGGAGCGGACAGGCGGCAACGTCGTCTTCCTCTTCTGGATAAGGACAAAAGGAAGCAGAGCATGAAGATTCTTCTGGTGAATGGGCCGAACTTGGATATGCTGGGCGTTCGCGAGCCTGCGGTATACGGTAGCAATACGCTTGTTGACCTCGAAAAACTTGTGGTCGATTACGGTGCTTCCAAGGGCGTTTCCGTAGAGTGCTATCAATCGAACCATGAGGGCTGCCTCATCGACAAGATCCACGAGGCGCATACGGCCTACGACGGTATCGTCTACAACCCTGGTGCCCACACGCACTATTCCTATGCCTTGCGCGACGCGGTGGGCGGCATCGACACGCCCTGCGTTGAGGTGCATATCTCCAACGTCGATGCGCGCGAGGCGTTCCGCCATATCTCGGTCATCGCGCCGGCGTGCGTGGCGCAGGTGAAGGGACGCGGGCTCGAAGGCTATTGCGACGCCATCGATATCCTGCTTGAGGGTCCGCGCGAGCGGCTTGGGGAAGGCTTTGAGGAGCGTTACCCCGCGGGCGAGGTTATCGCTGCGCCGTTAAAATAAGGAACGAACGATAAAGGGCGCCTTTGCGGGCGTCTCTTTTTATTGGAGGCTTCGCACTATGGAAAACATAAGCTTGAACAGGATAAACAAGCTTCGTGAGGCATGTGCTGACGCGGAGATTGACGCGTTTTTCGTACGCGAGACGTCGAACGTCCAGTGGCTTTCGGCCTTCGACGGCGTGTTCGACGAGGAGGACGCGCATGCGATGCTCGTCACGCCCGACGGTGCGACGTTGCACACTGACTCGCGCTATTCCGAAGCTTGCAAGAAAGCGGCGGGCGTTCATGGTGATGTGGTGGAAGTGAACAATGAGCGTGTCTCGCATGCGAAGTTCGCAGCGGCAGCGCTCGGCGGTGAGTGTGAACCTGCGGGAGGTAAGTCGTACTCGCTCGGTGTCGAGGATTCGATTGCGCTTTCGGGCTTCCGCTCGCTTGAGCGCGCTTTCGCCGAATCGCTTCCCGATGTGCAGCTGCGCGAGACGTCGAACTTCATCGTGGGCCTTCGCGGCGTGAAGGACGCGGATGAGATTGCTCGCATGAAGGCGGCGCAAGCCATCACCGATGCGGCGTTTTCCCATATCATCACCTTCATGAAGCCTGGTATGACCGAACGCGAGGTGCAGATCGAGCTGGAAGATTTCATGGTGCGCCATGGTGCCGAGGGTTTGGCGTTCCCCTCGATCGTGGCGTGCGGTGCGAACGGTGCAAGTCCCCATTCCGTCCCAGGTGCTGCGAAGCTCGAAGCGGGGCAGTGCGTCGTTTTGGACTTTGGCGCGCGGGCGCAGGGGTATTGCTCCGACATGACGCGCACGGTGTTCCTCGGCGAGCCGTCGGAGCGCCTTCGCGCGGGATATGCTGCCATTCGCGATGCGAACGAGCAGGTGGAGGCCGTGCTTCGTCCGGGAATGACGGGCAAGGAGGCGCACGAGCTGGCCGAGCACGTGCTTGCCGAGCATGGCTTCGCCGGCAAGATGGGTCATAGCTTGGGGCATGGCGTCGGAATCGACATCCACGAGGAGCCGCTGCTTTCGCCTCGCAACGGCGCACCGCTCGCGCCCGGCAACGTCGTCACGGTGGAGCCTGGTGTTTATCTGGCAGGCGACTTCGGCATGCGCCTGGAAGATTTCGGCGTGATCACCGAAAACGGCTACGAGGTGTTCACCCAATCAACGCATGAGATGATTGTGCTGTAAGGCTGATTCTGCCGCACGTCTTTGGCACACGCGCCGTTATCGCAGCCGCCACATAACAAGAAAGCCCGACAGCGTTCAAGCTGCCGGGCTTTCTGGAAAATACGTTCGCTTGCTTTAAGTTACATGCGCTTGATGAAGCGGCCGTCGCGGGTGTCCACCTGCAGGACATCGCCGATGTTCACGAACATCGGGACCTGGATGGTGGCGCCGGTCTCGAGCGTTGCGGGCTTGGTGGAACCCTGCACCGTGTCGCCCTTGAAGCCCGGCTCGGTCTCGGTCACTTCGAGCTCGACGAACATCTGAGGCTCGATGGAGATGAGCTCCTCACCAGCGTACAGCAGGCTGACCTCGTCGTTTTCCTTGAGCCACTTGGCCTGATCGCCCACGGTCTCCGCGGAGATGGGCATCTGCTCGAAGGTGACGGGGTCCATGAAGTTGAAGTCGGCGCCGTCGTTGTAGAGGTACTGCATCTTCTTGGTCTCCAGGCGCACGGAGTCGAACTTCGTGCCGGAGTTGAAGGTGTAGTCGACCACGCGGCCGGTCTTGATGTCGCGAAGCTTGGTGCGCACGAATGCGCCGCCCTTGCCCGGCTTCACGTGCTGGAATTCAGCGATCGTCCAAAGCTTGTTGTTGTACTCGATGCACATGCCGTTCTTGAAATCGGCGGTAGAGATTGCCATCTTTGCCAGTTCCTCCCACTATACTTTGCACACACGGCCGCAGAGCGCGAACCGCGCGCGTTGGCTCTAACCGCCCCATTATACTCGCGCGCCACTGTGCTCCTGCGAAAATCAGCTCACCTGCAGAAAAATCAAACAGTGCTACGCGAAGCCTGAGCAAATGGGCGATTTCCAAATTGGGCTGAATGCGCGCATCTACCTCATAGGTTCCTGTGAGTCTCTCACGATGTCGTCGTAGCCTTTGAGCGCGGCGAACGGCATGAACTGCCTGCCTCGATCGTCGCCGGGGACGGCAGTGTGGACGCCCTCTTCGGCTACCCTTCGTGCGATGTCGTCGAGCACGCGTTTACGATAGGCGCGCTCATCGGCGGATATACCGGCCCAGATGTCGGGTGAGGGAATTCCCGCTGCTCGCCTTGCTGCTTGAAGCGCCGTCCGTACCGCTGTCCAGTTCTCCGCCCGACGCTCGCTACCCGATGTCACTCTCATCATGCGCGATGGCCTCCAATCTGCAGGTTTCGCTCCCGCGCGTTGGCTTCGGGAAGTAGACTCGTGCCCGCGAGCACCGCATTTTTTCCAAATCGCTCCCGCACGGCCACCATGGTCTGGGCAATGGCGGTCTCCTTGGCGTCTTTCGCCAGCTCATCGAAGAGGGACGGCTGTACGCTGTCCTTCTCGACGAGATCTTCGAGCGAGATGTTCACGCGCCTTATGGCGAGCGGGGGGCTGACGTGCTCCTCATAGAGCGCGAGCAGTGCGCTTGTCACCTGGGATACGGAGTCGGTCGGCTGCGGAAGCTTCGCGCTGCCGCCCGCACCCATGAAAGGCGCCCGTCCGCCGCCCCACGCGTGATGGCTGAAGTTCGACGCCGAGTAGCCGACGTAGAGGCCGACGCCCGTCGCGGCGAGCCCCTTCTCGGTGAGCTCAAGACACGACGCGAGCGCCATCTCGCGGATGAGCGTTTGCGCTTCGCTGAATTGGTAGTCGCGCATGAGCACTTGCCCGTTCGAGATGGAGCGCCCGTGTCGTTTGTAGTTCCTGGCCTGGGAAATCGTGCAAGGTTCCTGCCCCCATGCGTGATCGAGCAGGAACAGCCCGTTCTTGCCGAACTCCTTCACGATCGATTTTTGCGGCAGGGTGCATATGCCCGCGAGGTCGAAGACGCCGCGCCGCTCGAGTCGCCGTGCGATGCCGGGGCCGATCCCCCAGATGTCGGTGATGGGGCGGTGGAACCAAATCTCGCGCTTCCACGAGTCGTCGTCGAGCACGCCGATGCCGTCGGGGGCGTGCTTGGCGCACACGTCGAGCGCCACCTTCGCCATGAGGAGGTTCGGGCCGATGCCCGCCGTGGCTGTGACGCCGGCGCACTCGAAGGCCGCATCCATAAGCGTCCTTGCGAACGCTTTCGCGCTCAGGCCGTAGAGCCTCAGGTACGGGGTGGCGTCGATAAACGACTCGTCGATTGAGTATACGTGCATGTCGTCGGGGGAAACGTAGCGTTGATAGGCGCCTACAATGTTGGTGGACACCTCCATGTAGCGGCTCATGCGCGGCATGGCGCAGGTGAACTCGATGCCGTCGGGGATGTCACCGAGGCGGCAGCGGTTCTTCACACCCCGTGCCTTCAAGGCGGGCGTGATGGCAAGGCAGATGGTGTTGGCGCTGCGGGTGGGGTCGGCCACCACGAGGTTTGTGGTGAAGGGGTCAAGCCCGCGGTCGGCGCATTCGACCGATGCGTAGAATGACTTCAAGTCGATGCACAAATAGGTTCTTTCCTCGCTCTTCGAACTGCCGTCCAAGGCGCCTCCTTCAATCTCCATAGTCTGTTCGCTGTTAAATTTCGAACCCATGTTCGATAATAACAGACTATGCAAGAGGATTGGGTGAAAGATGGGGAAGGGCGGCGAAGGCGTGCGCACAAGCGCTATGTCGACGTGTTCATGCGCCTTACCGATGAGGGGAGATTCGATCCTCTTATCGTCATGTGGCCTGATGGGCGGGCGTTCCCAATTTCCGAAGTGCTCGACCGGGGGAGCTTCGGCCCTGCGTATCGCGGCGTGTCGACCGCGCGTTATCGGGTGCGCGTCGGGAGCCATGTGACCAATCTTTTTCTCGAGCGACACGTATTCGATGCGACGCTCGGCAAGCCGCCCGTCGTGCGATGGTGGGTGGAGGCGTACGGGTGAGGTTGCGAGGTCGGCGGGGGCCAGGGGGTGTGAGGGCTTTGGGGATTGGTCGGCTGCTCGGCTTGCGGGCGGGGCGGCTGGCGTGCGCGATTCGCGTCTTGGGCGCGCTTTCGAAGCGCGCTACCCTGCCCAGGCACGGATGCGATAGCGCACGCCGAGCTTCTCGCAGATGGCGCGGCACCTCTCCTCGTCCTCGTGCGAGATGGTGGTCTCGACGGTGGTCATGACCACGTTGGGCACGTAGCGTTTGACCTCGCGCGCGAGAAATCTATCACGGCGTCGAATGATTTTTCGCCGAACGAGCTGCGCACGATTTTCTGGTACGTTTTCGCGTCGGGAGCGTTCAGGCTGATGGATACCGTGTCGATAATCCCCTCGAATTCCGGCGCGATGTCCCGTTCGCAGATGAGCGACCCCAAGCCGTTGGTGTTCACGCGCGTAGGCAGCCCAAATGTCTCCTTTACGTAGCGCGCGACGCGCATAAGCGTACCCCATGCTTCGGTTGGTTCACCGAAGCCGCAGAACACGACTTCGTTGAACTGGTCCATGTCAAACCCCCCGAACGCCGCAATCACTTCCTCGTAGGTCGGCTCGCGGGAAAGCCAGAGGCTCTCCGCCTCGCCGACGCTGTCAGAAAGCCCGCGCACGCAGAAGGTGCAAGCGCATGAGCAGCGGTTGGTCAGGTTCACGTACAGCCCGTGGTGCACGCGATAGAGGATCGTCATATCTTTGTTCACGGTGGTGCTTCTTTCGGACGCTCTTGTTGTTCCCGCCTACTCTAGCGCAACCACCCCTTGGGAGTAGGGGAAAGTCGCGAGAGGCTTAGTTCCGCGCGGTGAGGAAGACTGTCTAAGCGGTGTCCGTTTCATGGTGCAGCGGATGGCCTTTCAGCGTGGGACAATGCACCCATTGCGAGGTCGAGTTGGACGGCTGGCAACATGATTGATGGATAAAAAAACGCCGGCAACACAATGGTTGCCGGCGTTTGCGTCTCATTACTTGGTATCGCCGCCCGCACCGCTTCAACGCGAGGCAGGCGGGTCGGGGCTGGCGCCCCCTGCGTGGTGGGCTCCCTTACGCCTTTGTGCCAGAAGCGGCCTTCTTCGGGGAAGGTGCTTCTTCCTTGGCGTCGCTTGCGGTGCGAGCGAGGATGTTCGCGTAAATCGCGCCGGAGATGTTATGCCACACGCTGAACACGGCGCCAGGCACGGCAGCAAGCGGCATAGACGCGAAGTGCATGGTTGCAAGCGAGGTGGCAAGGCCGGAGTTCTGCATGCCCACCTCGATGGACAAGGTGCGCATCTGCGCCTTCGACAGGCCAAGGGCGCGGCCGACTCCGTAGCCGAGCGCATAACCGCACACGTTGTGCAGCATGACGACCACGATGATCAGCCAGCCGACCGTCATGAGCTTCGCGGCGTTTGCGGACACGACTGCCATGATGATGAGGGAAATTGCGATAACGGACACAAGCGGAAGCACCTTCGAGCAGGTCTGCGCGACCTTGGAAGCCACAGCGTTGATGATGAAGCCCAAGGCAATCGGCACGAGCACGACCTGCACGATGGACATGAGCATGCTCACGTAGGACACATCGACCGCCTGGCCGGCGAGCAGAAGCACGAGTGCCGGAGTGACGACAGGTGCCATGATGGTCGTGCACGCGGTCATACCGACGGAAAGCGCGACGTCGCCCTTGGACAGGTACGTCATGACGTTGGAGGACGTACCGCCTGGGCAGCAGCCGACGAGCATGACGCCCACGGCGAGCTCGGTGGGCAGTTGGAAGACCAGGCAGAGCACCCACGCGATGAGCGGCATGATGATGAATTGCGACAGAATACCGGTGATCACAGCCTTCGGCTTGGTGAACACCACTTTAAAGTCGGAGAGCTTGAGCGTCATGCCCATGCCAAACATAACGATGCCGAGGAGCGGGTTCACCCAGCTTGTGGGTAGGATCGCATGAACCGGTTCGGGGACAGCCAGCGCGATAATGGCGACCAGTAGTGCAATAATGGCCATCCATTTGCCAGCGAAGTCGCTGATTTTCTCAAGTACTTTCATTTCCAAACCTTTCCTGCGAAAACAAACAAGCCGCACCTGGTTGGGATGCGGCTCGAAACTAGGACAAGGCGGTAGTGTAGCGTTTTGTTACCTATTTGTTAACTATGAATTTGAAAAACTACCCTATTTGTTCAATAGGATTTTACGAAAAAGCCCCGCTGGCAGCTTGGAGCTTCCAGCGGACCCAGCGGGGATACCGTTGCTAGTCCCCGATCATCTCGGATAGCGTGCGCCAACCGAGCTCGGCGCACTTCACGCGGGCGGGCATGCGGGAGATGCTCTCGAGCTCGGCCGCTTCGTCGAGATCTTCTCGCTCGTCCTCGGTAAGCTCTTCGCCCTTCACCATCTTCAGGAACAGCCCGCACAAACGACGTGCCTCCTCGACGGTCTCGCCCGTTACGAGGTCGGCCATCATGTCGGCGGATGCCTGCGAGACAGCGCATCCGTGGCCCGTGAAAGCGGCCTCCTCGATCACGCCGTTCTCCACGCGTAGCTTCAAGACCAGCTCATCGCCGCAGCTGGGGTTCACGCCCTCGTGCTCGTCGGTGGCGTTTTCCAGGTCGTATTTGTAATCCGGGTGCGCATTGTGTTCCATAAGCGCCGCGGTGTAGATATTACCCATTGAAAGTACTCCAAACGTTCTTCAGGCCGGCGATCAGCTTGTCCACATCGCCCTTGTCGTTGTAGAAGGCCAGGCTCGCGCGGCAGCATGCCAGATTTTCCACGCCAAGCCAGGTGAGCAGGGGCTGCGCGCAGTGATGGCCTGCGCGGATGGCCACCTGATCCATATCGAGGATGCTCGCCACGTCGTGCGGGTGAATCCCGCGTACGTTGAAGCTGATGACCCCATGGTGGTCTTCGGGGCGCGGGCTGCCGATGATGTCGATGTAGGGCAGCTGCGCCATCTCTTCCATGCAATATTTCACGAGCGCCTTTTCGCGGGCGCCGATCACATCGAGTCCGACCGACTCTACGTACGCGATCGCCGCGGCCGTGGCGTAGATTCCCGCCGCGTCCTGCGTGCCAGCCTCGAACTTCTCGGGGACAGGCGCCCAGGTGGCGTCCTGCTCGGTGACGGAGTCAATCATCTCGCCGCCGGTCAGGAAAGGCGGCATGGCGCGCAGCAGCTCGTCTTTGCCCCACAGCACGCCCATACCGAAGGGTCCGAAGATCTTGTGCGCGGAAAGCGCGAAGAAGTCGGCGCCGATCTCTTCCACGTTCACGGGAATGTGCGGCGTGGATTGCGCGCCGTCGACGACGAAGTAACCACCCTGCTCATGGACGCGACGTCCCAGCTCAACGACGGGATTTTCCACGCCAAGCACATTGGAGACATGCACGACGGAGAGAATCTTCGTCTTCGGCCCGATTTTCTTGTCCATCTCTTCCGGCTGGATGATGCCGTCCTCATCGGGGTAGAGGTAGACGAGCTTCGCGCCCGCATTGCGGCATGCCTGCTGCCAGGGGATGAGGTTGGAGTGGTGCTCCATGATGGTGATGCACACTTCGTCGCCCGGCTCAAGCACGGTGGGGGCGAAGGCCTTCGCAACGATGTTGAGCGACTCGGATGCGTTACGCGTGAGCACGATGTCGTGCCAGTCGGGCGCGCCGATGAACTTGGCGACGCGATGACGCGCCACCTCGATCGCCTCGGTGGCCTCGACCGACAGGCGGTACAGGCCGCGAAGCGCGTTCGCATTCATCTCCTCGTAGAACCGGCGCTGCGCATCGAGCACGGTCTTGGGGCGCTGTGCGGTGGCGGCGCTGTCGAGAAACGCCAGGTCGGGGTGATTCGCCAGAAGCGGGAAGTCGCGCTTGTAGGGGTTCTCCGCGATGTTGGCGGCGCATACGATGTCGCTCGCCGTGGCAGAGGTTGCGGCAGCGTGCGCGGCGTCGGCGATCGCGCACGCGGTGGTGTCGCTTGCGGCCTGTTCGGCGGCGCGTGCGATAAGGGAATCGGTTTGGCTCATGTTACATCGCCTCTTCGTCTGCGCCCACGAGCTCGAAGGGCGCGTTCAGTTCTGCGGCAAGGCGCGCAACCGAGGCGCGCACCTGGGCGTCCGGCGCGTTGATGGCCGCTTCCTCAAGGGTTGCGTTCGCGAACAGCCGCTCGGCAGCTTCCTGGGAAATGCCGCGTGTCATCAGGTAATTCATCTGCTCGGGACGAACGTGGCCGATGGTGGCCCCGTGGTTGCCCGCTACGTCGTCCTCGTCGCACAGGATGGTGGGGATGGTCTTGTTGACCACCTTCTCGTCGGCAAGGAGCACCGTCTCGCGCTCGGTGCCTTCCGCGCCCTTGCAGCCGTGCACCAAATCGATCGTGCCGCGCAGCACCTTGCGGGACCTGTCGGCCAGAACGCCGTTGGCATCGAGGTTGCAGGTGGTCTTCTTGCCGCGATGGCGCACGATGTAGTTGAAGTCGCGGCGCTCATCGCCGTGCCCCAGGTAGCGCGTGCGGATGGTGGCGTCTGAACGGTCTCCGCGCAGGTCGCACGCAAGGCCGGTGTAGGATTGTCCAGCGCCGAGCACGCGGTGGTCGACCTGGATGCGCGCATCCTCGCAGGCGATGTATCCTTCGCCGTCGAGGGCGAGCCAACTCTGCCCGAGCGTGTGGATGGTCGCCACGTTCACCCGTGCGTTCTTGCCGGCGAACACGCGGGCGTACAGACCGATGACGCCCGCACCGGCGTCGGGGGAGTCAAACGCGACGTTGAGCGTGATGGTGGAGTTCTCCGCCGCCACGATATCGACGCAGGCCACGTTCGCCTTGCCGTCAATGCCGTTGACGCGGATGGTGGCGTGTTCCGTGGCGCCCGCCTTGGTGACGAGCACGGTGCGACCCTCGCGAGCCCCGCCGACCTCTTCCAGATAGGCTGCGGCTTCATCGCCTAGGGCGCACTCGAAGGTGCCGGCGATGCTTTGCGCCATCTCCTCTTCCACGGCGCGCTTCTCGAACACGGAGAGCGCGGGGATGTCCAGGTCGTGAGGGTCTACGTCGGGGCGGACTGCCTGCAGGATGGCGCGCGCATCGGGCGCGGCCTTCGCGTTCGCGGCGTCGAGCTCGGCCTGGGCGGCAGCCACGGCCGCATCGAAGGCATCCTGCGGGCCGAGGAGCGCCTCGTCGGCCTCGACTACGACAGAGCGCGCGGCTTCGAGCCCCTCGGGCACGTCGACGGTCGTCTCGTTCATATGCAGCTGATGCCACGTCGCTGCGGGCATCGCGTTCACGTGATTCAAAGTGAGGGCGCCCATTATCCAATCGCCCCTTCCATTTCAAGCTTGATGAGGTTGTTCATTTCCACGGCGTATTCGAGGGGCAGCTCCTTCGAGACCGGGTCGGCGAAGCCGTTCACGATCATCGTGCGCGCCTCTTCCTCGGGAATGCCGCGGCTCATCAGGTAGAACACCTTGTCGTCGCCGATGCGGCCGATGGTCGCCTCGTGTCCCACGTCGACGTGCTTGCAGCGGATGTCCATCGCGGGAATGGTGTCGGAGCGGCTGTGGTCGTCCAGCATAAGCGACTGGCACGACACGCTCGCGACCGAGTTCTCCGCGGCGGGGGTCGCCACGACCGAGCTGCGGAACGTCGACACGCCGCCGCCCTTCGAGATTGACTTCGTCTCGATGGCTGCCGTCGTCTCAGGCGCCGCCAGGACGACCTTGCAGCCGGTGTCGAGGTTTTGGCCGGTACCTGCGAAGGTGATGCCAGTGAAGGTGCAGCGCGACTTGCGCCCCTTCAGAATCGACATCGGGTACAGATAGCCCACGTGGCTGCCGAAGGAGCCGGAAACCCACTCGATTTGGCCGCCCTCGTCGCACACCGCGCGCTTGGTGTTCAGGTTGTACATGTTCTTCGACCAGTTCTCGATGGTCGAATAGCGCAGCTTGGCGTTCTTGCCCACGAACAGCTCGACCGCGCCCGCGTGCAGGTTTGCCACGTTGTACTTAGGTGCCGAGCAGCCCTCGATGAAGTGCAGGTCAGCGCCGTCTTCCACGATGATGAGCGTGTGCTCGAATTGGCCCGCGCCCTTCGCGTTCAGGCGGAAGTAGCTTTGCAGCGGGAAGTCGAGCTTGGTGTCTTTCGGGACGTACACGAAGCTGCCGCCCGACCACACCGCGCCGTGGAGCGCCGCGAACTTGTGATCGTGGGGCGTCACGAGCT
>ENA-OUQH01001193-OUQH01001193.1-human-gut-metagenome-genome-assembly--contig:-NODE-1193-length-17831-cov-3.153015_pt1 | contig 17831 bp, 13 predicted proteins | sample MGYA00237948_ERZ548828 | MGnify/ENA primary metagenome ERZ548828 (study PRJEB26490, sample SAMN05194711) | human gut metagenome | biome: terrestrial biome; feature: human-associated habitat; material...
ATTAGGGCTATGCCCGAAACTGAAATACCCCCCGCTATGCGGGGGGATCTTTATTATGCATATGAATAACGGAACAAAACCGCTGAAGGGGGAAGGCATTATGGGGCGCATGAGGACGGCGTTTAACGCGGCTATGGCGGCAATTGTAGCCGCGTTTATGGTAATAATGAGCATACAGGCGTATAAGGAGCTGTTTGTGCGGGAGACAGAGCCGCCCGTGAAGCAGCGCACGGGCATAATAAACGTTTGGCATGTGGTCAAATACAAGCCGTATTCCGGCAGCGTAAGCACAATAATGGCCGATGCCGCAAGAAAGCTTGAAAAAAAGGAATACGGAGTGTTTTACAGCGTGGAAGGAATGATGGAGGAGGAATACGCAAGGCGGATCGAACGCGGCGAAAAGCCGGACGTGATATCCTTCCCGGCGGGGCTTATAGACGCGGACGGGCTCAGCGAGCTTGACGCGGGGAACTATGCCGAAATAAGCGGCGAACTGCTGCGTGCGGGCAGCAGTGAAGGCAAACTGTATGCAATACCATATGCGCAAAGCCCATGCGTGCTGATAGAGAACAACGAACTATCAAAGAAAATAGGAATAAACTTAGATGAAGGCAGCGTAGATGCGGCGGCTATATTTGCGGCCGTAAACGGGGCGGACGGTAGCATGATAGAGCAAAGCATATTGTCCGGCAGGGCGGAAAGATGGGCGCTTATCGGCGCGGAAGGCGAGTGCCTCGATACGGCGGCATTTAAGGAAGGCAAGGCGGTGCTTTGCATAGACGATGTGCGCACGGCGCGCGAGCTGAGCATGCTGAGCGAGCGGGGGAAGGGATTTAACTATACTGTGCACGGCATAGCGGGTCAGTACGGCAACGCACAGCTTATCGCAATACCGTATACCGAGGACGAATGGGTGAAGGAACATGCCGAAAAGCTTATACAGCTTTTATTAACGCCAAAGTATAGCCTGAAGATAGCCCAAACGGGGCTTTATCCGTCGGCGCCATTTGAGGATAAGGCGGAGAGCGCAAGTCCTGTGGATGCGCAGGAGTTACTCAACGGCGTGCCGTGCGCAAACGCATTTTTGCTGAACAGGTATAAGGACGCCATTGCGGAGGAAGCCGCACGCGCGCTTTCGGGCGATAGCGGGGCGAATGAGGCCATAGTTAAAAGATATGGCGAGCTTTTTGACTGAGTATTGTGAAAAGGGCAAAAATAAAGTAAAATTAAGCTTGGTATAATACTGCTTGTTGGGAGAATGAGTAATGAAAGAACTGCCTTTTGAATTAAAACGGATGCTTGATGCGCTCGGTGCAAAGGAGAATGTGCCTATGGCGCAGTACACCTCCTTCAAAACGGGCGGCAGCGTGCGCATATTGGCCGAGCCGGACACGGCGGAGCATACTGCTGAGCTTATGCGCCTGATAGAGGCAGCTGGCGTAGAACATTACGTTATAGGCAACGGCACAAATCTTTTGATAAGCGATAAAGGGCTTGATGCGATAGTTGTGCGCATAGGCGAGAAAATGGCGAACGTTGAGCGCAGCGGCCGCACGATAATCGCAGGTGCGGGTGCAAGCTATGCGGCAATGGCAAAGCAAAGCGTGCAATGGGGCCTGATGGGCCTTGAATGGGCGGCGGGCATACCGGGCACGGTGGGCGGCGCGGTTGCAATGAACGCCGGCGCATACGGCGGGGAGACGGCGGATGCGCTGAAAACCGTTATATATGCCGAGAACGGCGCAATAATAAAAGAAACCGTGGATAAAACCGCGTTTGGGTACAGGCTGAGTCCGTATTGCGCGCCGGAACGCATAGTGATAGAGGCGGAGTTTGAACTGAACGACGATGACGGCAGCGCATACGAAAAAATGACGGACTACAATAAGCGCAGGCGCGAAAAGCAGCCCATAAACTATCCCAGTGCCGGCAGCGTATTCAAGCGGCCTGAAGGCCACTTTGCAGGCGCATTGATAGAACAGGCTGGGCTGAAGGGAACGCGCATAGGCGGCGCGGAGGTTAGTACGCTGCACGCGGGCTTTATAATAAACGCAGGTGGGGCAACATCGCGCGATGTATATGAGCTGATACGATTAGTGCAGCAAAAGGTGAAGGAACACAGCGGCGTGCAGCTTGAAACGGAAGTAAAGCTGCTTGGTGAATTCTAAGGAGGAACGGATGGAACTTATAATAGTCACAGGCCTGTCCGGCGGAGGAAAAACGCAGGCGCTCAGGTGCCTGGAGGACATGGGCTATTTCTGCGTGGACAATCTGCCGTGCGCAATGGTGGGCGGATTTGTGCAGCTTTGCCGCGATTCAAAGCCGCCCGTTGAAAAGGCCGCCGTGGTTATAGACAGCCGCGAAAGCGTTTTCGCCGGGGAGGTGCAGCAGGCGCATATGCAGCTATGCATGCTGCCTGTCAATTTCCATATACTGTATCTTGAATGCCGCGACGGCGTGCTTGAACGGCGCTATAACGAAAGCCGCCGCCCGCATCCGCTTAATCGCGACATACGCGAAGGCATAAAGGAAGAACGCGAGCTGCTCTCTTTCTTCCGCGACAGGGCGGAATACATAATAGACACGAGCGACTTAAAGCCGATGGAACTAAGAAGAAAGCTTGAAGAATACTTCAGCGGCGACAGGAAGGCCGAGTTCCAGTTAATAATAGAAAGCTTTGGCTATAAGCGCGGTGTGCCGTTTGAGGCGGATATGGTATTTGATATGCGCTTCAGCCCAAATCCGTTCTATGAAGCGGAATTGAGAGGGCTCAGCGGCAGGGACAAGCCCGTGCGGGACTTTATTGAGGCGGACGAGACATACGAAAGCTTTATAAACCAAACCGAATCTATGCTGAGGGAGCTTATTCCCGCGTTTGTAAAGCAGGGCAAGCGCAGGCTGCTCGTGGCCTTCGGCTGCACGGGCGGCAGGCACCGTTCCGTATGCGCGGCGGAGGAAATGCACAAAAGATTGAAGGACAGCTACTCGTCCCGCCTTATACACCGCGATGCGGGCATAGAGGCGGCGGACATACAGGAGCGCACAGGGGGAAAGGGAGAAAGCTGATGTCTTTTTCATCCACGGTAAAGGACGAATTGGTCGGCATAAAAACGCAAAGCCGCGAAGAAAGGCTTAGCATATTGTGCGGCCTGACGCATACCGCGGCGGCGGTTACGCTGGGCCGGGGCGGATTGGGCATAGAATACGTGAGCGAAAGCGAAAACGTGGCGGAGCTTGCCCGCGCACTAACGGCGGAGCTGTATGGCCTTAACGCTTCGTTTTCCACCCGTAAGCAGGAAGGATTGAAGCGCAGCAGCATAATCGTGCATGTTTCCGGCGAAGGGTGTAGGCAGCTGCTTATTGATTGCGGCAGCCTGCCAAATGATGACAACGAGGATTTTCAGCCCGGCAAAATACCCGAAAGCATGGCCGAAAGCGACGAGCGCATGCGCTGCCTGCTGCGCGGCGCATTCCTTGGCGGCGGCTCCGTGAGCGAGCCCAAGAAGGGCTATCATCTTGAAATAGTCACGCGGCAGGAAAATTTTGCGGACACTTTGCGCGCCGCGGCAGAAGGCTACGGCATCCGCGCCAAGGTGACGGCAAGGAAGGCGAACTATATTTTTTATCTTAAGGAAGGCGAAAGCGTATCCGATTTTCTCAGCCTTGTCGGCGCAATGAACGGCACAATGGAATTTGAACAGATACGCGTGCTGCGCTTCATGGCGAACGACATAAACCGCCGCACCAATTTTGAGGATGCGAATATGCAGAAGGCGGCTATGGCGTCCGCCCAGCAAAGGATGGATATACAGCTTATAATAAAAGAACAGGGCATAGAAAGCCTTGGCGATAAGCTTAGGCAAACGGCGGAAGCAAGGATAAATAATCCCGAAGCTACGCTGACAGAGCTTGCGAAGGAGCTGGACATAACAAAATCCTGCCTTACGCACAGGCTTAAAAAGCTGTCCCAAATGGCGGAAGATATACGCCTTCACGGCAGCGGAGCAATGGAAGGAACGGGAGAGGAGAATATATGAGCGGCTTTACGCATCTGCATGTGCATACGGTATACAGCCTGCTTGACGGGGCGTCCAAAATACCGGCGCTTGTTTCGCGCGCGAAGGAACTGGGCATGGATTCCATTGCCATAACAGATCACGGCGTGATGTACGGCGTGATAGATTTCTATAAGGAATGCACAAAGCAGGGCATAAAACCAATACTCGGCATGGAGGCCTATGTTGCGCCGGCCTCGCTTTACGATAGGGAGGGCGTAAGGGAATATAACCACCTTATTTTGCTTGCAAAGAACCAAATCGGCTATAAAAACCTTATGAAACTGAGCTCCATAGCTTTTGTGGACGGGTTTTATTATAAGCCGAGGATTGATTACGATATACTTGAAAAGTATCACGAAGGGATTATCTGCCTTTCCGCGTGCCTTGCGGGCAGCATACCGCAGGCGCTGCTGAACGGCCGCTACGATGATGCGCATGCGCTTGCGCTCAGGCTCAAACGCGTATTTGGCGATGATTTTTATATTGAACTGCAAAACCACGGCCTGCCGGAACAGCTGGAGGTGCTGCCAAAGCTTGCAAATTTGGCGCGGGAGCTGAACATAAAGGCCGTTGCCACGAACGATATCCATTATGTGGACAAGGCCGATGCCGAGGCGCAGGACATGCTGCTGTGCATACAAACGGCAAAATACGTTGACGATGAAAACCGCATGCGCATGAGCGCGGATGAGTTCTATCTTAAAAGCGAAGAAGAGATGCGCGCCGCGCTGAAAGGATATGAATACGCCGTTGAAAACACGCGCGAGGTTGCGGACAAATGCAACGTGGCCATTGCTTTTGGCGAAAGGCATCTGCCCGGCTTTACAGCGCCGGACGGCATGGATAATTTTGAATATCTTAAAAAGCTTTCCGAAGAAGGGCTTGAGAAGAAAATGCCCGATGCCGATGATGCCGCGCGTGAGCGGCTGAATACGGAGCTTGAAATAATCCGCAAAATGGACTTTGTGGACTATTTCCTTATAGTGCGGGACTTTGTGGCATTTGCGCACAGCAAGGGCATATCGGTGGGCCCCGGCAGAGGAAGCGGCGCGGCGAGCCTTGTGGCATATTCGTTGGACATTACGGACGTTGACCCGCTTTTGTACGACCTTCCGTTTGAACGTTTCCTTAATCCGGAGCGCGTATCCATGCCGGACTTTGATATAGACTTCTGCGTTGAAAGGCGGCAGGAGGTAATAGACTATGTTGTTGAGAAATACGGCAAGGATAACGTGTCACAGATAATCACGTTTTCAACCCTTGCGGCAAGGGCGGTTGTGAAGGACGTTGGCCGCGCGCTGAGGGTGCCGCTGCAGGACGTTAACAGAATAACAAAACTTATCCCAAGGACAGTCGATATGACGCTGAGCAAGGCGCTTGAAGTATCGGCGGAGCTGAAGGAGCTTTACGATAACGATCCGATGGTGACAAAGCTTATAGACCTCTCCTTAAAGCTCGAGGGTCTGCCAAGGAATCCCGGCACTCATGCGGCGGGCGTTGTTATAAGCGCGGAGCCTATAAGCGAATTTGTGCCGCTTCAGCGCAACGGGGACATTATTACAACTCAGTTTTATAAAGAGATTATAGAAGAACTGGGCCTATTGAAGATGGATTTCCTTGGGCTAAGAACGCTTACCGTAATACGCGATACGCTTGATTTTATACGGGAGCAGGGCAAGAAGGCGCCTGATAAGGAGCTTAAGGACTATACGGACAGGCGCGTATATGAAATGATATCCGCGGCCGATACGGACGGCGTGTTCCAGCTTGAATCCGCGGGCATGAAGCAGTTCATGCTGCAGCTTAGGCCAGGCTGCCTTGAAGACCTTATCGCGGGAATTTCGCTTTTCAGGCCCGGCCCAATGGACCAGATACCCAAGTATCTTTCCGGCAAGAACCATCCGGATCAGGTAACGTATCTTAGCGAAAAGCTTCGCCCCGCGCTTAAAGCAACGTATGGCTGCATGGTATATCAGGAGCAGGTCATGCGCATTGTGCGCGACGTGGCGGGCTATTCGATGGGTCGCAGCGACCTTGTGCGCCGCGCAATGGCAAAAAAGAAGCACGATGTTATGCAGAAGGAAAGGCATAACTTTGTGTACGGCATAGAGGAGAACGGCGTTGTAAGTGTGCCGGGAGCCGTGCGGAACGGTGTTGATGCGGACACGGCGAATAAGATATTCGACGCTATGGCGGACTTTGCCTCCTATGCGTTCAATAAGCCGCACGCGGCATGCTATGCCGTGCTTGCGTACAGAACGGCTTATCTTAAAGTATATTACCCGGTTGAATTCATGACGGCAATGCTGAATAGCTTTATCAGCAATGTCGACCAGCTTGCGGGCTACATAAGCACCGCGCGCCGCATGGGCATAACAGTGCTGCCGCCGGACATAAACAAAAGCCGCGAAAAATTCAGCGTGGAGGATGGCAAGATTCGCTTCGGCCTTGCGGGCATACGCAACGTGGGCGAAGGGGCGATGAAGGATATTATAAAAGAGCGCGATTGCGGCGGAAGCTTCAAGGATTTCATGGACTTTGCAAACCGTGCGGGGGATATAAACAAGCGCATGGTGGAGGCTATGATAAAGGTCGGCTGTTTCGACAGCACGGGCGCAAAGCGTTCCCAGCTGATGGCCGTGTACGAAAAGGCGCTTTCGCTTGCCGCGGGGGACAGGAAGCAGGCCGCAGCGGGGCAGATGAGCCTTTTCGACCTTGGCGGCGGGGAAAGCATAAGAAGAAGCTTTGTTGAACTGCCTGACATTGCGGAATTTGCGGAAGCGGAAAAGCTTGATATGGAGCACGAAACGCTCGGCATATATCTTAGCGGGCATCCGCTCAATGACTATGCGGATATACTTGCCTCCCTTCCGGACACGGCCGCTAAGCTCAGCGGTAAAAGCGGCGAAGAAAATGTTGAAATAGGGCCGCAAGAGGGTGACAAAGTAAAAATTGGTGGTATAATAACACACGTTCAAAGAAAACTTACGCGCTCCGGCAGCGGAATGATGGCGTATTGCACGCTGGAGGACACCACGGGTTCGATAGAATGCATGGCTTTCCCGTCGGTGTTCACAAAGTATTCAAGCCTTTTGAACAGCGATTCAAAGGTGATAATTTCCGGCAAGCTGAACGTGCGCGATGAGCAGGAGAACATGATTTTGATAGACGATGTGCAGCCGCTTATGAAGCGCAGCGCATCGGAAAAAATTTACCTTAGGCTGGATACGCAGGACAAGCCGCTTATGGACAGGCTTATGAGCGTGCTTCGCCGCTTTCCCGGCAATGTGCCAGTAATACTGCATGACCCGAACACCAAGCGCACGCAGCTTGCGCCTAAGGAATTGTTTGTTAATCCCTCCGGAGCCGTAAAGGATGTCCTTTGCGAACTTCTGGGACAAGATAATGTGAAAATCAAAAAGGGAGAATAGTTTTTATGAAAAAGATCGGAGTACTTACAAGCGGAGGAGACACGCCAGGCATGAACTCGGCAATTCGCGCTGTGTTTAAGGAAGCGGATGCACGCGGAATGGACGTTATGGGCATATTCCATGGCTACAAGGGCCTGATAGAGGGCCGCATACGCCAGCTTACCCATGAGGACGTGGCAAACGTTATGCATAAGGGCGGCACGGTACTAAGGACCGCGCGCAGCAGCGAATTTATGCAGGACGGCGGCTTTGAAAAGGCACTGAATATGCTGCATGCATACGATATAGACGGCCTTATAATAATCGGCGGAGACGGCAGCTACCGCGGCGCAAAAAAGCTTTATGAAAACGGCATAATGACAATCGGCCTGCCCGGCACCATAGATAACGATATGGGCTATACCGATTTTACTATCGGCTTTACCACGGCCGTTAACACTATAACCGATGAAATATACAAGATACGCGATACCATGCGCGCGCATGACCGCGTGGGCGTGGTTGAAGTCATGGGCCGCAACTGCGGCGATATCGCGCTGTGGTCCGGCGTAGCCGGCGGCGCGGACATGATAATTGTGCCCGAAGTTCCCGTGGACTGGGAGGACTGCGCAAAGCAGCTTGTAAAGAATAAGCTGCGCGGCCAGCTTACAAGCATTGTTATAATAGCCGAAGGCGCAGGCAGGGCGGAGGATTTTGCCCGCTTTGTGAACGAGCATACGGATGTTGAGGCCAAGGCCATAGTTCCCGGATACATACAGCGCGGCGGCAACCCCACCGCATTTGACAGGGTGCTTGCGGCAAGGCTTGGCCAGCGCGCGGTGGAGCTGCTTGCAGACGACATAGGCGGACGCGCCGTTGGCATAAAGGACAACAAGATAATTGACGTGAGCATAGAGGAAGCGGTTGAAATGCCGGATCACTTTGACGAAAAGCTGTTCCACTTCAACTCCGTGCTTGCAAGATTTTAATTGGTAAAGGATACGCGTAATGACTAAACGGATGAAAGCGGCCGGGCCTGTGAACCGGAACGACGATATTGAATTGAATATAGATTCTCTCGGTTCCGAAGGGCAGGGCGTTGGCAGGTATGAAGGCCTGGCGGTTTTTGTGCCGTTTGCGCTGCCGAATGAGCATGTTAAGGCACATATAATAAAGGCGGCGTCAAATTATGCCGTGGGCAAGCTTACAGCCGTGGAGGTTCCAAGCAAGGACAGGCGGGAGCCGCGCTGCTCCTCCTTCACACGCTGCGGCGGATGCAATCTGCTGCACATGGATTACGCGGCGCAGCTTGAATACAAGCGCAATGTTGTGGCGAACGCGCTTATGCGCATAGGCAAGGTAGCCTCACCGCATGTTAAGCGCACCATAGGCATGGAGCACCCGTATCATTACCGCAATAAGGCTGCGTTCCCATTTGCGATGGTTGATGGGCGTATGTGCTTCGGCTTTTTTGCCCCGCGCAGCCATAGGCTCGTCCCGATAGACGGCTGCCTTATTGAAAACAGGGCGCTGTATAACGTTGCGCAGGCCGTGCATTGCTGGGCGGAAGAAAACGACATTGCCCCATACGACGAGCAAACCGGCGGCGGCACGCTGCGCCACGTTGTTGGCAGAATAACCACCACGGGCGACATTATGGCCGTTATAGTGACCAAAGGGCAGCCGAAGAAGCTGAACGCGCTTGAGAATATGCTGACGGAGCGCTGCGAAGGGCTGAAGTCAATAATACTCAACCGAAACGACGAAGCCACAAATGTTATCCTTGGCGATAAGTACGAAACGCTTTGGGGGGACGATACGCTTACGGAGGAGCTTTGCGGCTTCAAGTTTGAGATAAGCGCGGCGTCTTTCCTTCAGGTGAATCCTATACAGACGGAGAAGCTTTATGCTCAGGTGGAAGCGTTTTTTCCCGAGCGGGACGGCTTTGAGGCGATGGACGTATACTGCGGCGCAGGCACAATATCGATGGTCATATCCAAACACGCGTCCCATGTAACGGGCATAGAGAACGTGCCGAGCGCGGTGGAGGATGCACGGCGCAATGCAGCCATGAACGGCGTTACAAACGCAGACTTTATATGCGCCGATGCGGCTGCCGCGCTGCCGGAGCTGATAGCAAAGGGCGCAAGGCCCGGCGTGATAGTGCTCGATCCGCCGCGAAAGGGCTGCGATAAAGCGGTGCTCGATGCGGTGACGGCAAGCGGGGCTGAGCGCATAGTCTACGTTTCCTGCGACCCAGCCACCCTCGCGCGCGACGTAAGCATACTTACCCAGTCCGGCTATTCCCTCCAGTCCGCCCAGCCTGTGGATATGTTCCCGCAGACTGCGCATGTGGAGACTGTATGCTTATTGTCCAAACACCAAGAAGTGGGGGGAATAAGCTATGCAGATAAAATATGAAAACATCATCCTTAGGGATATGATAGAGACGGATATAGAGGACTATGTGCGCTGGTTCACGGCGGAACGTGAATGGGGAAAATGGGATGCTCCTTGGGAGAAGGAAGATACGGACGAGGAGACAGAGCGCAAAGAATGGACGAAATACTATGAATCGGTGAAAAACCGCCCTGATGATGCTTACCGCTGGAAATTTGAGATTGAATGGAACGGTAAGCACATTGGCTGGGTAAGTTCCTATTGCATTGACGAAAACTATGAATGGGTAGGAAAAGCTGAGGAAGGCCAAATAGTTCACCGCGCTGTCGGCATAGATATTTGCGAATCGGATTCATGGGGAAACGGTATCGGCACAAATGCCCTTCGCGCTTTTATGGATTACTGCCTTGACAGCGGTGCGTGCGAGCTGTACACGCAAACTTGGTCCGGCAATGTTCGCATGCTTCGCTGCGCCGAGAAACTTGGCTTTGCTGAGTGCAATCGCTGTATCGGAGAGCGGGAGGTCAACGGACGGAAATACGATGGCTTAACGCTGAAATTTAAGAAGCAAGTTTGAATTGAAAGTGCCGCTGTGGCATAGAGCTTCATCAAAATAACTATCCCCGCCCGCATTTACTGCGCAGGCGGGTTCTTTTGATTGAAATTGGTACGATATCGTACTCAACTATGGAGGCCAAGCGTGAATATATATTTTGCCGCAGGCCTTGACCTTTCACCTAAGTGCAATGATATAACCTTATCCGAAAGGAGATGGATGATATGACCATAAAGGAATTTGCAAAGCTGTGCGGCTGCAATCCGCAAACGCTTAGGTATTACGACCGCGTGGGCCTGCTCAAGCCCGTTCGGGTGGACAGGTACTCGGGCTATCGCTTTTATGATGAGGAGCAGGCGGTAACGTTCGTTAAGATAAAGAATCTGCAAAGCGCGCTTTTCACCATAGACGAAATAAAGCCGCTGCTCGATGCCGATAGCGCGACCGTGTATAAAGTGTTTGACGAGAAGATAGCCTCCCTTGAGAGCAAGCTTGAAACCGTGCGTGCCATACAGCGGTCATATCAGGGTGAAATTGACATGGTAAAGGAACAGCTGGAAGCGATAAGGCAAAAGGTAACGGAGTCTATGCGCGCATACGACCCAAGCGAGCAGTTCGATGTAGACGGCGAACAGTACGCGCGGATAACCGATAACGTATGTAACTTTTTCGAAAGTATGCTCACGGCAAACGATGCGGACATAAGCTATACGCCGCAGGAAGGCGGAGACGAAGCGCAGGAGGAAGAAGAATACACCGACCCGCTGCACGATGAGGGGTATACGCTTGTGTATGAAAAGCACGGCTGGGAGCGCGTTAAGGACTTCCTTGACGAATGGCGCTGCCTTGAGGACGGGGCGGAGTATCTGCTGTACTTTGAACTTAAAGACGCAAGCTGCGGAATGCCGTTTGCAAATACAATACTCGGCATTTTGTGCGAATGCGATAAGGACAAAAAGAAGCAGCTTGGCTGCAACGTGACCGCTTCAAAGGATGGCATGAACCATTTCTATCTGCTCAAACGAACCGAATAAAAATATACGGCAATGAAAACGCCCGGCTCCTGAAATGAGGAACCGGGCATGTTTTTGCTTTACGCTATGCTGATATCAAGTATTAGCCGGCGTAGTTGATGTCGTTATAGAACAGGGTGCCGTCGCCGCAGACAACAAGACCATTGATGTCGTTGCGGTATGCGCAGTAGGAAACATCGGAATAGAGGGGCACTATGGCGCAATCCTTGAACATTTCCATCTGGGCTTCATAAACGTATTCAACGGCCTGATCCATATCGGAAGAGGTGGCGGCCTTCTCTACAAGGTCCTTATAAACCTGCATGTCGGCGTCGCTCTTGGTGTTGGGATCGTAGTAAGCATAGTTGAGTACCAGTATGGCTTCCGCCCATTCAAGCACGGCTATACCGGCATCGTAATCGTCGTCGGCCATGCGCTCATAGATGTAGTTCCAGTCTATGGTTTCTATGTTCATCTTTATGCCGATTTCCTGAAGCTGCAGCTGCATTTCCTGCGCAACGGTAACGCTGGTGCCGCTGGAACGGGTAAGGAAGGTGAACTCCAGCACGCTGCCGTCTTTTTCAAGATAGCCTTCGCCGTTCATGGTGTATCCGGCTTCGGCCAGCAGACGCTTGGCTTCTTCCACGTTGTTGCTCAGGTTGTCCTTGAAGTAGGCTTCGGCCTTCTCGGAGAAGAACTGCATGCCTTCGGTTATCATGGAATATGCGGGCTTCATGGCGCCGTTGCACATTTCTTCCATGGCGTCGCGGTCAAGGGCAAGCATTATGGCCTTGCGGACGTTGATGTCCTGCAGGTCCTTATGGTCCTGATTCAGCTCGAAATATTCAATGTTGGGATAGGTGTTTTCAAGCGTTATAACGCCGTCTATGCTCTGCAGCTCAGCATACTGCTCCATGTTGATGCCGGTCAGCACGTCCACCTCGCCGTTGGCAAGCATGGTGGTCTGGGTGAATGCTTCCGTATCGGCCACTATAACAGTGATGTAGTCCAAATCAACGGGACCCTTGTTTTCAACAAGGGGCAGGTTGGTCTTGTAATACGGGTTGGGCTTAAGGATTATGCGGTCGCCGGGGATATATTCGTCCACGTAGAACGCGCCGTAGGGGATAGCGCCCCACTGCAGCTCATCATCGGTCATGGTGTCCAGGCAGTCCTTCTTGATTATGCCCATGAAGCAGGTGCACAGGAAGTGCATCAGGTCGGTACGATAGGTGGAAAGGTGCAGTATAACGTCCTTGCCGTCGGCTTCCATGGATTCGATGTTGGAATAGCCGTAGCCCCAGTCGCTGCCGTCAAGGCCGTACTGGATGGAAGCTATAACGTCCTCGGGAGTAACATCGGTGCCATCATAGAACTTCATGCCTTCGCTCATGATAAGCTTCATGGTCAGGCCGTCCTCGCTGATCTCGTAGCCTTCGCAGATGCGGGGCAGTACCTTGTTGCGGTCATCGGGATCCATCAGGAAGAAGGTATCAGCGATAAGATCCTGAGAGCCGTACCAGCCGGTGCAGCGGTACAGGTTGGTGCCGAGCCATTCGGAGTCGTAGATGGTGATGGTACGCTTACCGTTTTCATCCACGGTCACGCCGCCGTTATTGTTGGCGGGGGTGTTGTCGCCGGACGGGGTATCGGTGTTGCTGGGGGTGTTCGCCGTGTTGCTGCAGCCCGCGAAAGCGGACATGAGCATCATTATGCCCATGAGCAGCGCCAAAATTCTCTTCATTGGGGTTCCTCCTTGTTTTTATATCTGATACGGCTTTGCCGTTATCATTTAAGGTTTATTTGTCGTACAGGAAGCAGCTTACCTGATGCAATGCATCCACGTGGTAATCCTTGGGCAGTTCCTCGCGGCAGCGGTCTGTTGCATGCGGGCAGCGCGCCGCGAAGCGGCATCCCTTGGGCAGGTTTATAAGGCTGCCCGTTTCGCCGCCCATAAGCTCCTTCTTCTGGCTGCGCAGCGTGGGATCGAGTATGGGGGAGGCGGCCATAAGCCCGCGCGTGTAAGGATGCAGCGGGTTGGAGGATATCGTCTCCGTGGGGCCGAACTCCATAAGTTTGCCAAGGTACATTACCGCAATGCGGTCGCTTATATAGCGCAGCACGTTAAGGTCGTGCGTTATAACAAGATAGGTCAGGCCGAACTGCTCCTGCAGATCGAGCAGCAGATTGAGTATCTGCGCCTGAACGGATATGTCAAGGGCGCTTGTGGGTTCATCCAGCACCATTATGTCGGGCCTGAGCACCAGCGCGCGTGCAATGGCTATACGCTGAAGCTGACCGCCGGAAAGCTGATGCGGATAGGAATAGAGATACCTTTCATCCATCTTGACCAGCTTCATGGCCTCCTGCGCCTTTTCAACGGCCTCCGCCTTGGGAACGCCGTGCAGTATCATGGGGCGCATGATGCTGCTTAGCACGTTGAGCCTGGGGTTAAGGTTGGATGCCGGGTCCTGGAACACGGTGGCTATGCTGCGGCGCACGGCTTTAAGCTCCCTGCCGTGCAGCTTTGATATATCCTGCCCGTTCATAAGCACCCTGCCCTCGGTCGCAGGGGTAAGGTTGAGTATAACGCGGGCAAGGGTGGTCTTTCCGCTGCCGGATTCGCCGGCAAGGCCGATTATCTCGCCCTTGTTTATGGTCAGGTTTATGTCGTCCACGGCCTTTACGGAGCCTTTTTTGGCATTGAAGGCGCCGCTGGTGAGCGGGAAGTATTTCTTCAGTCCGGATATTTCTATTGCCGGTACAGGTGCATTAACGTTGGCGTTGCTCATTACAGTTTCGAAGCCTCCTCCGCAAAATGGCAGCTGAATGTGTGGTCATGACTCACGGTAAGCACGGGCGGATTTTCGGTGAAGCATATTTCCTTGGCCAGCGGGCAGCGGTTGGCAAAGCGGCAGCCGGGCTTCTTTTCGGTTATGCGCGGCACGTTGCCGTCTATTGTTTCCAGCCTGCCCTCGTGCTTTGTTTTGCGCGGCAGGGCGCGCATGAGCAGTCTTGTATACGGATGGGAGGGCGCGGCGAAAACATCGAACACGTTGCCCTGCTCCACAATGTTGCCCGCGTACATTACGGCTATTCTGTCCGCAACCTCGGCAACAAGGCCGAAATTATGGGTTATCATGAGTATTGCGGTGTTGTACTGCGTTTTGAGATCCTTCAATATTTGCAGTATCTGCGCTTCTATCGTAACGTCAAGCGCGGTGGTGGGCTCGTCCGCTATAAGCAGCTCCGGCGTGCGGGAAAGCATCATGGCTATCATAACGCGCTGACGCATGCCGCCGGAAAGCTCATTCGGATATGCGCGCACGCGCTGCTCCGGGAACGGTATATGTACTTCCCTGTAAAGTTCAATGGTTCGCGCCATGGCGTCCTTACGGCTCATTCCGTCTATCATAAGCGCTTCGGCTACCTGGGTTCCTGAGCGATATACAGGATTGAGCGAATCCAGCGGGTTCTGGAATACCATGCCTATCTGCTTGCCGCGCACCTTTTCCATTTCCGCTTCGGATATGGAAAGCAAATCGCGATCCTCAAACATTATTTTGCCTGACAGTATTTCGTTATGATCTATCGAAAGGCGCATTATGGTATGCGCAACTGTGGATTTTCCGCAGCCGGATTCCCCTACCAGCGCAAATATTTCACCTTTGTTTATTGCAAACGAAACATTGTTTACTGCGCTTAGGTAACCCGCGCTGATTCTATAATCCACACTCAGATTTTCAAGCCGAAGAAGTTCATTACTCATGCCTGTTCCCTCCTGCTCAGCGTGATTTAAGGCGCGGGTCGAGAATATCCCTCAAGCCTTCGCCGAAAAGATTAAAGCCGAATACGGTAAACACCAACGCAAAGCCAGGAAATACCGCAAGCCATGGCGCGGTGCTCATGTTATTCATGCTGTCCGAAAGGGCAAGTCCCCAGTCCGGCGAAGGCGGCTGCGCGCCCAGCCCCAGGAATGAAAGTGCCGTAGTGGAAGTTATTGTGGCCGGTATCGAAAGCGAGGCAAGCACTATTATGGACGGCACAATATTCGGCAGAATATAGCGCAGCATTATTGCTGCGTTGCTCTCGTTAAAAGCCACCGCAGTTTCAACAAAAGCCATATTTTTAAGCGCCTGCGTCTTGGCCCTGACCACACGTGCATACTGCGCCCAGCTTACCACGGCTATTGCTATTATCACATTGTCCAGCCCTTTGCCCAGCACCGTTATAACAGCCATGGACATTATTATAGGCGGCATTGACCATGTAAGGTCAGCAAAGAACGAAAGTATCCTATCGACCGTGCCGCCGTAGTAACCGGAAAGCATACCGATTGTTACGCCCAGCGCTATTTCTATTGCCGCCGCCAGCAATGCAACGCGCAGCGCTATGCGGCTGCCGTATATTATGCGGGAAAACATATCCCGTCCAAAGTCGTCCGTCCCGAAGAGGAATTCACCGCTTGGCCTAAGCAACTTATTGCTCATGTCAGCATAGTCATATTCATAGGGCGCTATAACGTCCGCAAATATAGCCGAAAGCACAACGATCAGTATCATTATGCTGCCTATGAGTAGGCTGCGGTTGCGCACGAACACGCTGAAATTCTTCTTGAAACTTTTGCTGATATCTGTTCTGTTTGAATCTTTACTCATTTGCTCGATCCTCCAAGCGAAATCAATATACGCGGATCAAGTATGGCCGTTATTATATCGCACACAATATTGCACACAACGGTCAGCATCGAAAGCAGCAGCACGCTGGCCTGAACTATAGGAAAGTCCTGGTTAAGTATGGCCTCGGTAAGCGTTTTGCCCATGCCGGGTATTACAAATATGTTTTCTATTATTACCGCGCCGCTTATTACCCACGGAATATTAAGGAAAAACATTATTGTTACCAAAATGAGGGCATTGCGCAGAACGTGCTTAACAAGCACCTCTCGTTTTGTCAAGCCCTTTGCATATGCCGTAAGCACATATCTTTCGCGCAGCACATCTATAACTTCCGTCTTGGTCATGCGCATCGTGGATGCCACGCCCCCGAGCACTATTGCCGTAACGGGAAGTATATAATGCTTGGCGCTGGTAAAGCCAGAAAGCGGCAACATCCTGAGCGTAACGCCGAAAAGCAATATCAGCAGCACCGCCACCCAGAAAGACGGCAGCGCGGCAAACAGCAGCGAAAGCCCCATCATCAGCCTGTCAAAAAATCCGTCCTTTTTATATGCAGCCAGCAACCCAATGGGCACGGCTATAATAAGCTCTATTATCAGCGCGGTTCCCGTAAGCTTTATGGTTACCGGCAGGCGCTGCTTAAACGTTGTACTTACGGGCAATTTACTACGCAGCGATGTGCCGAAATCCCCATGCAGAGCATCGCTTACCCACTTTATGTATCTTTCGTGTAACGGCAGATTAAGGCCATACTGGGCGCGCATCTTATCCTTTACCTCATCGGATACTTTTCGGTCGGTAAGCAGCTCAATCGGGTCGCCCGGCATCATGTCCATCATTGCAAACACAAGCATCGATACGACCACAATAAGCAGCAGTCCCTGTAACAGGCGTTTCACAACGTAATCAACCAAAACACTTTCCTCCTATATATAAATTTATACACCTATACAAAAGGTGTTATATTAAATGCATCCGTATTCATCATTGTATACCGAATATACAAGCAAAAAGCTTTACTGCTTTATTATAGCACAGTAAAGTTCCAACAACCATAGAATTCGCTATTTGTTAGGTTGTAAAAACACCACAATATTAAGAAGAAAATCAACTTGCACTTGTTTTTATATCATGATAATATACTTATATATAATTTCAGCGTGAAAGGAAATGAACAAATGAAGATAGGATTTGACAACGACAAGTATCTGAAAATGCAGTCCGAACATATTCGGGAACGTATTAACCAGTTTGGAAACAAACTTTATCTGGAATTTGGCGGCAAGCTTTTTGATGACTACCATGCTTCCAGAGTTCTTCCGGGATTTGAGCCGGACAGCAAACTGCGTATGCTGATGCAGCTTTCTGATCAGGCAGAGATCGTTATTGTAATCAGCGCCGCTGATATTGATAAAAATAAAGTCAGAGGTGACCTTGGTATCACTTATGATGAAGATGTACTCCGCCTTATGGAAGTATTTACCGAGCGCGGACTCTATGTCGGAAGTGTCTGCATCACCCAGTATTCCGGACAGGAAAGCGCAGATGCGTTTAAGAAACGTCTGGAGAAGCTTGGAATCAAAGTATACGTGCTTTATCTGATCCCGGGTTATCCGAATAATACTTCCTTTATTGTAAGTGATGAGGGATATGGCAAGAACGATTATATCGAAACAACAAGACCACTGGTTGTCATCACTGCTCCAGGACCCGGA
>ENA-OUQH01001200-OUQH01001200.1-human-gut-metagenome-genome-assembly--contig:-NODE-1200-length-17788-cov-4.368296_pt1 | contig 17788 bp, 8 predicted proteins | sample MGYA00237948_ERZ548828 | MGnify/ENA primary metagenome ERZ548828 (study PRJEB26490, sample SAMN05194711) | human gut metagenome | biome: terrestrial biome; feature: human-associated habitat; material...
TATACCCAGGGCGCTGCCCTGGGCTAAGAGCTTCTGCCCTTTCAGGGCGTGCTGCGTAATTCCATCCGTACAGGTCGTTTTTTTTCCTATACTATATAAATTTTTTCTTAAACCTGTAAAAGTTCTGTTCAGAGCCTAAAAGTTCTGTTCAGAGCCTATAAAAGTTTCGTTCAAAGACTTTGAATGTCCGTTCAGAGCCTTTGAATGTCCGTTCAAAGCCTTTGAACAGAGATTTCAATGTGGTTTAACGATTTTAAAGTAACTACTTATGGCTAAAGGGGGTGCTGAGTAGTTACTTTATTTCGCAACAACGTGAATTAAATATAATCATCGTTCAGAAAATAAAAATATTCTCTTTTTCTTTTCGCAAACTCAGAAAAATGCATTATCTTTGCATAAGATATATTAATTATTATCATGTCGATTCATTTTAACCAATAATAGCTTATGAGTGATAGTGTTGTAATTATTCCTACTTATAATGAAAAGGAGAATATCGAGAAGATTATCCGGGCCGTGTTCGGTCTGGAGAAAGACTTTGATATCCTTGTTATTGATGACGGAAGCCCTGACGGTACTGCTGCCATCGTGAAGGAACTGATGGCTGGCGATTTTGCCTCCCGTCTCCATATCCTTGAGCGAAAGGGCAAGTTGGGACTGGGTACAGCCTATATCACTGGCTTCAAATGGGCGCTTGAGAAGGGGTATGAGTTTATCTTCGAGATGGACGCAGACTTCAGTCATGATCCCAATGACCTGCCACGACTCTATGCCGCCACTCACGACGAGGGATACGACGTGGCTGTGGGCTCGCGCTATGTCTCGGGTGTCAACGTGGTGAACTGGCCCATAGGCCGTGTGCTGATGAGCTATTTCGCCTCGAAGTATGTGAGAATGGTCACAGGATTCAAGGTGAATGATACTACGGCAGGCTTTGTATGCTACCGCCGTAAGGTGCTGGAAACCATTAGGCTTGACGAGATCCGTTTCAAGGGTTATGCCTTCCAGATCGAGATGAAATACACTGCCCACAAGATTGGCTTCAAGATCAAGGAAGTGCCCGTAATCTTCGTCAACCGACGTGAGGGTACGAGCAAGATGAGCGGTGGAATCTTTGGTGAGGCTTTCTTTGGTGTGATGCGCCTGCGCTGGGATGGATGGTTTAAGAAATATCCCAAGAAGGTGTAGGGGGCGAAGACTGAAGAGAAGTGGAAATACAGGAAATAGTACATATTTTTGAGCGGTCGCCCCAGGCGAAGGCGCTCCTGAAATTATTGGATAGAAAAACGCAGAAGACCGTTTTCCTCAGTGGATTGGTGTGTTCTTCTGCGCCTTTGTTTTTTGCCGCTGTCAAAGAGCGGTTGGCTCGCCCGGTGCTCTTCGTGCTCAATGATGCCGACGAGGCGGGCTATTTCTATCACGACCTGGTGCAGATACTGGGGCAGGATCAGGCATTCTTCTTTCCTTCTACTTACAGGCGTGCTGTGAAATACGGACAGAAGGATGCTGCCAACGAGATATTGCGTACCGAGGTGCTGGCACGACTGGCATCCTCGCAGCCACTCTATGTCGTTACTTACCCCGATGCTCTGGCAGAAATGGTGGTGTCGAAGAAGAATCTCGACGAGCGTATCATTAAGCTCGCAGTGGGTGACCAGGTGTCGCTGATTGACATCTCGCATCAACTGCGCGACTTCGACTTCATGGAGACAGATTATGTCTACGAGCCTGGTCAGTTTGCCATTCGAGGCAGCATTCTCGATATTTATTCCTACAGCAGCGAGTTTCCTTTCCGCATCGACTTCTTCGGTGACGAGATAGACACCATACGTACTTTCAGCATTGAGGACCAGTTGTCGCGCGACCGGCGTGAGAGTGTGGAGATTGTGCCCGAACTCTCGCTTGCTGAGGGTGAGAAACTGCCCTTCCTGAATTTCCTCGACAAGCGGGCTGTGGTGGCGATGAAGGACTTTACGTTCGTCTATGACCGTATAGACCAGATATACAAGGAGGGCTTCTCCTCGCAGAGCATGGTGGAACAGATGGAGGGAGCCACCGAGGTGGAGGCGGAACGGATAAGACGTGCCATGAAGAAAGAGCTGAACCTGTCATCGGCCCTGCAGTTTCAGCAGGGTGTGGCGGAGCGCCAGCGCATAGAGTTTGGCATCGCCGAACAGGGTGTGGCGGAGCGCAAGACACAGGAGGCTGCCGACGTGGTGCCGTTCCATATTGTGCCTCAGCCCCTGTTTCATAAGAATTTCGACCTGATAGGCCAGATGATGGAGGACTATCTTCTGCAGCAGTACACCTTATATATATTGGCCGACAGCAGCAAGCAGCAACAGCGACTCAAGGATATTTTTGAGAGTGAGGAACTGAAGCGCTATCAGGTGAGGTTTGTGCCCGTGGACAAGACCCTGCACGAGGGCTTCATCGACAACGACAAGAAATGCTGTTTCTTTACCGATCATCAGATCTTCGACCGATTCCATAAGTACAGTCTGCGTTCGGACTCAGCACGTGCCGGCAAGATGGCGCTCACGATGAAGGAGTTGCAGGAGATGGAGCCGGGCGACTATATCGTGCACGTGGATTTCGGCATCGGAAAGTTTGGCGGACTGGTGCGTGTGCCGGTGGGCAACAGCTATCAAGAGATGATACGCATCGTCTACACGAACAACGACAAGGTGGATGTATCCATCCACTCGCTCTATAAGATCAGCAAATACCGCAGCGGCGATACGGGCGAGCCGCCCCGACTGTCGACCCTCGGCACGGGTGCCTGGGACCGACTGAAGGAAAAGGCGAAGAAGCGCATCAAGGACATCGCGCGCGACCTGATCAAACTCTATGCCCGCCGCCGTAGGGAGAAGGGATTCGCCTTCAGCGCCGACTCCTATCTGCAACATGAGTTGGAGGCCTCGTTCCTATACGAGGACACGCCCGACCAGAACAAAGCCACCATGGACGTAAAGGCCGACATGGAGAGCGCACGACCCATGGACCGACTGGTGTGCGGCGATGTGGGCTTCGGAAAGACGGAGGTGGCGATACGCGCAGCCTTCAAGGCGGCATGCGACAGCAAGCAGGTGGCTGTGCTGGTGCCTACCACGGTGCTGGCTTTTCAGCACTACCAGACTTTCAGAAACCGACTGGAGGGAATGCCGGTAAAGGTGGACTACCTGAGTAGGGCACGCTCCGCCAAGGAGACCAGACAGTTGCTGGAAGACCTCAAGGAGGGCAGGACAGACATTGTAGTGGGGACGCACAAGCTGATTTCCAAGACTGTGAAATGGCATGACCTCGGTCTGCTCATCATCGACGAGGAACAGAAGTTCGGCGTCAGCACCAAGGAGAAGCTGCGCCAACTGAAGGTGAATGTCGACACGCTGACGATGAGTGCCACACCTATTCCCCGCACTCTGCAGTTCTCGCTGATGGGTGCACGCGACATGAGCATCATGCGCACGCCGCCGCCCAACCGATACCCGATACAAACGGAGGTGGTGACCTTCAGCGGTGATACCATGGCAGATGCCATCAACTTCGAGATGAGCCGTAACGGACAGGCGTATGTCGTCGTCGACCGTATATCGAAGCTCATGGAGTTGAAACTGATGATAGAAAAGTACGTGCCCGACTGCCGCGTGGCGATAGGACACGGACAGATGAAGCCCGAGGAACTGGAGAAGGTCATTATGGGATTCATGAACTACGACTACGATGTGCTGCTCTCGACAACCATTGTGGAGAACGGTATAGACATATCGAACGCCAATACCATCATCATCATCAATGCCCATCACTTCGGTCTTAGCGACCTGCACCAAATGAGAGGCAGGGTGGGGCGTAGCAACAAGAAGGCTTTCTGTTATCTCGTGGCTCCGCCGAAGAGTACACTGACACTCGATGCTCGCCGCCGACTGGAGGCGTTGGAGACCTTCTGCGATCTGGGAAGCGGGTTCAACCTCGCCATGCAGGACCTCGACATTCGCGGTGCTGGAAACCTGCTTGGCTCAGAGCAGAGCGGATTCATGGAGGACCTGGGGTATGAAACCTATCAGAAGATCCTGTCGCAGGCTGTCACCGAACTGAAGAATGAGGAGTTTGGCGAACTGTATCAGGAGGAGATGGACGAGGGACAGCAACTCACGGGTGACGACTTCGTGGACGACTGTTCTATCGAGAGCGACTTAGAGATGTATTTCCCCGACACCTATGTGCCGGGAAGCAGCGAGCGAATGCTGCTCTACAGGGAACTGGACCGCATAGAGAATGACGACGACCTGGCTGCTTACCGAAAGCGAATCATCGACCGCTTTGGACCTGTGCCCCGTGAGGGTGAGGAACTGATGCACGTGGTGAGCTTGCGACGCCTCGGCAAACGCTTGGGCTGCGAGAAGATCATGCTCAAACAGGGTACTATGCAAATGCAGTTTGTAAGCAACGTGCAGAGTCCGTTCTATCGCAGCACGATGTTCTCGAAGGTTCTCAACTATGCCACGAGTCACGTGCAGCAATGTGCGTTGAAAGAGAAGAACAACAAGCGATTCCTTCGTATCGCCCGCATCACGAGTGTGGAACAAGCTGTCGCCATTCTCCAGGAAATACAAAAGTAAAATCAAGAATACAAGAATAAGATAAAGTGTAAGACTAAGAATAACAATCACAATCAATATCAACTTAAAAATTATGAGACAGAAAAAGTTCATCCTACAGGAAAAAGACATTCCTACACAGTGGTACAACATTCAGGCAGAAATGCCCAACAAGCCATTGCCACCACTTAATCCGCAGACCCACAAGCCCATGACGGCTGAGGACTTGTCGCACGTATTCAACCTGGAGTGTGCCAAGCAGGAGCTCGATACAGAACATGCCTGGATCGACATCCCTGAGGACGTGCAGGAGAAGTACACCTTCTATCGTTCCACTCCGCTGGTGCGTGCCTACGGTCTGGAGGAGGCACTGGGTACTACTGCCCACATCTATTTCAAGAACGAGAGTGTCAATCCTTTAGGCTCTCATAAGATTAATTCGGCCTTGCCACAGTGCTACTACTGCAAGCAGGAGGGCGACACCAACGTCACCACTGAGACGGGTGCAGGACAGTGGGGCGCAGCCTTGTCGTATGCAGCCAAACTCTACGGACTGGAGGCGGCTGTGTATCAGGTGAAGATCACCATGCGTCAGAAACCTTATCGCTCCAGCATCATGCGTACCTTTGGCGCTACTGTGGAGGGTTCTCCATCAATGAGTACACGTGCCGGAAAGAACATCATCACACGCGACCCTCATCATCCTGGTTCACTCGGTACTGCTATCAGCGAGGCTGTCGAACTGGCTACTACCACTCCGGGCTGTAAGTACACACTGGGTTCGGTGCTCAACCATGTGGCTCTGCATCAGACGATCATCGGACTGGAGGCAGAAAAGCAGATGCAGATGGCTGGCGAATATCCCGATCAGGTGATTGCTTGCTTCGGTGGCGGAAGCAATTTCGGTGGACTGGCTTTCCCATTCATGCGTCATAATCTGAGCGGAGAGAAGAACACTGAGTTTATCGCAGCCGAGCCAGAGAGCTGTCCTAAGCTGACAAGGGGTAAGTTCGAATATGACTTCGGCGATGAGGCTGGCTACACTCCGCTGCTGCCGATGTTCACCCTGGGTCATGACTTCAAGCCTGCCAACATTCATGCTGGCGGTCTGCGTTATCATGGTGCCGGTATGATCATCTCGCAGTTGCTCAAGGATGGTTATCTGCACGGTGTGGACATTCCACAGTTGGAGTCGTTCCAGGCTGGTATGCTCTTTGCCCGTACCGAGGGAATCATTCCTGCTCCTGAGAGCTGTCATGCTATAGCTGCAACCATTCGCGAAGCGCTCAAGGCTAAGGAGAAGGGCGAGAAGAAGGTTATTCTCTTCTGTCTTTCAGGACATGGTCTTATTGATATGCCTTCATACGACAGCTATATCAATGGTGACTTGCAAAACTATTCTGTCAGCGATGAAGAAATAGAAAAATTCCTCAAGGATGTGCCACAGGTAGAGATGTAGGCCAAGGCGTAAGTGTGCTTATGCTGATTTTTCAATATATATATGTGAGAGAAGGCGCAACTTCATCAGGCAATGATGCGCCTTCTCTTTCTGCTTCTAATAACTTGTTATAACTTGAAATTTTGAATCATTAGACTTATATTTATGTTTAGTAAAGAAAAAATACTGTTATTGCTGCTCGTTGTGATGTGCAACTTGGGCAGTCTGTCTGCTGTCCATGCCGCAACAGATCCAACCATGACGTCAGCTTTGAAACCATCGGGGACTTTACCCGTCATGTATGTTAACACTCAGGATGCACAGCCTATCACTTCCAAAGAAACTTATGTGTCAGCCACGGCCTATATTGATGCCTTGGGATTGGAGGGGTATGAGAATATGGCTTCTGCAGATAAACCAGAAACCTTGATAATTAAAGGACGTGGTAACTGGACGTGGAATGGGTTTGACAAGAAACCTTATCGCTTGAAGTTTGATAGTAAGGTGAACCCTGTGGGTATGGTGAAGAGCAAGCACTTCTTGCTCATGGCTGGTGCCGATGATGATTTGGGTTTTCTCCGCAATCTGGTAGGCTATGAATTGAGCCGTCGTGTGGGCTTGCCTTATACCACAGATTCACAACCTGTTGAATTGGTGCTCAATGGAAAATATCAGGGCTTGTATTTCGTAACCGAAAAGATACGTGTTGATAAAAAACGAGTTAACATCGTAGAGCAGGCTGACAAGGCGACTGATCCTGAGGCTATCACGGGCGGATGGCTCGTGGAGATAGACAATTATGATACAGATCCTCATATCAATGTGAAGTTGGGCAGCCAGAACATGGTGCTTACTTATCATACCCCAGAGGCGCTCTCCGCAGAGCAAGAGAACTATTTGCAGACACAGTGGAATGCCATCGCCAAGGCTATCTGTAGCAATAATGAAAACGATACGGAATGGGAAAAGTATGTAGACATCGAGTCTTTGGCAAAGGTGTATATCGTGCGTGAGCTGTTGCAAGATGAGGAGGGATTTCATGGCAGTTGCTATCTCTACAAGGAACAAGGTGCAGATACCAAGTGGACTTTTGGCCCTGTATGGGACTTTGGTAATGCTTATAATGAAACCAATTTCCGTCATTTTATCTTCCAGGGAGATAAGTTTGAGCAGTTTATCATTGATCGTGCCTGGAATTTTAAGCACTTCCGCGACAAGGTGAAGGAGGTATGGCAGGAGTTTTATGCCAATCAATATGCAGAGATGAACGCTTATATTGATGGTGTGGCGGCAAAGATTTCCGATGCTGCAGCTAACGACTATCTATGTTGGAAGAATAGCAGCAATGTCGCCAAGAACCAAGATGAACTGGCCAAGGCTGCCGTTTTTAAGAACTATATGCGCCAAAAGGCCACATGGCTTGTTGAGCAATGGGGTGGTGGCGAGGCTCCTTCTGACAAGATGAACATCTATGTGACTTGCGACGAGGATCGTGTGCCTTACCTCTTTGCTTGGGGTGAAGGAAACAACGGAGGATGGCCAGGCAATCAACTGACCGATACCAGGATGATAGGTGGCAAACTCTTCTATCATATTTCTTTGCCTTATGGAACCAATATCATCTTCAGCTATGGTGATCAGGAAACGCAGACGGAGGATATATTGAATGTGTCTCGCGACACCTATTATCGCTTCTATCAAGCTCCAAAGAGTGAGCATAAGGAGAAGAAAAATGGCCGTTTCGAAGATATCACACAGAAAGTGCTCACAGGCATTAGTGCAATAGTTACGTCAAAGCCGCAGCCCGCGAAAGCTGCGATATACAATATGAACGGACAGCGTGTGGATGATAGCTATCATGGTCTTGTCATCTGCAATGGTAGAAAATATATATCCAAATGAGGTCTGTAAATTCTGTGGTGTGATTCTTCTGTATTGACAGCCATGTGGCAAGAGATGTGTAAATAGAAAAGCCAAATGTTTCATGCAAGTAAAACATTTGGCTTTTTTGATGTTTGAGGGATAGATTCCTACAAACGATGATGGCGATATCAGAAAGTAGCGATATTGCACATATTCGTTGATTCTTATGAATTCAGAAGTTCCTCTATTTGCTTGGCGATATTCTCAAACTTCTCGGTAGGCTCAAAGCGGGCAACAACCTGACCTTTCTTGTTGATGAGGAACTTTGTGAAGTTCCACTTGATGTCGGCACTCTCCTTGTAGTTGGGGTCGGCCTCGCTCAGCATCTTGTCGAGGACAGGGTAGAGAGGGTGTGACTCGTCCCAGCCAGCGAAACCTTTCACCTCCTTGAGGAACTTGTAAAGAGGAGCGGCATCATCACCGTTTACCTTTATCTTCTTGAAGCGTGAAAACTCTGTGCCGTAAGTAAGCTTGCAGAATTGATGAATACTCTCGTCGGTACCGGGTGCCTGCTGACCAAACTGGTTGCAAGGGAAATCGAGGATTTCAAAACCTTGTGAGTGATATTTCTCATAGAGATTTTCCAGTTCCTCATACTGTGGGGTGAAGCCACATTTCGTGGCTGTGTTGACGATGAGCAGCACTTCGTTGGCATACTCCTTGAGGGAAACGTCCTTTCCCTTTCTGTCCTTGACAGAGAATTCGTAAACGGTTCTCATTTTCTTTTTATGTATCTTTTTATAGTTTTAATCTCAGTTATCGTATCTTTAACGAGTGCAAAGATACGATTTTTCTTTCATATGTGTCTATAGTTACTGATATTTTTTTATAAAAAAATCCGGGAATTTCACAATCCCCGGATCACTTTGAATATTCCTTTCGTTGTTGAAGGAAAGGAGTATTCAAGAATTAAACTATCATTTAACTTTTCTAAGAACTGGTGCAAAGGTACTGCTTTCGTACAGAATCAAGGTGTAAATTCTCGTTTTTTTCGTGCACCAGGTATAAAAAAGTGTTATTACTTTGAATTTTCTCTATATTCACTTGGAATGATACCCATTTCCTTTTTGAATACCTTCGAGAAATACTTCGGGTCGCTGAAGCCCAAAGAGTAGGCGATGCTGCTGAGCGTTTCGTCAGTATTGCAGAGCAACTCGGTGGCACGCATGATGCGGATGTGGCGTACGAAGTCGATAGGCTTCATGCCCACAGCATTCTTGATCTTGCCGTAGAGCACGCTGCGGCTCATACCCATGGCTGCGGCGATGTCGTCGATCTTCAGGTCGGGATTGCTCATGTTCTCATTGATGAACTGTACAATCTTCTCGGTCAGCGCATCCTCTTCTGTCATGCGCTTATTAGCTGCCGGACTTCTGCTGTCGCCCTGTCCGGATGCAGTCTGTGGATATTCGTGCGTGATATGGAACTCAGCACCCTCTGCTCGCTGTATCTGTTTCAGCATATCCTGCTGCAGGGCATGGCGCTGATTGATGACAGCCTCGATGCGTCCCTTGAGGTAGGTGGCCGAGAACGGCTTGGTGAGATACCCGTCCACACCTTCCTCGAAGCCGCGAAGATGGTCTTCCACACTGGCCTTAGCCGATAGTACGATGATAGGGATATGGGCGGTATTGGTGTCCTGCTTGATGTAGTGGACCATCGTGAAACCGTCCATCACGGGCATGGTGACGTCGGTAAGGATGAAGTCTGGCATCTTGCTTCTTGCCATTACCAAGCCCTCCTTGCCGTTTTCGGCAAGCAGTACATTATAGTCTGTCTTGAGGATGGTGAAGAGGAACTGGCGCAGGTCGGGGTTGTCTTCTACGACGAGGATAGTGATGTCCTTTTCTGTCGGTTCCGTCTTGTCGGTCTCTTCAGTATCTTCAGTATTTTCCGTGCTTATTTCTTTGAGATAGCCTTTGGCAGTCTCATCGCTGATGCTGCCGTTGCTTTCGCTTGACACGAAAGCCTGATCGCTTCCTTCGTCAAGATAGAAGTCGCTTCCGTTGTCAAACTTCAGCATCTTGTTGAGCATATTGAGCATCTCCTTGGCATTGCGCTGAACCATCTGCAGCAGGCTGCGGCTCTCGGTAGAGAGGTTGTCCTCCTTCTCTAACACCTCGTCTATCGGACCTCCGATGAGCGTGAGTGGAGTGCGAAGCTTGTGTGAAGCCTTGCTGAAGAACCTGTTCTTCATCTCGTTCATCTCGTGGTTGATGCGTTCCTTCTGCTGCTTGTTGTATGTGATGAAACACAAAGCCGTAACACCGGCAATGATGAGGATGATGAGCAACTTGCCCCAGATGCTTTCCCAGAACGTCGGTTGCACGTCGAGTTCCAGCGAAGCCACGTGTTTGCTCCATTTGCCATGCGTATTGGTGGCGATGACCTTGAGCACATAGTTGCCATGCGAGATTCGGTTGAAGCCGATGCGGTTCTGTCCTCGAAGGTCGATCCATACGCCTTCGGGGGTATTTCCGTCGATGCGGTATTTATAGTACTGCTGGTACTTGCGTGTATAGTCGAGTGCGGCAAAGCTGATGGACAGGTTGCGTTTGTTGGCTGGGATGACTATCTTCTTCTGGTGCAGGATAGGTATGTACTCGTTGCTTCCGTTGTAGTGCAGCTCAGTGAAGATAATGCGGGGCTGATAGTCGGTCTGCTTCAGTCTCGCGGGGTTGAACGTCAGGCTGCCCGTAGCAGTGCCTACTGTGATGTTGTCGGTTACAGGGTCGTGAATGGGGCGTGCCTCCGAGAAGGTCATGTTGAGGTCGAAGTCGTTGGGACCGAAGACGGTCAGCTTCTTTGTCTTGGGGTTGTATTTATCGACACTTGACTCCCTGATGAGCCAGATGTTGCCACTGTTGTCCTCTATCATGCTCTGCACATTTCCCTCGCTGGTATTGATGAAATTGCAGTATCTCACCTTCAGATTGTCCTGCAGCAGGTTTTCGCTTGTTATCATGTCGAGGGTTCCTCCGATGCTCGATACATAGGTGTCGCCGTTGGAACGCATCAGGATGTAGTTGATGTCTGATGCGGTGAGCGATGTTGTGTCGTTCTCCCTGTAGGAAGTGGTATGGAATCGTATGTTTTTGGAAGGGTGCTTTTCTTCCTTGAAGGTGACGAGGCCGGCTGTGGTTCCGATGAGCATTTCGCCACTGGCGGTACAGGTGATTCTACGTACTTTACTGTAATGTTCCTTTGGCCATCTCAGTCCGTTACGAGAAGTAAGGAATGTGATGTTGCCCTGTGGGTCTTCACGCATAAGTGCCAAGCCTCCTCCGTATGTGGCTACCCAGATGTTGCCCTGTCGGTCGCTCACCACATCATAGATGCTGTTGCCCGGGAGGGAATTTCTGTCGGATGCATTGTAGCAGAAATGGCGCATGGTGTTTCGGTCATACAGATACAGTCCGTCGCCGTCTGTGCCTATCCACATTCTGTCCTTCATGTCTTGATAGATGGCATAAATGCCTGCGAACGAGAAGGGTAACTGCTGTTGGATGATCTGTCCGTTGGACTGCAGATAACCTATCTTGTTGAAGTGGTTGTCGCTGATCTTGAGGTGTCCCGTTTTGAAACCATCCCAATGGAATCCGTTGTTGGTGTAAGCCATGGACCTCACTTCCGACTCACCTTCGTCAAGTTTGACCATGCTGTAGTTGTGGAACTTGAAGTTCACCTGCGTCAGGTCGTGTATGCCTATCAGCCAAAGTATTCCCTGGTCTGAAACGACATATTTCGAGATGTAAGGTACATAGAAGTTGCCTGCCGAGTTGCTTCTCAGCATATAGGGAACGAGCTTGCCCGTTTTGCGATCGTAGTAACTGAAGGTGCCATAGTTGGGAATAGTCCACAGCGTGCCGTGCTCGTCTTCCATGATGAAGAAACTGTTGCTTGTGGTACGGTTGGCTGGTGTGGGGGCGTCGACATAGAGCCATCGGGCAGTCATCGTCTGAGGATTGATCGCTGTTACGCCCTGTCCTTCGGTAAATGCCCATACCATGTTGTGACTGTCTACGTAGGCTTTCTTCACTTCTGCTATGGGCTGGTTGGGGCTCTGCACACTGATGACATCGGTCTTGAATGTGCGTGGATTGTACACGACGAGGCCTATGTTGGTAGCGATAATCAGCTGATAACCAGTATTCTTCAACTCGTTGATGCGAGTGACGCCTGCAGGCATGGGAATCCAGGAGAGATGGTTCTGCTCGTCGTAGACAGCCACCTTGCCGTCGGTCGTGGCGAGGAAGATGGTGTTGCCCACTTCTCTGAACCACTTGAAGGGCGTAGAGGTATGGAAGTTCTTGCCATAAATGAATGTTCCCTTGTCGGTGAGAATCCATTCACGACCTCGCTTGTCTTGCTTGATAAACCATACGTTGCCGCTTCGCAGTCCTTTTTCTCCCACCTTGATGAGCTCGGGTTTCATGCTCTCCATGTCCTTTCCTTGACCTACACGGATCAGGAAGTTCTGCTTGTGAGTCGTAATCCAGGTATGTCCATTGGCGAGTGTATATATCTTACTCGACTTCAAATGGATGCCGAAATGCTCGCATAGCATTGTGCCGATTCTGATGAACTGGCATTGCTCAGTATCGAAGATGTATAGCTTGCGGTCGAAGGTGACTACCCATACATTGTTGTCCGGGCTTGGGAAGATGGCGCGTATGCGGTTGGTACTCATGATGTCGATGTCGTCGGGATCGTCACGGAATGTCTTGAAATGATAGCCGTCGTAATAGGACAGACCATTCCAGGTGCCAAACCACATCAGGTTGTCGTAGCCTTGTGCCAAGTCGGAAATGGAGTTGGCGGCAAGTCCATCGAGGATTGAAAACTTTCTGACATCGCAATAGGGTTCTGCTGATGAAAAGATTGTTATAAATGATAGTATAATTAAAAAATGTAAGCGTTTCATGCTTTTTTAGATAAAGTTTGGCACAAAGTTAGGCATTAAACTTGACATTTCCAAACATTTTAGGGAAAATCCGCTTTCTAATAGGGATTTTTCCTTAAAATTCTGCCAAAACATTCAGAATAGCTAAAAATGAGCAATTTACGAGAGTCTCACCTCAATAGTGGTAATGATTTGGCAACGGTTCTAATTTCTGCAATCTGCACAAGATTGCTTGTCAAACAACTCTTCTTGATTTGCTTGCAAAAGTATAATAAAAATTTTGATTGGCAAAAATGCTGCTCGTTTTTTATGATTTATTTTCAGAACATATTTGGAATGTGATTAAAATTGTAACTTAGGACTGACTCGGAACAGTCCAATCTGTCTTTTTACCTACTTTAAGGTATTGCAAATATATACTAAAATTCGTACCTTTGCAGCCGATTTTGAATATTCAAACAGAGAATGAGGCTACGATATGCTTATGTGCCTGTACTTTTGCTCATGTCCTTTTCGGCAATGGCAAATGTATGGGCTTCGTCATTCCTTTCTCATAACGAAAGGGATTTTCGTCTTGCTGTGTCGGGTGATACGGTAAGGGGAAGTCGTACCTCTAAGCAGGATTCCATCTTCAAGACACTCAATCTCGACGAGGTGGTGGTGACCGCTGCCATCAAGGAGGTGGAGATGAAGGGCGATACCACGGTCATCAATGCCAATGCCTTCAAAACTCCCGAGGGGGCTTACCTCGAAGAACTCTTGAAGCGTGTGCCTGGCTTGGAATACGACAAGCAGGACAAGACGATAACCTACAACGGTCTTCCCATCCATGAAATCAATGTCAATGGCGAGAGTTTCTTTGGCGGCAACAGCACCCTCGCCCTCGAAAACCTGCCAGCCAAACTGGTGAGCAAAATCAAGGTATATGACAAGCGGAGCGAACTGGAGAAAATCACCAAGGTGCGCAAGGGAGGCGAGAACTATGTGCTGGACTTGCAGACCAAGCGAGAATTTAACGGCACGCTGATTACTTCGGCTGGCATCGGCAGGGGCAACAACGATAAGAAGGAGGCTGAGTTGATTTCCAATTTGTTCCGACAGACAGGCGACAATATTTCCGTGATAGCCCGAAGTGGCAACCGATATATGACTTCTCGCTATCCCGACAACCGACAGGACAACGTGGCGATGAACTTTGCCAAGAAGTTCTCCAAGCGGTTCACCCTCTATGGCAACATGATGTACAACCATTATGCCAGTGGCAACGAGAGCACCCTATATAGCGAGCAATATCTCACCACAGGCAACCGTTACCAGAACTCGGCATCCACCAGCACCAATCGCAACACGATGGGCAATGGTTCGTTGGGCATGAGGTGGAGCTTGGATGACAAGACCTATTTTAATATAGGTGGAAACTTCAGCAAGTCGAAGAGCGACAACACCAGCGACAGCCAGCAATCCACCTCTTCAGAAGGCGATGAGCGTATCAACAGCATCACGAGAAACTCGGATTCGAAGAGCGACAGCTATTCGTTCTCCGTCAATGCCGACATCACCCGAGTGTTCAACGACAAGGGTACGAGCATCAGCCTCACGGGTAGTTACTCCGACAGCAAGAGTACCAACGAGTCACATTCCCTTTCCGAGACCACTTACTATCAGTTGGAGAGCAGTCTGGGTGGCGATTCCGTGCTTTATCGCAACCAATACCAGCACTCCCCCTCCACCAATCGTGCCTATTCCGTAGGCATCAACTTGACGCAACCCTTGGCTGAGAACTTGCGCCTGCAACTCGGTTATCGCTATGCTGCCAACCGACAGGTGAGCGACAGGATTACTTACGAGAGCGAAGTATATCAAGACAGTTTGAGCAACTATACCCAGAGTCGGACTTATTCCCACGAACTCAGCCTTTATTTCAATTATAATGGCAAGCGATGGCAGGTGAATACGGGTTTGCAGATGCATCCAGAGCGGAGAAGTCTTGACCAGAAGACTGGGCTGCTCTATGCCGATACGGTGAGGACGAGCGTGAATTGGAACCCACAGTTGAATGTGTCATGGCATCAAGGCAAGACTCGCTTCGAACTGAATTATGATGGCAGCAGCCGACAGCCAGACCTTGGCAGTTTGGTTTCGCTGACCGACAATAGCGACCCATTGCACGTTACTCATGGCAATCCTTCGCTTAAAGCAGCTTATAGCCAGAACTTTCGGTTGACGGGAAGGAACACTCGCCTCGGTCTTTCGGGCGATGTTAATTTCAGCAACACCTATAACAGTCAGACGCAAGCCGTCTTTTACAACCTTGCCACTGGTGGCACGGAGACTTATCCTGTGAATGTGAATGGCAACTGGAATATGCGCACTAGTCTTCGTTATCAGAAGCGATGGAAGAAGCGGTTTAATCTCTCTGCTCGCACAGGAGCCAGCTTTGCCCAAAGTGTAGCTCTTGTGAATGAGGGAAAAAGCGAGGAGCCAGACCGCAGCGTCACCCACAATACGTCGTATAATGCCAACCTTCGCTTGGGTTATCAGCCGAAATGGGGAGGCTTCGACTTGCAGGGCGATTGGCGTTACCGCCATGCCACCAACCAGCTTCGTAGTACGTCCAACTATACCCGAAGTTACAACTTTTCGCTGAATACCTATGCAGAGCTTCCTCTTGGTTTCCTGGTCAAGAGCGATGCTGCATACTCTTTCCGTAACGGCACCAACATCAAAAAAGGCGAAGACGACCAAGTGGTTTGGAACTTGGGGGCATCTTGGCGATTCCTCAAAAAGAAGCAAGCCGAGCTTTCGCTCTATTGGTCAGATATTCTCAACGACAAGAAAAACTATTATCGCAATGTTACGGCGACAGGATTGACGGAAAGCCGTACCTCACAAATTGGCAGCTACTTCATCATCAGTTTTAAGTATCGGCTGAATAAGCAACTGTGAAATACATATTGAAAATCTTAGATATGTTATGATTTCTCAACAAGACAGATGAGAAACCCTATAAATCATAACAAATTACTATTGCAAATTTCATTATTTTTAGGTATTGCACATTATTTAATAAATATGTACCTTTGCAGCCACAAATTAAGGGTAATATTTTGATTAATTATAAACATTTAAAAGAATAATAAAACAATGAAGATTTTTAAGAATTTCATCGGTCTCGCTGCCCTGGCACTCTGCCTCGGCTTCGCTTCTTGCAGCAGCGATGATGATGCGCCTTCTTATAGCAATGTGGCTGTAAGCAACTCAGAGTTGATGACTATCCTCAAAGCTAAGGGGTACCAGTTTGATGAAAATGGCAAAATGCTCCTTGACGACAAAGCCAACAGCACCACATCTCTCGACCTTTCAGGCACAAAGGTTGATACCGCTGCCTTGAAGGAACTTTCTGTTTTTCCTAATTTGAAAGAGTTGAACCTTAGCAGCAATGGCTATGGTCCAGTTTTCCATATCGCTTCACTTCCTTCACAGATTACAGGTCTTGACTTGCAAGGCAATGACATCTATGACTTCGATGGCTTGGTAACAGCCAAGGTTGAGAATGACGAGGTGAAAGCTACTATCCTTCATGAGTTTACAAAACTTTATCTCCCTGCTTCCTGCAAGTATAATGTAGAGGACTTGATGCCTTTCTATACCCAGAATGAGGCAGAGAACAAGACTGTTGACATGCAAATGGTAAATGATAAGGGTTCTTTGGAGAAGTATAATACTTTGAGAGAGATTCCAGATACTTACTTTGCTGCTTATTTGAAGAATTTGTTTGCAAGCATCTTTGTGGATGATACACATATTGATATTAGCAAGCCATTGGGTATTCTGGAAAAAGGAACAAACATAAATCTTTGGGCACCCCTTCAATATGAAGATATTGATAAAATTCAAAGTATTAGAGGTGTTGAATACTTTGTAAACAATCCTTTTTATGAAGACTTCTTTGTTTCTATTGGTTATGGAAAAACAAACTTTGATGTTAAAGGCTTGATGCCAAGAAATAACATTTCACAATTGAGTCTTATAAATACAGCCATAGATTATTTGGATTTATCTCAATCTGAAAAAATGTCAAATTTACAACTTTCAAATAACGACTTAGAGACGTTGGATTTGTCTAATACGTTGATTGCGAACCAAAAACTCGACAATTTTACAACCGTAGGAAACATATTCGTATGTTATAGTTGCAAAAATCTTAAAGAGATAAAGTTTCACAAAGATGGTGATGGTATTGTTTCAAAATTACAACTTTGTGATTTGCCAAGCTTGAAAAGAGTGGATTTAAGTAGTATCCATGCTTTTGCTTCACTTTACGTATTTTTGGATAATGCAGAAGATGTTATTTATCCAAATTTTGAGAAGATATATCGAAATGGAAAGTTGGTAGATTTTTCATCAGGTAGAACTGCAATATTTGGTATTTCAGAAAATGTTTATAACTTGAACTCTACTAAAGAATTTATACAAAAGTATTCGAGTAATCTTAGAAACAGTTCACCAACTGGTTTCAAAGGCTATAAATGGTAATAATTAATTAATTTTTAAAATTTCATTAACATGAAGAAAATTCTTTTTCTGACATTTATGTTGCTTGGTATGGTAACAATGTCAACAGTGAACGCAGCTACCAATGCTATTACAGCAACACAAGCTGCAACAACCTACTACAATGGTACACTTACCACAAAGATGGCATCTGGTAAAGTTCGCACCACTACAAATTTCCAGAACTCTTACATCACAAGTGATGGTACTTTTGGTATTGATGAATTCCGCATCGGTTCTATGCCTGGCACAATCACGGTTTCTGCTCCAAACTTTATTGCAGATGGAGAAACTAGAACATATTCTGATGCTGTAGCTCTTTCATTGTTTGGTGGCGAGGCTAATTACTATGATGCTAAGATTTCTGCAACT
>ENA-OUQH01001212-OUQH01001212.1-human-gut-metagenome-genome-assembly--contig:-NODE-1212-length-17673-cov-3.006584_pt1 | contig 17673 bp, 15 predicted proteins | sample MGYA00237948_ERZ548828 | MGnify/ENA primary metagenome ERZ548828 (study PRJEB26490, sample SAMN05194711) | human gut metagenome | biome: terrestrial biome; feature: human-associated habitat; material...
CAGTTGCATATGCCAGAGCACTGGAAGCATTTCGGACGGATGCCTTTCACAAAAAAACAGAGAGCTGACAGATACATTGAAAAAACAATGTGTCTTATTTTTCAGACCGGTTATCCCATCAAAACAGGGGAAATGATAAAATTTTAGACAGAACAAGTACCGTGAATATATTTTTATCACGGTACTTTTTTTGTTTATTGAGGGCAAAAACGGGGAATCTTATAATAAAGACAGTTTTTGAGATAACCGGTCTGTTTGCAGGCAGGCTGTATAGATTGGAGGTAATTCGTATGTATTACGCAAGTGGAAATTATGAAGCATTTGCCAGACCAAAGAAGCCGGCGGGTGTGGATCAGAAATCGGCATATATTATAGGTTCGGGACTTGGTGCATTGGCGGCAGCCTGTTTTCTGGTAAGAGATGGACAGATGAAAGGCTCACATGTACACATTCTGGAGAAAGACCCGATTCCGGGCGGTGCATGTGATGGTTATCAGTACAGCGATATCGGCTATGTTATGCGTGGCGGACGTGAGATGGATAACCATTTTGAGTGTATGTGGGATCTGTTCCGTTCGATTCCGTCCATCGAGACAGAGGGTGTCAGTGTACTGGATGAGTATTACTGGCTGAATAAGGCAGATCCAAATTATTCTTTGTGTCGGGCAACTGAGAATCGGGGACAGGATGCACATACCGATAAGAAGTTCGGATTGTCCGATAAGGGTGCAATGGAGATCATGAAGCTGTTCTTTACCCCGGATGAAGAATTATATAATAAACGGATCGATGAGTATTTTGATGAAGAAGTGCTTAATTCTAATTTCTGGATGTACTGGCGGACGATGTTTGCATTTGAGAACTGGCATTCTGCACTTGAGATGAAGCTCTATATTAAGCGTTTTATCCATCATGTCGGAGGACTGCCGGATTTCACGGCACTTCGTTTTACCAAATATAACCAGTATGAGTCCATGATTCTTCCGATGGTAAAATATCTGGAATCATTCGGTGTGGTGTTCCATTATAATACCAAGGTTATAAATGTGGAATTCGAGATCGAAGCAGGAAGAAAGCTGGCAAAGAAGATTGATATTATCCGTGACGGTGAAGCAGATGCGATAGATTTGACCGAGAATGATCTGGTATTTATCACAAATGGCGGCTGTGTGGAGAATTCTTCATACGGAAGTCAGAACAAACCGGCTGAATTCAAGACCGAGATCCGTGAGGGTGGCGGATGGGATATGTGGAGGAAGATCGCTGCACAGGATCCATCCTTCGGACATCCGGACAAATTCTGCTACGATCCGGAGCAGTCGAACTGGATGAGTGCAACGGTAACGACACTAGATGAAAAGATCCTTCCATATATTAAGAAAATCTGCAAGAGAGATCCACTCTCCGGCAAGGTAGTTACAGGTGGTATCGTGACTGCGAGAGATTCCGAATGGCTGCTTTCATGGACGATCAATCGTCAGCCGCAGTTCCGTAATCAGCCAAAGGGACAGGTGCTTGTATGGGTATATGGATTATTTTCAAATAAACCGGGTGATTATGTAAAGAAGACCATGCGGGAATGCACCGGTAAGGAGATCTGCGAAGAGTGGCTCTACCATATCGGAGTACCGGAGGAGAAAATACCGGAGCTTGCTGAGCACAGCGCAAATACAGTGCCGGTTATGATGCCGTATATTACAGCATTTTTCATGCCGCGTGAGAAAGGTGACCGCCCGGATGTTGTACCGGAGGGAGCAGTAAATTTTGCATTCCTCGGACAGTTTGCAGAGACAGCAAGAGATACGATATTTACGACCGAGTACTCGATCCGTACCGGTATGGAGGCAGTATATACCCTGTTGAATATCGACCGTGGTGTGCCGGAGGTCTGGGGCAGTGTCTATGATGTACGGGATCTGTTAAATGCGACCGTAGCAATACGCGATGGCAGAAAGATCACAGATATGAAGCTTGGACTGAAAGAGAAGATCGCAATGAAGGAGCTTTTAAAGGCGGTAGAAGGAACCGATGTCGAGAAACTTCTCCGGGAGCATGGAGCGATATAGAGAAAAATAGAATAATAAATATAACAAATGCTCTGGCAGAGGTGTGGTTTGCCAGAGCATTTTTGGGATTGTACGATAATGTACAAGCGGAAGGACTGCCACATGGCAGATTCCTGTGTTTTGGTTGCGTTTAGAGATGTGTATTATTTATTAAACAAGTGCTTCGCCAAGTGTGGTACAATCAGCAAGACCTGCTTCATCCGGTGTTTCATGGCAGATCAGTGGAGCTGCTGCAAATACAGCACCGTCAGCTTGACACTGAGCTTCCCATGTATCCATCCATTCGCCGCTTCCCCAGCCATATGAACCGAAGATGGCGATCTTCTTACCGTTTAATGCCGGTTCACATTCAGCGAACATTGGCTCAAATTCGCTTTCTTCTAAGACTTCGGCACCCATAGCAGGGCATCCGAATGCAATCGCATCGTAGTTATCTACCATATCTACAGTGAATTCTGCGGATGTTAAAAGATCACATTCTGCTCCTTTTGCCTTTGCACCTTCTGCAACAGCCTGTGCCATTAATGCTGTGTTACCTGTGCCACTCCAATATACAACTGCAACCTTACTCATAGTAGGTTCCTCCTTATAATCATGTATTTTATATTTAGAGATCTCCGTATGGAAATGCCTGCGGGAATCTCCTATATTCATTTTTGTTATGTGAACGTCGTTTGCATAAATACTTATTTTGTTATGCGGATGCAATTTTCTAAATACTTATGCGGCAACCGTCAACTGCCAGATCGTTCGTCCCTGATGCCAGAGATTTGCATAGATCTCACGGCATTTTTTAAATTTGGCAAATGTTTTCTGGGCCTCACCCAGATCTCCGTATACCTTCCAGTCGCCCATGCCTTTGCAGTTACTTCCGTGGTTTTTGATAAATCCGAGAACATCATTTAACGGATAACCAAGGAAGACACCGATCTCATGCGGAAATTCTTCCGAACCATGAAGACGACTACGAAGCTGTTCAAGCATTTGATCGATCGTTCCTGCCTGATATCCTGTGCTTACAAGAAAAGAGATGATCTCCGGTCTTGATAATTCACGAACCATAGTATCCGGTCTGTAGACATAGATCAAAGCAGTTTCGGTATCTTCCCGCAGGATCGTGATCCGGATCCCTTTTTTCTGAAATTGTGCATCCCAGACAGCCACACTTTCGTATAATTCTTCTCCAGAAGAAAAACGATAAAGAAACAGGCTGGCAGGTTTTAAGGACGCCAATGTAGGCGAACAATGTGTGATCAAATATTCTTCAAACATAATCTGAAACTCCTGTAACATTAAATTATCAAATGCGACAGTATTAGTATGTGTCGTTTCAGAACCGTTCATACAGCGGTTAGGCACATCTAACTTATGGCTGCATTATACGGTGTGTTTTTGTAAAAATCAAGCGAAAAATGTGATAGAAATTCTCAATAAATTCGACCATTTTTTGTTGACGGAAAAGGCTTCTGCATGGTATTTTTATAAAAAGTTAGTATGAACTAACTAAAAATCTTGTGAATAAATCGTGTGACTCCATTCTGTATGCATCCCTGACTGCTGAAAACAGGGTATGCACCCGGATGCAATGACGGATCCGGGACAGAAGCTGTCACCAGAAAGAAGGATCAAAGCATGATGAATTATTTAGAAATCGAAAAAGTAATTGGAAGAGAGATTATTGACTCAAGAGGAAATCCTACAGTAGAAGCAGAAGTTATTCTTGCAGATGGTACTGTTGGACGCGGAGCAGCGCCAAGTGGTGCATCAACAGGTGAGTTTGAAGCATTAGAGCTTCGTGATGGCGATAAGAATCGTTTTGGCGGTAAGGGCGTTCAGAAAGCTGTTGAAAATGTCAACACAACAATTAATGACGTATTAGTCGGAATGGACGCATCTGATACATATGCTGTAGATCAGGCAATGATTAAGGCAGACGGAACAAAGGACAAGTCAAATCTGGGTGCAAATGCAATCCTTGCTGTATCAATCGCAGCAGCAAGAGCAGCAGCTATTTCACTGGATGTACCTTTATATCGTTTCTTAGGCGGTGTAAGCGGAAACAGACTTCCGGTTCCTATGATGAACATTATCAATGGTGGATGTCATGCATTATCATCCGGTCTGGATGTTCAGGAGTTCATGATCATGCCGGTTGGTGCTCCTTCATTCAAAGAGTGTCTCAGATGGTGTGCAGAGGTATTCCATGCACTTCAGGCTATCTTAAAGGAAAGAGGACTTGCTACATCAGTTGGTGATGAAGGTGGATTTGCACCTGCACTTGCATCTGATGAAGAAGCAATCGAGACAATTCTCGAGGCAGTAAAGAAAGCCGGATATGAACCGGGTAAGGACTTCAAGATTGCTATGGATGCAGCTTCATCCGAGTGGAAGACAGGCAAGGTTGGCGAGTACAAGCTGCCAAAGGCCGGTACAGTATATACATCAGAAGAGCTGATCGCTCACTGGAAGAGACTGGTTGAGAAGTACCCGATCATCTCCATCGAAGATGGTCTGGATGAAGAAGACTGGGAAGGCTGGAAGAAGCTTACAGCAGAACTTGGCGACAAAGTACAGTTAGTTGGTGACGACCTTTTCGTTACAAATACAGAGAGACTTGCAAAGGGTATCGAGCTTGGCTGTGGTAACAGTATCCTGATCAAATTAAACCAGATCGGTTCTGTATCAGAGACATTGGAAGCGATCAAGATGGCTCACAAGGCCGGATACACAGCTATCTCATCTCACAGATCAGGCGAGACAGCAGATACAACGATCGCAGATCTTGCAGTTGCTTTAAATACCTGCCAGATCAAGACCGGTGCACCATCCAGATCTGAGCGTGTAGCTAAGTACAACCAGCTCTTAAGAATCGAAGAAGAGCTTGGTGCTTCAGCCGTATATCCGGGTATGAAAGCCTTCAATGTAAAATAATTATTGTCATATATTTTCCTCAAAAAAAATATGAATAAATGGTATGGGAGACGTAAGTTTTGCGTCTCCTATATTTTTTATCGCACTTTGTGGAGAAGTAGTTAATTGCTTTGCGTTTCCGCGCAGGTGCGAAAGAGTCACTTGTGACTCTTTATTAGGCGAAATGTTGAAAATAGCAGATAAATTCCGGTAAAAAATAAATCTCGATTTAGAAGAAAAAAGGAATTAGCGTATAGCGTGTTTGCTGTTTGAATGGTATAATTTTCATCAGTGTAAAACATATATTACCGAGAATTTACAGACTGGAATAGTGGAAGAAAACTGCCGGTTGGAAAGGCTGTATTATAGATGAAAAAAATTGAATTTTTACTGTTCTTCGGGGTACTTTTTGGTACATTGCTTACCGGCTGCTCATCTGAGAAGGAGTCAGCAGGAGCTATGAACAATGGAACGACAGAAGCGGCGCATGTCACGGAAGATGTGACCACAGAAGAACAGGAAGTAACGACAGAGAAGACGGAATTTGGAAAACAGAGATTAGAAGCAGTACCGGACAGACCTGCTTCCGATAAAACACAGACCGAGACTGTATCTGAAGAAGAATCAGATGAGGCAGAGCTGGATGGAGAAGGTGAAACTTCGGTATCAAAGAAAAGTGATGACTGGAAGACTGCATATGTTGATTATCTGGAACATGTGTCAGATACAGAGGGACAGCAGGGGTATACGCTGATTTACCTGGACAATGATGATATACCGGAGCTGGTAGAAGTAGGAAAGTCGGAGGCATCCGGTGTCCGTATTGTAAACTATTCAAATGGCTCCGTTCATGTAAACGGATTGAACCGTTTGTACTTTACTTACATAGAAGGAAAGAATCTCCTTTGTAATTCGGATGGGCTGATGGATTCCTATTATGACTATATTTACAGTATTGTTGATGGAGAGTTGACCTTGGTTGCACAGGGGCATTATGGAGCGAAAGATGGAACCGGGCTGAGATTTGATAAGAATGGGATGCCGATTTACACATATGACTGGAACGGAGAAGATGTCAGCGAAGATGAGTATAATGCTGACTTTGCACAAGTCTATGACAGTTCGGCAGCAACAGAAGGCTATGATACGGATAAGCTGGAGTCGATCAAAGAGGTTATAGATGATATAGAGACAAAGTAAGATAAATGGGGAGAATAAGATGAATAATATACGAGTGCTTTTTATCGTAGCGGCACTTCCGGCATTATTGTTGCTTGGATTTATATATTACAGGGATCGCAAAGAGAAACCGCCGGTTAAGTTGATGATTCTGCTTTTGGCGACCGGTGCAGCAACTACTGTTCCGGCAGCTATCGTAGAGTTTATAGGTCAGGCATTTGTCATGGGTGATTCAGATGATTTGGGACTTCGCCTGCTTATTTTCTGTTTCTTTGTTATAGCTATAGCCGAGGAATTAGGTAAATATCTGGTTACGATATGTATCACATGGAAAAGTAAGGAGATGCAGCATAGCTATGATGGCGTGATTTATGCCGTATGCTCTTCATTGGGATTTGCAATTCTGGAAAATGTGTTATATGTGTATCAGGGTGGACTACTGACCGGAATTATGAGGGCGTTTACAGCGATTCCTCTTCATTGTACGGTCGGTGTTGTGATGGGAGCATTATATGCAAAGGCGAGAGAAGAAGCATATGCCGGTGACAGAGGCGGAATGATCGGTTACATGGCATGGGCGTATCTTGTGCCGGTATGTATTCATGGGGCATATGATTACGCGATCATGGCGGCTTCTTATGGTTTAATTGCAGAAGGATGGATTTATGTCATTCTGATAGGGGCATATATTATATCTGTTGTGTTGATTCTGGTATGTTCCAATCATGATCACAGAATTGACGGCAGACCTGAGACAGCTGATTATGGATTCTATCGAACCGAATACCGCAGGCCAGGCAGAAGCTATTATTATCAGACTCAGCAGGCAAATCCGATGGGCTATCCGCAGAATCAGGGTTATCCGGGAAATACCGCATACCCGCAGAATCAGGGTTATACTGGAAATAATGCATATGTGTCGAATCAGTATTATACGGGTAATACAGTGAATCCACAGAATAACGGATATGCAGGAAATACCTCATATCCACAAAACCAGAGTTATATGGGTAATGCGATGAATCCACAGAATCAGGGTTATACCGGAAATAATGCATATGTGTCGAATCAGTATTATACGGGTAATACAGTGAACCCAAAGAATACCGGATATATCGGAAACACATCATATCCGCAAAATGCCGGAGTAAATCCATATCGTAGATCAGACACAGCAGCAGATCAGACACCAAATTCAACAACACCATACAGTGTGAATTCATATAATGGACAGATGTATTCATCATATAATGAACAGGAAGATAACTATAATATGAGATAGACCGAATATGCCGAACGTTTTAACGGAAATCGCATAAGCTATAATGAGCACAAAAATTATTTGCTCGTAAGAAGTTAAATCGCTTGCTTATCAGGGGGTGAAAGCATGAGATTTCACAATATACCCGTTCGCGATATCATGCAGGAGGCAGTTCGTTATGGCGGGGTGATCGTGGATGTTCGTACCGAAGAAGAATTCCTGAGAGGGCATATACCGATGGCTGTTAATGTGCCATTATCCGAGATTCAGTGTGGCAATTATAATCTTCCAAAACATAAAGTATTACTCACATATTGTCAGTACGGAGGCAGTAGTGCACTGGCGGCAAGAATACTGACACAGGCAGGTTACAGAGTGATCAATACAGTTGGTGGAATTGTACAGTATAAGGGTGCATTGACTAAAAACCGCTGACAGAGGTGAGGCAAACCATTATGGCAAACAGGAAAACGTGGTTTGAATATGAGAATAACAGAATAAATAGATCCCGGACATGACGGCGTATATTAAGAAAAGTACATGTCCGGGATTTTTTATTTAATTTACTTGTGGTGGCAGGGGTAAGTATGTATAATATGGTCAGGGAAATTTGGTGGATAGCATAAGATATCCCTGGGTATTTATTTCAGAAAAGAAAGGATATAGGGTAAATGAGAAAAAAATTTTTAGCAACAATCGTTGCGGTAGGGCTTGTTGCAGTAGCAGCATTTGCAGGGGCAAATGGGCTGACAGAGATACAGGCGGCATGTGAACATTCACAGGTGAAGGATGGAGCCTGTGTGGATTGTAATGATCCGGTAGAATGCATTGAGGTAGAGGATGCAAGCGGAACAGCAAAGGGAACCTATTCTAAACTGGAAGATGCAGCGGCGGCTGCCAGAAACGGTGATATACTGAAGCTTCTATATAATTGTGAGAGTACATCAGCATATATTGATGCTGGAAATAAGAATCTTACGATTGATCTGAATAAAAAGAAATTAAAGGCTGTTCATTTCGAGATTATGGGTTCTCTTGTGATAGAAAATGGAGAATATAGTGGCTATATCAAGAATGCAGCGACAGGGAATGAACATACATTAACATTTGAAAATGTGAGAGCAGATCTTACGCAGCTTGGATGGTATGCAAAGGGTGGCCTTAAACTGGTAAACAGTAATATAGAACAGCAACATGATGGTGCAACATTTACAGAATGGTGGCTTGAAAAGCTGCAGATGGATCAGACATCTGTTTATAAGATTACAAATTCGCCAAGCGGACTAAGCAATTATGGGTTGCTTTCATTAGATGAAGCTGTGGGCGGTATTGAGGAATTTCTTCCGGCCGGATACACATTGGATGGACAGCCGAATTCCTATAATACGATATTAGATGAAACAGGCACAAAGGCGAGAAGTGTAGAGCTTCGTTACCGCAGACTGACAGATGCGAAAGTATCCGTATCCATCGATCCGACTTCGTATGTGTATGATGGAACAGCAAAGGAACCAACAGTGACGGTGGCATATGACGGCAAGAAGCTGATAGCAGGAACGGATTATACCTGTATATTTTCAGATAATATCAATGTCGGAACAGCAAGTGTTAAGATAACAGCAAAGAGCAAGACCTATCACGGAGAGATCGTAAAGAATTATACGATCGAGAAAGCACCACAGGCAGCACCGACAGGGCTGACTGCAGTTAATGAAAGTGCAACAGGAAAGAAAGACGGATCTGTTGCGAATGCCGCAGCGACAATGGAATATTCTACAGACCAGACTACATGGACGGCTGTAACAGGAACAGTTGTAAATGGTCTTGCAGCAGGCGATTATTTTGTAAGATATAAAGAGTCTGCAAACTATTATGCATCACCGTCCGCAAAGGTAACAGTCGGTCTGGCAGCTTCTAATACAACAGAAGCATCTACAACAGAGAGTGCTACTACAGAAAGTGTTACAACGGAGAATACTACAACAGAAACAGCTTCCAGTGAAGATACCACGACAGAAGATGCGACGGATGAGGAAGAAACGGAAGATGTGGATACCGAGGATGAGACAACAGAGGTTCTTCATGAGGATGAGACAGAAGCAACCGGTGATAAAGGCAAAAATGATCAGAAGAAAACAGGTGTAAAAACCGGTGATGCATTTGCAATGAAGGCAGCAGTTGCAGGTATGCTCATTTCGCTTGGAATGGCATGCGTGGTTATTATAAGAAAGCGCAGAAAATAAGAAAGAAAATTAACAGACAGAAAATAATAGTGCTGGATTTGGACAGAAATGTCTGAATCTGGCACTTGTGATTGAAAGGAAGCATATGAGCAGAATCGAATTGATCGCTCCATGTCATTTTGGATTGGAGTCAGTATTGAAAAAAGAAATCCTGGATCTTGGATATGAGATCGTTCAGGTAGAAGACGGAAGAATTACATTTGCAGGAGAAGAAGATGCGGTTGCAAGAGCAAATATGTTTATTCGTACAGCTGAACGTATCATGATCAAGTGCGGAAGCTTTAAGGCTGTAACATTTGATGAATTATTTGAAGGAACCAAGAGTATTCCATGGGAGCGGTATCTGACCCGTGATGCAAAATTCTGGGTATCCAAGGCTACATCAAATAAGAGCGCACTGTTCAGCCCATCTGATATCCAGTCCATCGTGAAGAAAGCTATGGTAGAACGTTTGAAACAGACCTACCATGTATCATGGTTCACAGAAGATGGAGCAGAATATCCGGTTCGTGTATTTATATTTAAGGATATTGTTACGATAGGACTTGATACATCAGGAATATCCCTTCATAAGCGTGGCTATAGGAAACTGGTTGGCAAAGCACCGATATCGGAAACTCTGGCGTCGGCACTGATCATGCTTACACCATGGAATAAGGATCGTGTACTGGTTGACCCATTCTGTGGAAGCGGAACATTTCCGATCGAGGCAGCTATGATCGGAGCAAGGATCGCACCGGGAATTGACAGAGACTTTCTGGCTTCTGAGTGGGCGAAGGTCGGCGACAAGAAGATGTGGTACAATGCGATCGATGAAGCAAATGATATGATCGACCGTGATGTGAAGATGAATATTCAGGGATATGATCTGGATAATGAGATGGTAAAGTGTGCGATGGAGAATGCGAGGGCAGCGGGAGTGGATGAACATATCCATTTCCAACAGAGAGATGTAAAGGATCTCAGGCATCCGAAAAAATATGGCTTTATCATCACGAATCCGCCATATGGTGAACGTCTCGAGGATCGGGAGGATCTTCCTGAATTATATAAGACGATCGGGGAAAGCTTCAGACGACTGGATGACTGGTCGATGTTCCTGATCACGTCATACAGTGAGGCGGAGAAATATATAGGAAGAAAGGCGGATAAGAATCGTAAGATCTACAATGGTATGATCAAATCATATTTCTATCAATTCATGGGACCGAAGCCGCCAAAGAGAAAGTGAGACAGAGTTGAAAAAGTATTTGATCGTGGCAGCGGTTGTTATTCTGGGGGTATTTCTGTATCTGGGTTTTCTGAGACATCCGGATATAAGCATTGAGAAGACGGAAGAAGCGGGTGCTGCCGCAGAAACTATGTTGAAAGAGATTGTGACGAATGCAAATGGAAAGGGCATTATATTATATATAAATGACAGCAGGATCACAGAAGCGGAGTATCAGCCGTATTTCAGTGACCATTTGCAGCTGATGCTCCCTATCGCGACATTTACCGATAAACTGGATTGCCATGTGAATGCATATGAAAATGGGACGATCACATTTTCCAAAGGAGACAGTCTGGTAAAGGTCTATGGTGATTCGGATGTGGTAAATATCAATGGAAATGCAATACAGGCAATCGACAAGCCAGAGAAAAAGGATGATATCATCTATGTGCCGGTGAATGAGATCTGCGAGGCATTAAACTACAGTTGTAATATCAATCTGGAGACAAATGCCGTGGTGTTAAAAAAGATTGCCGAGGAAGAAAAGCTTCCGGCAGCATATGATATGAGAGAACATGATCGTGTTTCTCCTGTCAGAGATCAGGGTATTTATGGAACCTGCTGGGCATTTGCATCACTTGCGGCACTGGAAAGTACGATCCGTCCGGCGGAAAGTCCGGTATTTTCTGTTGACCATATGGCACTGAATAATAGCTTTAATGTCAGCCCGTTTGACGGTGGCGAATATTATATGAGTATAGCCTATCTTGCGGCATGGCAGGGACCGGTACTTGAGGAGGATGATCCGTACGGAGATAACCAGACGGTAAATGGGCTGTCAGCGGTAAAGCATCTGGAAGAAGCCATCATCCTGAAGGACAAGAATTACGAGGCGATCAAATCATCCGTATACAAATATGGTGGCGTGGAAACGGTTATTTACTGTGATATGAAGAATGCGACGAGCAGTTCTTATTATTATAACAGAAACCGCAGTTCCTATTATTATAATGGAGATCAGACACCGAATCATGACGTGGTGATCGTTGGCTGGGATGACAACTATCCGAAGGAATATTTTAATGCAGAACCGGCGGGAGACGGCGCATTTATCTGCAAGAACAGCTGGGGTAAGGACTTTGGTGATGAGGGATTCTTTTATATCTCTTATTATGATACCAATATCGGTATGAACAGCGTAGTATATACGAAGCTTGGAAATAGTGACAACTACGACAAGATCTATCAGTCAGATCTGATGGGCGAGGTCGGAACGATGGGATTTGACGACAGGCCGGAGGCCTATTTTGCAAATGTCTATACGGCTGGAAAGAACGAGACATTGAAGGCGGTTTCTTTCTATGCGACAGGTCCGAAAACGACATATGATGTGTATGTTGTGACGGATTTTACCGATGCATCCGATTTGCAGCAGCGGACAAAGGTGGCATCCGGTGAAATGCAGTACGAGGGTTATTATACGATCGATCTAAATGAGGCAGTACCGCTTCCGGATGACCGGAAATTTGCGGTGGTTGTGCATGTGAACACACAGGATTCCACGATGCCGATCGCAATCGAATATAATAATGATGAGAAAACGGCGAACTTTGATATCACGGATGGCGAGGGCTATATCAGCCTGTATGGCACGAAGTGGTCGAGTGCGGAGCAGGAGAATGACTGTAATGTCTGTTTGAAAGCCTTCACGGATGTGGGGGATTGAGAACATGCGACGATATCTGACAAGGTATAGCAGAGATACATGTTATTTCGCAAGGCGTTCTCACTCTATCCTCATGTAGCGGTACTAAGTTCGCTGCATAAGGCAGCTTACTAAGGACCGACATTCGGATAGGCTTACTGCATAACAGTATCATCTGCTGTGCCTTGTCAGATATGGCAGGGGAAGGACAATGTCGCATCGTTACAAATAGAAAAGGAGAAGACAAGATGAAGAAATTGATTTTTGCTACGGGTAATGAGAATAAGATGAAAGAGATCCGCATGATCCTTGCGGATTGTGGATATGAGATCCTGTCGATGAAGGAAGCCGGAATTCAGGCTGATATCGTAGAAGATGGAAAAACATTTGAAGAAAATGCCATCATCAAGGCAGAGGCGATCCGTAAGATGACAAATTGTCTGGTGCTGGCAGACGATTCCGGTCTGGAGGTAGACTATCTCGATAAAGCACCGGGAATCTACTCTGCAAGATTTATGGGTGAAGATACTTCATACCGGATCAAGAATAAAGCAATCATTGATAAGCTTGCCGGCGTACCGGATGAGAAGCGTACAGCAAGATTCGTATGTGCGATCGCGGCTGCATTCCCGGATGGAAAGACCATTACCAGACGTGGCACGATTGAAGGAATCATAGGATATGAAGAACGCGGCGAAAATGGATTTGGCTATGATCCTATTTTCTTCCTGCCGGAGTATGGTAAGTCCACAGCAGAGCTGTCACCGGAAGAAAAGAATACGATCAGCCACAGAGGAAACGCACTTCGTTTGATAAAGGAAGTTATAAATGAGAATACTGATAATTAGTGATACACATGGAAGAACCAATACGATCCGGGATGTCTTGGATACAGTGGGTGACATCGATATGTTTATCCATCTGGGGGATGTCTGCGGAGATGAAGAATATATTTATGACAATGTAACCTGCCCGATCCATATGGTTGCCGGGAATAACGACTGGACTTCTGATCTTCCGATGCAGGAAGAATTCATGATCGGCCGGTATAAGGTATTTATCACGCACGGACACCGGTATAGTGTCCATTATGGAACGGACCGCTTACAGGAGTTGGTCAAATATGATGGTTACGATATTGTGATGTATGGACACACGCATGTCCAGAATCTGGAACGATATGGTGGAGCTTATATCGTAAATCCGGGCAGTCTGGCATATCCGCGTGATGGCATGAATGGCAAATACATGCTGCTGGAATTTGACCAGCATGGAACACCATTTTTTGCGGAAAATGAACTGAAACCAAAACGCCGGATGCGCAGCATATTTGAAGATATGTGGGGCGACCGGGAAGAGTAGAGATTATTAGAGACAAGAAAGAGGTCGGCTGTGAAGAAACGAGAGATTATAGAAGGTGTTATAAAAGACTATGATTTCCCAAATAAGGGAAGCTTTGAACTGGATGGCAAAAAGGTGATCGTAAAGGGAGCACTGCCCGGACAAAAGGTGTCCTGCATGGTATCCAAGGTACGGAAGGATAAGGCTGAGGCACGTCTGTTAGATGTGTTGGAACGTTCTGAGATCGAAGATGCAGTACCACCATGCCCGCAGTTTGGTATTTGCGGTGGCTGTGCATACCAGACCATGAGCTATGAACATCAGTTGGAGTTAAAGGCCGGACAGGTGAAGAAGCTGTTAGATGGCGTGATCGATTCGGAGGCACATCCATATGACTGGGAGGGCATCATCGGTTCCCCTGTTACAACTGCATACCGGAATAAGATGGAGTATTCATTTGGCGACGAATATAAGGATGGCCCGCTGGTGCTGGGGCTTCATAAGAAGAACAGCATGTATGACATCGTTCCTGTCTGCAACTGCGTGATCGTAAGCGAAGATTATAACAGGATCGTTTCCTATACGATGGAATTCGCAAGGGCGCATGGACTGTCCTACCATAAGAAAATGCAGCATGTAGGACTGCTTCGTCATCTGGTGCTTCGCCAGTCCAAGACAAATGGCGGACTTCTGGTAAATCTTGTAACCAGCACGGACGGATTAGAGAATCTGGATCTGAAAGCATATGTAGAAGGGCTTCTGGCACTTCCGCTTGACGGAACGATCGTTGGTATTCTCCATACGGCAAATGATTCTCTGGCGGATGCTGTTGTGCCGGAGAAGGTAACGCTGTTATACGGAAGAGATTATATCGAGGAAGAAGTGCTGGGACTGCATTTTCAGATCTCACCATTCTCATTTTTCCAGACAAATACAAAGAGTGCAGAACGACTGTACAGCAAAGCCCGTGAATATGCCGGAGATACCAAGGACAAGCTGATCTTCGATCTGTACAGTGGAACCGGAACGATCGCTCAGATGTTATCACCGGTTGCTTCCAAGGTTATCGGCGTAGAGATCGTAGAAGAAGCAGTCGAAGCTGCAAGAGAAAATGCAAAGAGCAACGGACTTGATAACTGCGAATTCATTGCAGGCGATGTCTTAAAGGTCATCGACACGATTGAGGAAAAACCGGATCTTATTATCCTCGACCCACCGAGAGATGGCATCAATCCAAAGGCTCTCCTTAAGATCATTAACTATGGTGTAGATGAGATCGTCTATATCAGCTGCAAGCCAACCTCCCTCGCAAGAGATCTTGTAACCTTGCAGGAGCATGGATATTATGTGAAAAAGGCATGTGCGGTGGATCAGTTTGTGAATACGGGACATGTTGAGTCCGTAGTTCTGCTGTCACGAGTATAGCGAAGTGAGAGCAGATTATGGAGGACCATGCAAGGCACGCCCAAGAGAACGAGTTGAAAACGAAGTTCGATTGGATGCGGGCTACTGTAGAAACGCAGTTGTTCTGGCGAGCGAAGCAAGAGTGGGTGACAGAAAAATAGCGGTAGAGTTTAGGCAGTGAATCAGAGGTCAGAGGTTTGTGGTACTGGGATTGTTGGCAGAGCTAAGCACAGTTCAATCCGTTCGATACTAAGCGCAGACTTGGCAGTGGAATAGATAACAGGAGAATTTGTAATATGATATGTGCTTATTGCGGGAAAGAAGCAAAAGGGACAAAAGAACACATTATATCCAGTGGAATTCTTGGATTATTTCCGGAATGTTTTGTAACCATTGATGGTGAAAGAAGTGTTGCGCATCAAGGAGATCCAATGGTGAAAGATGTTTGTGTAGACTGTAATAATAATAGAATTTCATATGTTGATTCTTATGCAAAAGAATTTATAGAGAAGTATTTTATAGTGAAATATAAAAAGGATGATACGCTTTCTGTCAATTATGAATATGTAATGGTACAAAAAATGTGTTTAAAATTTGCATTTAATGATTTGAGAGCGAGAAGAAAGGATGTATCATTTTTTGATACTGACGTAAAGAAGTTTTTATTGAATGAAGAGAATAATACACCTATGAAGAATGTAACAATATTAGCTGGGCTTGCAGTGAATACATCACCTGCACCTGATTTTATGTTTGGGAATATGAAACTTCGCTGGGGGGATTCACCAATATTCTTAGCAAATAGTATTATTACAAATATTGACTATAATACGGGGCGCATTAGTTTGCGAGAAAAAATGGAAAGGGAAAAGTTTGAAAATTGTGCTTTGTCCTATGTCTTTAGATTTAATAGTTTGCAGCTTATTATGTTGTGTTGGGACAAAGATGTAAAGGATGATGTGCTCAATAAAAATAATATCATTTTAAAATATCAATATCCGTATTCTATTTTAGATATTTCGGGAAATTCGAGAACCTTATTGATGTTACGTGGGGACAAGGGTTGATGGATGAAATAAGTTATATGCGGGGCACGTTTTCTGAGCAGAGTCAAGAATATTTTGATGATGTTCAGAAACAATGGGACGAAGAAGAACGCAGATTAGCAGAAGAACATCCAAGATAATAAATACCGTTTTAAGGAGAGTTATACATGACATTATCAGCAAAAAGATTAGGTGAAAAATGCGGACTAACAGCAGAGGAAATGAATTGCTTATTAAAAGATGAAGGATTTCTTTCAGGTGAACCGGGAAATTACTATCCAACAGAAAAAGGAAAAATACGCGCTGGAACGCAGTATCATGACAAACTGCAACCGAAAGGCCGATGTCTACGGCACGCCGCAGTTTGAAAACTATATTCTGGCCTCATCGGCCCAACAATATGCTGAGCAGACCGCCAACGAAAACAGCGGATTGTCCCTTTGGCTGGACGGACAGTATGCGTTGTACTCTGCCCTGCCTGCGACCCTGCCGCGCAATGTGCAGATACAGGCGGTGGCAGGCGGCGCTGAAAGCTGGCAGCTGGCCAAAACGGACGGACGTTGGTATTTGCTGCTGGCGCAGCCGTTGGATATTCCCGGTGTACAAGCAGATATTCTGTGCAGCTACGATGTCACCGCCGTGTTTACAACACGGGACGAGCAGCTGAAAGCCTGGTTGGCGGCCTCGGTGCTGCTGTTGGCTTTGGGCGGTGCGGCGGCAGTACTGCTCAGCCGCAGGGTGACGCGTCCTTTGACGGAACTGCGCACAGCCAGTGAGAAGATCGCCGACGGCGAATACGCCCGGCGCACACAGATACAGACCAACGATGAGATCGGTACACTGAGCCGCAGTTTTGACAGGATGGCGGCTGCTGTTGAAGGGAAGATCGACGAGATGGGTGCCGTTATGCAGAGCCAGCAGGATTTCATCGCAGCCTTTACCCATGAGGTCAAGACCCCCATGACGTCGATGCTGGGCTATGCCGACCTGATGCGGGCTAAGCCCGATGATGTGGATCTGCAGCGCGAATCCGCCAATTATATTTATCACGAAACCCAACGTCTGGAAACGCTGAGCCGCAGTTTGCTGGCCCTGATGGGGCTGGACAAGCGCCGGGCCCGCCGGGGCTGTTGGCGCATTTCGGAGAAGGCCCTGTTCTTCTTTCCCGTCCTGGGCGGTTCCCTGGGGGGGATGCTGGGGATGTACTTTTTCCACCACAAGACCCGCCACTGGTATTTTGTGTGGGGTATGCCCGCGATTCTTGCCTTGCAGCTGGTGCTTTTCTGCCGCTTTGCGATGTGAAGG
>ENA-OUQH01001235-OUQH01001235.1-human-gut-metagenome-genome-assembly--contig:-NODE-1235-length-17421-cov-5.928654_pt1 | contig 17421 bp, 15 predicted proteins | sample MGYA00237948_ERZ548828 | MGnify/ENA primary metagenome ERZ548828 (study PRJEB26490, sample SAMN05194711) | human gut metagenome | biome: terrestrial biome; feature: human-associated habitat; material...
CATTCTCAATCCAGTCGCCGAAACGTCCTTTACCGATACTTTCCGGGATCCAGTTGATTGTGTTGTTGTTAGCGATCAGGTCATCTTTTACTTCTGTCATCTTGATGAACCATGATTCACGAGCGTAGTAGATAAGTGGTGTATCACATCTCCAGCAGTGTGGATAGCTGTGCTCGAACTTCGGTGCATCGTAGAGAAGTCCACGTCCGTCGAGGTCTTTTAATACTTCCGGGTCAGCCTTCTTAACGAATAATCCGGCAAATGGAGTCGTCTCTCCCATGTTACCTTTTTCGTCTACTAACTGTACGAATGGCATGTCATACTTACGTCCAACCTTGGCATCGTCTTCACCAAATGCAGGCGCGATATGAACAACACCGGTACCATCTGTCAGTGTTACATAAGTATCGCATGTAACGAAGAATGCTTTCTTGTTCTGCTTAGAAGCGCAGTCATAAGCACACTGGTATAATGGCTCATATTCTTTGTATTCGAGATCTTTACCTTTGTATGTCTCAAGAATCTCGTATGCTTTCTGTCCTTCTTCTGCAAGTTTTCCAAGTACTGTATCAAGAAGAGCTACTGCCATGTAGTAAGTATATCCGTCAGCAGCTTTTACTTTCGCATAGTCTTCTTCCGGGTTTACGCAGAGTGCGATGTTGGATGGAAGTGTCCATGGTGTAGTTGTCCATGCGAGGAAGTATGCATCCTCTCCTACTACTTTGAAACGAACGATCGCAGAACGTTCTTTTACATCTTTATAGCCCTGTGCTACTTCCTGTGCAGAAAGCGGAGTTCCGCAGCGAGGACAGTATGGTACGATCTTGAATCCTTTATACAGGAGCTTCTTGTCCCAGATTCTCTTGAGTGCCCACCACTCAGACTCGATGAAATTGTTATCGTATGTTACATATGGGTCATCCATGTCAGCCCAGAAACCTACGGTATTAGAGAAATCCTCCCACATACCTTTGTATTTCCATACGCTCTCTTTACATTTCTTGATGAATGGTTCCATACCGTATTTTTCGATCTGGTCTTTTCCGTCCAGTCCGAGAAGCTTCTCAACTTCGAGCTCTACAGGAAGTCCGTGTGTATCCCATCCGGCCTTTCTTGGAACTTCGTATCCTTTCATTGTACGGTATCTTGGAATCATATCCTTGATAACACGTGTCAGAACGTGTCCGATGTGCGGTTTTCCGTTGGCTGTCGGAGGGCCATCGTAGAACATATAGATCTCGTTGCCTTCACGGTCACGCATACTTTTTCTGAAGATGTCATTGTCTTCCCAGAATTTCTCTGTCTGTTTTTCTCTGTCTACAAAATTAAGATCCGTAGAAACTTTCTTATACATATTTACCTCCATAAAATTAAAACATAGAATTAAAAAAGCTTCCGCCCTGTATAGGACGAAAGCTGTACTTACGTTTATAAACCACCTAACATACCATCATATGTCTTCCCTGTAACGGAGGAATGCCGTCAGTTTTTACTTGGCAGTCAGGCTCTTGTTCACACCCTGAAACCGTTCAAAATCTGCAACTCAGAAGTGATATTCAGATATATCTTACTTGTACCGGACTTCCACCATCCCCGGCTCGCTATTGCTTTCTGTTATATCCTACTGTCTTCGTCAGCGTTTTTCACATTCCTTATTATATGCAGTAATCCTAAAATCCGTCAAGGGTTTTTACCTTTTTTAATCGGTTTTTCTCCGTATTTTTCATATATTTTCTATTTTTTATCTTCTACGGCGTATAAGCAGCACGATCAGACTGAAGATCAGAATCACCAGTGCTACGCATCCTCCGGCGATCATATATTTTTCTGTACTTGATTTTCCGGCAAATTTTTTCTGTCCGAAATCCCATACTGCTTTTACTTTTTGCAGAAAATTCTTCCAGATACTCTTTGCACTTGATTTTCCACCGTTTTTCTTCGAATCACCGGAATTATCCACATCCTTCGGCTTACTGTCCACACGTTCTTTCCCGGTGCTTACTTTCTGTAAATACTTATCCGTAAATTTTGCCGTTGCACTTCCAACCTGATGGCCGTCATATATATACCGGATCGTTCCCTCTCCGGTATCTTCATCTACATCCGTAATTTCATAATCTATATCTTTGTATGATACATTCTTCGGCAGAATCACATGTCCGTCCTCCAGCGGCTGATATTCATTTCCGCCTGTCTGCACGGATTCTGTATCCTCACTTCCATCTGACTGTGCCGATACAGCACTCTGGCTATCCGCAGCCGATATAAATTTCTCTACTTCATCCGGTTTCTTCTCATCTGCCACCTGGATCTTCTGGAAATTGTTAAATGCATATTCGAACAGATTCTTCGTATCCGGATATATATTCACACCATGTGTCCGAAGTACGACACATACCAGTTTCATATTGCCATTATCGGCCAACGTGATCAGCGTAGATAATGCATTCGATGTATATCCTGTCTTTCCTGCAACCGCATACTGGTAATAATTTTTATTTTCTTTGATCAGCATCTTATGATGCTGTGGAAATACATGTTCTTCCGTCGTATCGGATGCCGGGATCTTATAACTCTGCTCCTGGCAGATCTTCAGGAATTCCGGATAGCGCCAGATCTCTCTGCCGATCAAAGCCATATCGCGCGCACATGTATAATGATTGTCATCATGAAGCCCGTTCGCATTGACGAAATTGGAATTATTGCCGCCAAGGCTTTTACATTCTTCGTTCATCTGCTGGATGAACCAGTTGTAATCATGTCCGGCATTTTTCCCGACATTTTCCGCCACCGCATAAGCTGCTTCATTCGCTGAGGCAAGCAGCGTCGCATATAATGCCTGTTCCAGCGAGATCACATTACCTTCTTTTAATCCAACCGAAGAATCTCCCGGCTGCATAAAAGATATGCAGTCATTGGAAAATGTTACCTTGTCTGACAGATTGCCGTATTTTAAAGCAATAAGACTGGTCAGGACTTTTGTGATACTTGCCGGGTACTCATGTTCATCAATATTTTTCGCATACAAGATGCTTCCTGTTCCCGCATCCATCACGATTGCAGCTTCACCGTATGTGCCCGGTCCTTTTGGCCAGTTCTTCCAACCGTTCGACTGGATCTCCATCTTATAGGCATCTTCTTCTGCCTTCTTTTCCCGCTCTTCCGGCGTCATGTCTTCTTCTTTTTTCTCTTCCTTCTTATTGGAATCATCTTTTGATGCGTCTGCCGCCTGACTGCTCTCGCTGCCACCAGGTTCCGCATATACTTTCTGACTTACCGTTCCCGGTATTACTGTAAATAAGGCCAAGATCAATATTATAATCCTGGCCACAACTTTCTTGCTCTGTTTCATTATACTCGCCCGTTTACTGTCCCCTTATATTCATCTTTTGTAAATCACTTTAATATAACAACTGCTCGATCTTCTTTTTATTCGCATCAAAATCAACCTTCAGTACCTGCATACCCTCATAAGTGATATCTGTATACGTTCCGTCCTGTGGAATGCATGTCTGCTGCATCTTCAGATCGTCTACCGACAGAACATCTTTTGCCATAGAGTACATCTCCGATACACTCATATTCGTCTTTACATGATTTACAGCGTAATTGATCAGAGGCAGTAACGCACTTGGATCCTTCTTCTCCATAATCTTACGGTAGATTCCATACATTACACTTCTCTGACGTCTTGTTCTTTCAAAATCATTGCCCAGTGTACGGTTTCTCGCATGCGCAAGTGCCTGGGATCCGGTCAGTGTCACATCTCCGGCCTGAATATCCGGCATACCATTCTCTCTGTAATAAGCAGCCTCTTCTTCACTGATGAATACGGTCACACCGCCAATCTCATCGATTACATTTACCAGATCATCAAAGCTGATCGTAATATAATTCTGAATATCAAGATCATATGTCTTATTGATCGTGTTGATCGTAAGTCCCACTCCGCCGTATGCATAAGTATGGCCCAGACGGCTCTTTCCATGTCCGTCAATATCAACCAGCGAGTCTCTCAGGAATGAGATTGCTGTTGATTTTCCTTCTTTTTTGTTAAAGGATACCATCATCATACTATCAGAACGTCCCCGGTCCGCATCCGGATCTCTGGAATCCGTACCTACCAGAAGGACATTATATACATCCTTGTCTTTTTTCTTTTCTTTGGCGATCTTAACCTTCTTTGCATTCGGATCTACTTTGTCTGCCGACACAACCCCTACAGAGTCCCCGTAGAATTTCCACCAGATCGACCCGTAGATACCGCCAATCAGCAATACGATCAATAATATTATAATTCCTGCAATCTTACGTTTTTTGTGTTTTCGAAAAAACTTCATCTGTCTGTGTCCCCCTAGTCCTTGATCACACGGCCAAACTTGTCCGTCGAACCTTTTTCCATCTTGCCATAGTGACCGTAAGCTCCGTATTTACCATAACTTCCGTAGTGGCTTCCATAACTGCCGTAATTGCCGTAACGTCTGTATCCATAGCCGTATCCTTGTCCGCCGGATGAATTATCACCATTGAACACATATCCCAGCATATCGATTCCACTTAATGCAAGGCTTTCTACACCTTCTCTGATCTCGCGAAGCTTCGTATAATCATAGCGGATCACATAAAGGGCCGCATCTACATATTTGCCCAAAAGCGGTGCATCTGCCAGAAGTTCGGATGGCGCAGTATCCAGGATGATAATGTCATATTTGGACTTCAGAGCTTTGATCAGTGCTCTCATACGTCCGCTTCCTATCAACAGCGAATTCTCTCCATCCGGTGCGCCGCCGAAAATGACATGAAGGCTTCCGTTCTCATTCGTTCTTTCCTTCGGAAGCTTTACATTGGTAATTGCTTCAGATAACGGCACTTCTTTCTTAAGAACCGAGCCAAGTCCCGGATGTGGTTCCTGCTCGTTCATCACTCCCGCAATCGAAGGATTTCTAAGATCACAGTCGACCAGCAGTACTTTCTTTCCCTGCTGTGCAATGGAAATTGCCAGATTCGCCGAAAGTGTCGTCTTACCTTCTCCCGGGATCGAACTCGTAACAAGCAGGGTCTGGTATTCCTTTTTCTCCACATCTTTCATAATACGGATACGAAGCTTTCTTATCGCTTCCAGATAACTCATGGAGATTCTTTCATTTAACAGGCTCACTGAATTATAAAATGTCTCTTTTTTACGCTTTTTCGTGCGGACATACGGGATACTTCCCAGATCCTGCAGATTGATATTCTTCTTCAGATCCTTTCTTGACTTCACAGTCCTTCTGGAAAGCACATACAGCAGAAGAATCACACAACCTATGATCGCACCTTTTAAAGCTCCACGCTTGTAAGATCCACGTATAACCTCCACACGTTTGGTATCTGTCGGGATACCGGTCTCATCCAGAATCGTAAGCTTGGTCTCTCCAAGTACGAATTCCGCAACTTTCGGATAATTCTTTATGACTGATTTTAACGTCTTATATGCCATCTGCGGATCATTTCCCGATACGGATATTGTCAGAAGATTCGTTCCGTCATCCGCTTTAACATCGATCGATCCCGGCATGGAATCAAGCCCCATGTCCTCAGCAACTACATCCTTCAGTACACCACTGGTAAGAATATACGGGAACACTTCCGCCATCTGCTGGGCAGACTGTGCATCCACATAGTCCATGCCGCCGACAGATGTCACCGACACTGTTGCCGATGCCACATATTTTGACTGATAACTGGTACTCACCGAGAAATAAGACTGTACTGCGCAAATAATTATAAGCCCGATGAGCAGCCACCACAGCCTCTTCACACCATGATAAACATCCAACATAATATTCGTCAGATCAATCTTCTCAGGCGCATCTACACGTTCACTTCCTGATTTGTCTCTATAATCGCCCATATACTCTACATTCCTTTACTTCTTCCATAATTGCCGTAACGTCCGTATTTGCTGTATTTACCATAATAATGTCCCACCGGACTGTCCACCAGGCCGGAGAACGATCTTACACCGTTCAGTACAACTCCCAGTACCTTACCTTCCTTGTCACGGAAATCGTCCATTACTTCATTGATGTCTTCAGCCAGCATATAATTCTGCTTTGACACGATCATAACCGCATCTGCACAATGTGCAAATATCTGCGCATCTCCGATGATTCCTGCCGGTGGTGTATCAATGATCACATAATCCACAAATTTCCTGCATGCAGCCATTAGCTTAAAAAATGACTCCGAGTTAAGCATCTCCGTCGATGAGGAATAGCAGTTCTTTCCACCCATGAACAACATATGCTTTCTGGTACACGGAACCATGACATCCGCAAGAGATCCGTTTCCTCTCAGATACTCTCCCAGTTCATTCTCCTCTTTTGGCTCCATACCAAAGATCAGGAACTGCGACGGTCTTCGGATATCACCATCTACCAGCAGTACCCTCTTGGACTGTTCTGCCAGCGTGATCGCCAGATTGGCGGCAACCGTAGATTTTCCTTCATTTTCAGATACACTGGTTACCACGAGGACTTTCTGTTCATTCTTTGCCATCCGGTATTCTACCTTGGCCGCCAGTTTCTTATAACTTTCCACGAACCGGAAGCTTGCTACCGGATCATCAACCAGGATCGCTTTTTTCTTACGCCGGAATATATCCCGGATCGTCTTATATTTCCATTCATAACTGATGGCTCCGAGACTTCTGGCATCCAGCTTCTTCTCGATCTCATTCTCCTGTTTAATAGTATTCTTCATATAAGAGAACAGTCCGAGGAGGATGATCACCAGTGCTCCTGCCACAAGTCCGCCCTTCTTAGCCTGTCCGCCTGCATCCAGCGGATTATCCGGTGTATACGGGACTTTCGGCTCCTCCAGCACATCCATAACCGCACTGCCCACCGTATACAGCGATACGCTGCTATAGTTATCCATGACCGTACGGATAATATCTATGGAATCCTTCGGCGTATCTGCCGTCACACTTAAGACCAGCATATTGGTACCTTCCAGCACCTTTGCATGAATGTCTGCATCCAGCTCTTCCACCTTCAGCTTCTCACAGATCTTCTTCTCCATAATGTTACTTTTTAATATCTTCTCAAATGTCTTCGCCATTGTGTTGGCCGAGCTCAGATTACTGTACGCATTCGCATCGCCTCTGGATGCCACCACAAATGTCGCCTGCGTTGTATACTCCGGAACATACCTGCTGCTTACAACTACATAAGTTAACAACGCTCCCGCAATTGCCCCCAGGATGATCACCCACCAGTTGGACACTATATCATGCACAAGAGTATACGGATCCAGGTCAGTATCCATAAATGCCGGCATGTCATTTCTATTATTACTTTCCATCCTGTGTTACCTCCTGATCCTGTACCACAACGAATAACTTTGTCACCGCAGTCGGTGCTCCCTCTGCCGTATAAGAATATTCCACCGGATAAACCCCTGCTTTGGAATAATCCACTTCTGATTTCACACTGATCGCTTCTCTTGTACCTGCAAGAGCTTCTCCGTCATCCGCATATGTATATGTTGTGCCATTCATCTCCATACCTTTGACATAAGACATCGGATCGATTTCATGTCCTACTGTCGTATACGCGATATAATCCGATAATGCCGGATATTCTTTCATCTGCTCCTGTCTGTCACCGGATTCTGTTACGGTTACTTCGAGAGGCACAGAACACACATCACCCGCACTGTTGCTTACCTGTACGGTCACTTTGTAAATTCCTGCAGCTGCATTATACATACCATCATCCAGACTGGTACGTATCTGACTGGTCAGGTCACCGTCAAGGCAATCCTCTGCCTTCATATTCTCCGTAAGGTTCGCCTTCCCCACCTCTGTTGTCGAATATCTAAGCGGTGCCTTCAGATGGATCTTCGGCGGCGTGTAATCTTTGTACTGTATGGTTCTTTCCAGTGTCCCTACCTGATTCGCCTTATCGAATACCACATACGTAATGGTACGCTTGCCCGGCGCAATAAAGTGCGACATCGAAGCGATACGTACAGACGATGTCAGGTCACCGTCACGGTTGTCTTCTGCTTTGACACCTTTCAGAAGTGCTTTCTTCTGCTTCTTCTGATCGGTCTGCACACTCAGTGTCACCGTCTTATCCTTACAGGTGATCACCGGCGGTGTATGGTCTTCCAACATCTTGGACTTCACAGTATATCCGGCAAATATGACACAGGATGCCACAAATATCAGGCATACTGCTATTTTTAGTCTCCTCATAATTCTTCTCCTTTATTGTTAATACAGCTGTTGCCGTCCGGAATACGGGACCGGTTCTAATCTCAGGATCTCCCGGTTGTCACAGATCCTTGCCGGATTATACTGAAACAGCACATCCAGATGGTTCTCGGAATACTCCCGGCTCAGTTCTTCATACGCATCCAGCATATACGGTGTCCTCTGAAGTGGACTGTGTGCATCACTTGCAATCACAGAAATCAGATTATGCCGCAAAAGACTGTCGGCCGCACGCTTCGGTCCTCCTCCGAATCTTCCGAGGAAGCTTCCCTTATTCGCCTGAATCACATATCCTTTTCTGAACCAGCGGTACGCGATCTGCGGATAATCCTGTATAAATTCATACCTTTCCGCATGGGCGATCACCGGTCTTGCTCCGACTTCTTCAACTCTCTTCAGAATAGAATCCGCAAATTCAGGATCTTCATCAAATGCAAATTCCATCAGTATGTACCGGCTCTGGTTAAGCGGCATGATCTTATGATTCACGATCAGCTCCGGAAGGTCTTCTGTCGAAAATACTTCCATTCCCGGCAGGATCTCTATCGGGATCTTCTCTTTTCTGACCGCTCTGACCACACTTTCATATCTGTCAATATATTCTTTCCCGAAATAATTCCCATACATTCCCGGGATATTGCAATGCGGGGTCGCTATGATCCTGTCCACTCCGCTGTCTGCTGCCATACGTGCCATCTCCAGCGTATCATACATATCTTCGGCTCCGTCATCAATCCCCGGGAGTATATGCGCATGTATATCTATCATCTCATCATCCTTTGTAATTTATAGTCTTTTTTATTATATCATTTTCAAATTATGGAGTAAAGAAAACGATACTTACTATTTCATTACTATTTCTTACTTGTCTCCTTCAGATATCTGACCGTTGCTTCTGTGTATCTGCACAAATATTCCGGTACGCCGTCTGCCTTTCCGGTCTCCGCAATTGCCGCTGCCACACAAGTGTTACATACCTTTCTAAGCTTACAACTACTGCATCTGGCCGAAATTCTAAGACTCTCTGTTTCTTTTTTTGTAAACTTCCACGCTTCCTCAAACTCCACATCCCGAAGCGGTATGCTTGGCTTATCCAGTACCACACAGGATCGCATCTCGCCCTGCCAGTTCACCACAAAAGAACTCTTACCGGCACGACATGCCATCTGTCCCGGAACTGCCTCTCCTTCCGGAGTATTCTCTGCTTCGTCTAATTGGATCTTGCGGTATTGGGCAAATACTTCTTCTCCCATCTCTCTTTGCAAAACTTCCACTCTTGCTTTTGCCGCCATCTCCGGATCCAGTCTGGCCTGATTATTATAGGCATGATTTCGTTCTCTCACGGACGGATACATATAAGTGTCGATCCTCACCGGAGCATCCAGTGATTCACCAAGCTCTATGATCTTCATCCTGTCATCCACATTCGCCTTTGCAAGACTTCCATTCACTTTCACATCAATGTTCCTCTCACGCAAAAGCCGGATGCCGTTCACCGCCTTATCAAGTCCTCCCGGATAATGGCACAAACGCTCATAGGTCTCATTGCTTGCACCATATAATGTAATATTGATTCTTCTTGGTTTATTTTCCGCAAAAAAATCTGCCCACGCCTCATCGATCAGCGTTCCATTCGTATTAATCGTAATAATCATCCCAAGTTCACGGAGTTTTTGATATAACTCGCGGAAATGTGGATACAGCAGCGGCTCTCCACCCGTCAAAAGAACAAACAGCGTCCCGGCTCTCATCATATCTTCTGCCGTTTTCGTCCATTCTTCCATCGTGCGCAGCCTTCCTACCTCTTCCATCTCTTCTCTGCTCATACGCACATAACACATATCACAGTTCAGATTACAAAGCGGCAGCAATTCCAGCACTCCATATAGCGGCACTTTCTTCTCTGCCGCCATTGCAAACATCTGTTGCTCTATTGTCGTTCCATCTTCCATTAATTCCATATTACACCCTCAACAATTCCTGTAGATTTTAAAAAAGAACCGGGAATCCGGTTCTTTTTCGATATGTATATAGATTTATTTTTTATGACTTTGCTGTCGCCCATTCATCCATATTAAGTTGTGTTGTACAATGAACGTTATGGCCATCCTTTCCACGCCATATAATAACGTTCGTCACTTTTCCGCTCTGCAATGATACATAATATCCATTCACAAAATTATCCATAGCACTCGCTTCATGTGTTTCCCCGCATGCATGATAAGATGTTGATAACCCTGAAGTTAAATTCGTATCAGGTTTTTTACTTGGCCATCTCTGCAACCCAGATTCTCCATTAGTTTCCTGATATACATTTCCAGGCACACCACCACCAGCATTACATTCAAATTTATACACTTTTCCGCTATCACCACATGCTGCCACATACTCATTTGCCACAAATCTTTCGCCTACCATAGTAGGTCTTACATACGCCCTCTTCATAACTATGCACTCCTTTTATAATTACATTACTTCTTATCGTTCATTAGTTGCCTATCTATACTATATTATTATAAAGGATTCCATATTCAAATTCAATACTTATCTTTTGAATTTTACGTCTTTTTATTACATTCAAATCCGCCATTCCAACCTTAATGATATTCCCCATACAAACTCCTTACAGTGACAACCCAAGTGCTGATAATATTTTGTAATAAGATTCCTGTTCCGGCATCAGAATAAAATAGCCTCTGATCGCTACATCTGCACAGATCTCTGTCTCGATCAATAATGCCCGGTCACCAACCAGACCAAACTCAATGGCCGGAACACTTAGAATAGCAGCCGCCATATCGACACAGATATACGGAACAGATGGTAAAATCGTTAAATTTGTCATGGAAGCCAGTGCTGAAAGGTAGGACGCTGTAATAATATTCCCCACCTCTTTCAATGCTGAAAGTTCCATTTCATCAAAAACTTCCATCTGCTCATGAACCACATTTTCCTTCATTAAAAGCTTATCCGCAAGATAATGTCCGGATTCTAAATCCAGCAGGAACATCATGCTTCCATCAATATCATGCGATACCTCAAGAAAAATACCGATCACCGTCTCTTCTTCCGGTCCGATCGCACTTCCTAATTTTCCTACGTCCATCAATTTTACATTTGGGACTTTCATGTCAATGCGGGTGCCGACCATATTTGCGATTGCGGTCGCTGCGTTACCGGAGCCGACATTTCCGATCTCCTTGAGCACGTCCACGTACATATCATTAACTTCATCCAACGTATACTTTGTCATTTATTTTCTCCATCTGTTTCTGCATAATAAACACAGTGAGACCTTGTAAGAAAGGTCTCACTTTATGGAATTACGCATTTTCTTTTTCTTCTACAATCGCACTGATCTCAAATAAAGATATCAGTTCGTCCCCATGTTTGCCAACACCATTGATAAACATGGCTTTTCCGTCCTTGCTTCCGCTTGTCTTATCAATCTCATCGGTGCATAAAGTAACAACCTCTTTTACTTCATCTACAATGATTCCGATCGTTCCTTTTTCCTCAAGCTTTAAAATAATGATCCTGCTGGCATTTGTGATGACATCATCATCCAGATTCATTTTTTTACGCACACTCATAACAGGCACGATCTCCCCACGAAGATTGATGACCCCTTTAAAGTATGTCTGAATCTTTGGAACACGTGTGATTTTCTGCATACGCACAATATTGTCAATATAGCTGATATCAATTCCGTACTGTTCGCTGCCGATTTTTACAACAATATACTGTTTTGCATCATTTTCAGCGATATCTATATTTTTCTCCATATTCGTCTCCTCCATTACATCAATGTATTAACGTCAAGGATTAATGCAACTTCACCATCGCCAAGAATGGTTGCGCCACTGATAATCTTATTGTTGTTGATATACTTTCCAAGAGATTTGATAACGATCTCCTGCTGTCCGATCAGATTATCTACAACAAGACCTGCGAGGCTGTCGCCTTTCTTAACGATAACAACCGTAAGATTCTCCGGTTCTTCCTGTTTTTCTTCCATATCCAGTACCTGATCAAGACGGATCAGTGGGATAACGGCACCACGGAGATGGATCACCTCCTGAGCCTGAACATATTTGATCTCATTTACCGGGATACTTTCAATATTTGAAATGGATCCAAGTGCGATCGCATATTTTTCATCACGGATCTCAACCATTAATGCCTGGATGATCGCAAGTGTCAGCGGCAGACGGACAATGAAAGTTGTTCCCTCTCCAAGCTGTGTGCGGACTTCAACGTCACCACCAAGTGCTTCGATGTTAGATTTTACAACATCAAGACCAACACCACGTCCGGAGATGTCAGTAATCTTCTTTGCCATAGAGAAACTTGGAAGGAATAAGATATTGATGATCTCTTTCTGGCTCATATTCTCCGCCTGTTCTGCTGTAATGACACCGCGTTCAACAGCTTTGTCCCTTACCGCTGCAACATCAATACCATTACCATCATCTCCCACTTCAATGATAACGTTATTGCCTTCCTGAAAAGCTTTTAGGAAGATAGAACCAACTTCCGGTTTTCCTCTCTCTACACGGGTTGCATTGTCTTCCAGACCATGATCTGCTGAGTTACGGAGTAAGTGCTGTAACGGATCACCGATCTGATCGACTACAGTTCTGTCTAACTCTGTATCTTCACCAGTCATATACAGCTCCATTTTCTTTCCTAACTTACGGGAAAGATCACGGATCATACGAGGGAACTTATTTACAACGCTCTCGATAGGTACCATCCGGACTTTCATAACAGATTCATGAAGGCTTGTGGTGATTCGCTCCAGATATTCAATCTGTTCATGGAATCCCTGATTGGTAAATCCTCCCTCTTCCGTTGAGCTGATGGATACCAGACTGTTCTTTGCAATGATAAGCTCGGATACCTGGTTCATAAGAGCATCCAGCTTTTCAATATCCACACGGACCGTACGGCTTGTCGCCGGTTTTCCTACACCGTTTTTCTTTGCCGGAGCCTTTTTCTTTTCCGGCGCTTTCTTTGGTGCAGCCTGTACTTCCGGTTTTGTCTCTGCCGGTTTTTCTTCTTTCTTTTCTTCCGTCTCAGTTTCTGTTACGCGTGGTGAAAAATCAGTCAGTTCTTCTCCAACGGCATCTTCAATCTCGGAAACATTCTTTGCAGCGTTTTGGATCTTGTCAAAGCTTTCCGGTGATGCGATATAAAAGCTGAATTCCTGTTCAAACTTTTCATCTTCAATATCCTGAGAGCTCGGACGATATACAAGAATCTCTCCAAAAGCCTCCACTTCGCGGAATACCAAAAAAGCTCTGGCCGCTTTTAAAAGGCACTCTTTCTGGATCATAACCGTCATGCCGTAAATATGCATTCCACTGTCTTTTGCAGTCATAACGGCATCCCGCTCCTGATCCGTCAGATCAATCTGAAGATACAGTTTGTGGTCTCCATTGTCTGTCGGCGCCGCTGCTTCTTTTTCTGTTTCTGCAGGTGCTGCCTCTGCGGCAGCAGCCTCTCCGTTTGCTTTTGCGAGGAAATTGTTCAGTTCCTTGATAATGACTTCATTGTCTTCCTCACCTTCATCAGAGGTTGCCTTAATATTTTCAAGATATCCGTCAATTGCATCCAGACACTTGAACAGCAGATCAATCATCTGACTGTCTACCTGGATTTTCTCGCTGCGGACTTCCTGGAACACATTTTCCATATCATGTGTCAGGTGCTGCATTCTCTTAAATCCCATTGTACCGGCCATTCCTTTTAAAGAATGGGCTGCACGGAAGATTTCATTGATAACGTCCTTGTTATCCGGTTCTTTTTCCAGTTCCATGATGCAGTCACTTAACGTCTGTAAATGTTCTGCACTTTCATCGATAAAGATTTCAAGGTATTGGCTTACATCCATGTTATTTTACCCCCACGTTTTTTGTGATTGTCTGTGCAACTTCATCCAGTGGTACAACTTCATCTACCACACCTGCTTCATAGATTGCCTTCGGCATTCCGTATACCACACAGGTTTCTTCGTTTTGTGCAATTACGCGAATCGGTTTTGATCTTCCCAGCGAAAGAATTCCATTGGTTCCATCCGCTCCCATTCCTGTCAGGACAACACATACGATTTCATCATAGCTGCTTGCTGTCAGTGAATCATACATAAGATTTGCACACGGCTTCAGTCCTCCGATTGCCGGTGTTGCATCATCGAGTACAATGCTGTTGTTTCCGTCTGCGGTTTTTGCAACTTTCAAATGTTTTCCGCCCGGAGCAATATAAACACATCCCTTTTGCAGCCGCTCTCCATGTTCTGCTTCCTTCACCCTGATTTTGCTCAGATCATCAAGTCTGTCAGCCATGGATTTGGTAAATCCCGGCGGCATATGCTGTACAAGTACAACCGGGGCATCCAGTTCTTTCGGAAGAAACGGAATCACACTCTGTAACGCTTTCGGTCCGCCTGTGGAACAAGCCAGTGCAACCAGTTTGTTCTTTCCGCCTGTCGCTTTGCGCATCATCGGTGCTTTTGCAGCCGGTTTTACTGCCGGACGGACACTTTCTGCTGCCTTTTGTGTTGCAAGAACAGCATTCAATACGCCAAGAAGCTGTCTTTTGAATGCCTCTCCTTTTGCCTCTATGATGTTTGTCGGTTTCGCCACAAAATCAATTGCTCCGCGCTCCATGGCTAAAATGGTAACATCTGCTTCCCTGCTGTCGGTAAGTGTACTTACCATAACCACATTTGCACGTATGCCTTCTTTTTGTAACTTTTCGAGTAACTGCAGTCCATCCATGCGTGGCATATTCACATCCAGAACCACACCGTCATAGCTGGTATGCTTCAGTTTCTCATATGCCTCAAGACCATCTCTGCAATAGTCCGTTGCCTGAAATTTACTGTCTGAATTGATTATATCACACATGACCCTTCTCATGAGTGCAGAATCATCAACTACTAAAATGTTTTTTTTCATATGAGTCACCCAACTTCTTTCCTGCGAATTCTTCTCTCTTCCTCAAAAACGAAGCGTACGATTTTTTCACGGTCCCGGAGATCCCGGAACAGAAATTTTACCCGGTGAATGTACATTTCCTCTATCGCTGGATGTTTTTCTGTTGCAATCACCTGTCCCGGAAGATAAAAAGTTTCATCCGAATATTCATTTGTCAGTCTGATCACCAGAAGAATATTTTGGTTCTGTTTTATCCATTGTCCAGAGACAAAGCGGATTCCACCGCCACTGATATTCTGAATCGTTCCCTCACGTACCTGATCAATATATTCCGGCTTTTGAATTTCCGTAAACAATTCTTCCGTTGTCTGCATCTGGGCCGTCTGTTCCGATATTTCGTAATATTTTAACGGTGTCGTATAAGGAATCCGGAAAAATTCCCGGCGCTGAAATTTCTGTAATCCGGAAGTAATCACAATTCTGAGCAGATACAGATTTTCTTTGTGATAACGTTTCTTCACAACTGCTGTGCAGTTATACATACCGCCTTTTGTATAAAAAACAATGCTGCACTCCCTCTCCAGTTGAAATAACACCATTCTTCCACCACTTGTCGGCATAGAAATTTCCAATTCCTGATCCGAAAAAATGTCGCTGACCGCACTTTGATAGATTTTCGCGATCTCTCCTCCATTATCTTCCTGGTTCGCTTCATGCAGCATTTTAATATCAATTTTGTCTCCCGGAGTAATCACATCTGAAAGTTTCATAATTATTCATCTCCCTATTTTCGGTTTGATAAAAAACTGGAAAACATCTGTGCTATTCCCCACCGTACCGGTGTCTTCTGCCGGGTGCCGTTTAACAGATGATCTGCAAGTTCTGAAATCGCCCTGGCAGATTTTGCATTCGGGTCACTCATGGTAACTGTCTTTTGCTGCCTTACCGCCCGTTCCAAAGCAGCATCCTGTGGAATCATCCCCAGATAATTCAGACTTCCATGTAAAAACTTAGACACTACGGAATTCACTTTCTCATAAATTGCCTGTCCCTCGTCCCGGGAATTTACCCGGTTGGTTACTATGTGGATGGTTGTCTCTTCCTCCACAAAATCGGGATTGCGGTACAATGCTTTTAAAAGCGAATACGCATCCGTCAGGGAACTTGGTTCCGGTGTGGATACCAGTAATACCTCCGGACTTGCCATGACAAATTCCAAAACCTGATCCGAGATTCCTGCCCCCGTATCAATCAGGATAAAATCTGCCAGTTCATTCAATGTGTCAATCGAATTTACGATATATAAAATCTGTTCTTTTGTAAGATTGTTCAATCCGATAATTCCTGAGCCACCGGATATAAACCCGATATCCATGGGTCCAGGTGTGATTATTTCACGAATTAACTTTCCACGGTATATAAAATCAGACAAATTATACTGTGGAATTGCACCAAACATTACCTCAACGTTTGCGAGACCAAAATCAGCATCAAAAATAATCACCCTCTTGCCTGCTTTTCTGAGACATACCGCAAGATTTACTGCGAGATTCGACTTTCCGACCCCGCCTTTTCCGCTGGTAATCGTCACCACCCGTGCATTATTCTGATTATTCTGATTGTGCAGTTTTATTACATTTCGCAATTGTTCTGCCTGATCCATTACGAATTGCCCCCTAATAATTGTTTCACGATCTTTTGTGTATCAAATAATTCAATATCATCCGGTACATTCTGTCCATTTGTCGTATAAGACAGTTCCGCATCTGAATACAGCTTAATATTGAGCAAATTTCCATACGTTGATGTCTCATCCAGTTTTGTAAAAATCAGTTTAAACTCAGATATTGTGTGATAGGTATCTACAATATCGAGCAAATCCCTGTATTTTGTTGTAGCACTAAGAACTAAATATACTTCACTTGTATATTCAGGGTCAACTCCCTGAATCAGGTTTCTGATATCTTCTTTCTGTTCCTCATTTTTATGGGAAAATCCAGCAGTATCAACGAAAACAAGATCGTATTCCGCATATTTTCCAATTGCTTCATTCAGTTCCTCTTTAGAATACACGATAGACATAGGTGCGTCAAGAATATTTGCATACACCTGTAGCTGTTCTGTTGCTGCGATCCGGTAGGTATCTGCAGTAATAAACGCTACTTTTTTTTCATAATCCACCTTATATTTGGACGCAATTTTAGCGATTGTTGTGGT
>ENA-OUQH01001245-OUQH01001245.1-human-gut-metagenome-genome-assembly--contig:-NODE-1245-length-17350-cov-8.860885_pt1 | contig 17350 bp, 15 predicted proteins | sample MGYA00237948_ERZ548828 | MGnify/ENA primary metagenome ERZ548828 (study PRJEB26490, sample SAMN05194711) | human gut metagenome | biome: terrestrial biome; feature: human-associated habitat; material...
CGGGATGTGGCTCAGCTTGGTAGAGCGCTGCGTTCGGGACGCAGAGGTCGCAGGTTCGAATCCTGTCATCCCGACCATTGCAACCACTGAGGGGTATCCTGAAAAGGGTACCGTTCTTTTTTGTTAGAGTGCTTTTATATGTACTCGCAGTAAAAAGTTGGGGCTCGCACGGGGCGCCAGCTCACCACCACGGAGGTGTTTCATGAAGATTGGACCTTTCGGTCCCCTTGAGATCGTCATCATCCTCGTTGTAATCCTCGTTCTCTTCGGACCCAAGAACCTTCCCAAGCTTGGTACCGCAATCGGCAAGGCAGTTAAGAACCTGCGCGAAGGCCTGGGCGGCGGCAAGAAGGTTGAAGAGGCTGAAGAGCCCGCTCCCAAGGCGGCAGACGCCAAGGAAGAAATCGAAGTTGAGGTTATCGACAAGCCTGCGCCTGGCAAGAAGGCAGAGGCTGCCGAAGAGGCTAAAAAAGAAGAAGCATAGAGCTAACCGCTTCGCTTCATCACTGGTATGCAAAGGGCACGCTTCTTACGGAGGCGCGCCCTTTTCGCGAGTATAGGAAAGGAAGACTGGCCAGCACATGCATGGCCGAGGGGTGTAAACCATGGACAACAATTACGTTCTTACTCAGGAAGGCAAGGAAAAGCTCGAGCAGGAGCTCCATTTCCTGGAAACCGAAAAGCGCGCAGAGATCGGTGACCGTATCCGCGTCGCTCGCGAATTCGGCGATATTTCCGAGAACTCCGAGTACGATGACGCAAAGAACGAGCAGGCTGCAAACGAGGCCCGCATCGCAGAGATCACTCGTATCCTCGGCGAGGCAACCATCGTTGAGGCTCCCACCGAATCCGGCCGCGTTAACATCGGCAGCCGTGTAACGGTAGATATGGGTGGCCGCGAGCGCGTATTCACCATTGTTGGTGGCGCAGAGGCAAACTCCGCCGAGGGCAAGATTTCCAACGAATCTCCCGTAGGCGCTGCCCTTCTGGGCCATAAGCAGGGCGAAGCCGTAGAGGCTCAGGGTCCTACTGGCCGCGTTATCAAGATGACCATTCAGGCAATCGAGCGCTAAGCAAGCTTTAAGGAATTCACATGGCAGAAGAAAACAACGAGCAAGTTATCGAAGACGATCCGATTGAAGTGCGTCGCGCCAAGCGCGAGGCGCTGCTGGCCGAAGGCAAGAACCCCTATGGTCACGCTGCATTCGAGTACTCCCATCACATTGCCGACTTGGACGAAAAGTACGCCGAGCTGGCAGATGGTGAAAACACCGAAGATGCCGTTTCCGTTGCGGGCCGTGTTATGGCCAAGCGCGTTCAGGGCAAGATCATCTTCTTCGAACTCCAGGATGCTACCGGTCGCATTCAGCTCTTCTGCCGCATCAACGCTTTGGGTGAAGATGCCTTTGCCGAGATGAAAGACCTTGACCTGGGCGACTGGATTGGCGCGCATGGCCTTATGATGCGCACGCGTCGCGGCCAGCTTTCTGTTGCCGTTGATTCGTTCCAGCTGCTTTCTAAGGCGCTGCGTCCGCTGCCCGAAAAGTTCCATGGCCTGAACGACAAGGAAATTCGTTATCGTCAGCGCTATGTCGACCTTATCGTCAACGATGAAGTGCGCGATACCTTCCAGAAGCGCTCGAAGATCCTCTCGGCTTTCCGCCGCTACATGGAAGCGGACGGTTATTACGAGGTGGAAACGCCTATCCTGCAAACTGTGCAGGGCGGCGCTACTGCAAAGCCGTTCATCACGCACTTCAATGCGCTGAACCAGGAAAACTATCTGCGTATTGCCACCGAGCTTCACTTGAAGCGTTTGTTGGTTGGCGGTTTCGAGCGCGTGTTCGAAATCGGCCGTATCTTCCGCAACGAGGGCATGGACCCCACTCACAACCCTGAGTTCACCTCCATGGAAGCCTACTGCGCATTCAACGATCTGCAGGGCATGAAGAAACTGGCTCAGGGTGTTATCAAGGCAGCCAACGCTGCAGTGAACGACTCCGAGCAGCTTGAGTACCAGGGTCAGACCATCGACATTTCGGGCGAGTGGCCTTCCATTCCCATGACGGAAATCGTTTCCAAGGCACTCGGCGAAGAGGTTACGCTCGATACGCCCGTTAGCCACCTTGCCGAGCTTGCCAAGAAGAACGGCATCGAGGTGAAGCCCGAGTGGACTGCCGGCAAGCTTATTGCCGAGCTGTACGACGAGATCGGTGAGCTCACCATCGTGAACCCCACGTTTGTTGTAGATTACCCGGTCGAGGTAAGCCCGCTTGCCAAGCGCTTCGAGGACGACCCTCGCCTGACCGACCGCTTCGAGCTTGTTATTGCAGGTCATGAGTACGCCAATGCATTCAGCGAGCTGAATGATCCAGTTGACCAGGCAGAACGTTTCCAGAAGCAGATGGAGGAAAAGGCTTCTGGCGACGATGAGGCAATGGAGTATGACACCGACTATATCCGTGCCCTTGAGTACGGTATGCCTCCTGCGGGCGGAATCGGTATTGGCATTGACCGTGTGGTTATGCTTCTTACGAACCAACCGAGCATTCGTGACGTGTTGCTGTTCCCCCATATGCGTCCTGAGGCCAAGTAGTTACGCCGTTCTACGAACAGCGTAACCCTCGCATGAGACGCGATGACGCTGCGGCCAAGCCGGGCACTTCATCTAGGCCTTCATTCGTCGTCCGCGTAACGTAGTACGCGTTCATCCTCTTTTAGGCCTACCTGAAGCACCGGGCTTGCCCTCGCTGTTTCGTCCGAAAATGGGAGTTGTTAAAGGCGCTCTTTAGGAGCGCCTTTTCGTTTAACCTAGAAAACATTCTGTCTAGGAGTTTGTTCTGGCTACAGATTGTTAACGGGTTAGCACTCGGTTTTAATGAGTGCTAGCATTATTCCGAATTAAACTTACTTGCCGAGAGAATCGAGGCTTACATGTCCTTCGACAAGTTTACCGACAAGGCCAGAAAGGTACTGGTGCTTGCCCAAGAAGAGGCTCGTGCGCTGCATCAGCCTTATGTGGGCACTGAGCACGTCCTTTTGGCTTTGCTGAAGGAAAAAGAAGGCTTAGCCGCCCAGTCGCTTGACCATCTGGGCGTTACGTACGAAGCTGCCCTCACCTGCGTGCAGCAGCTTATTAAAGGCGATGCGTCAGCTGATGTTTCGGGTCACTTGAGCTTTACCCCGCGCGTAAAGCGCGTATTGGAAAACTCGCTGCGTGAAGCCATGCAGATGGGCAAAAGCTATATCTCTACCGAGCATCTGCTGTTGGGCATCGTCCGCGAAGGCGAAGGCACCGCAATTGACGTATTGCGCAAGCTCGGAGTGGAAGGCGATGCCATTCGCTCTTCCTTGAACGATATGGTGGGCCAGTCTGCGGTGTTCGCGGGCGCTACCAATTTCGATCCCAACGCGGGTGCTTCCGACAGCATGCTGAAGGAATTTGGCGTCGACCTCACCAAAAAGGCCAAGGATGGCAAGCTCGATCCCGTAATCGGGCGAGCTGGCGAAATCGAGCGCGTGATGCAGATTCTCTCGCGTCGCCAAAAGAACAACCCGCTGCTTATCGGTGAGCCCGGTGTGGGCAAAACCGCTATTGCCGAAGGTCTGGCTCAGCTTATCGTTGCCGATCAGGTACCCGATATCATTCGCAATATGCGCATCGTCACGCTTGACGTATCTGCTCTGGTGGCAGGCTCCAAGTACCGTGGTGAATTCGAAGAGCGCTTGAAGAAGTGCATTAAGGAAGTTGAGCAGGCGGGCGATATCATCCTGTTCATCGACGAGCTGCATACGCTTATCGGCGCCGGCGCCGCTGAAGGCTCCATCGATGCAGCTGCTATTTTGAAGCCGCCCCTGTCACGCGGCGAAATCCAGATCATCGGTGCTACCACGCTCGACGAGTACCGCAAGCATCTGGAAAAGGATTCCGCTTTCGAGCGCCGCTTCCAGACGGTAATGGTGAAGGAGCCAAGCGAAGAGCAGGCTGTGCGCATTCTCGAGGGTTTGCGTGACCGTTACGAAGCGCACCATCATGTGCATTTCACCGATGATGCATTGCGTGCCGCGGTAAGCCTTTCCGACCGCTACATCCAGGATCGTTTCCTTCCCGATAAGGCCATTGACGTTTTGGACGAAGCAGGTGCGCGCATGCGCATCCGTAACATGGTTCTGCCCGAAGAGGTGCAGAAGATCGCCGACGAGCTGCGCACCGTTCGTTCTCAGAAGGATGACGCCATTGCCAAGCAGGACTTCAAGCGCGCAGACATCCTGCACGAAAAGGAAGTGGAGCTTGTTGCCAAACGCGATGAAGCGCGCAAGGCATGGGAAGAAAAGAACAGCAACGCGATTAATGAGGTTGCGGTAGAAGACGTTGCCGATGTGGTTTCCATGACCACTGGCGTGCCTGTTTCCAATCTTACTGAGGCGGAAACCGAAAAGCTGCTCCGCATGGAGCAGGTGCTCCATGAGCGTGTTGTCGGTCAAGACGAAGCGGTTACGGCTCTTTCGAAGGCTATTCGTCGTTCACGTTCGGGCCTGAAAGATCCGAAGCGTCCTGGCGGATCGTTTATCTTCCTTGGTCCTTCGGGTGTGGGCAAAACCGAGCTTTCCAAGGCTTTGGCAGAATTCCTTTTCAACTCCGAAGATGCGCTTATTTCCTTCGATATGTCCGAATACATGGAAAAGCACTCGGTGTCGCGTCTGGTTGGTTCGCCTCCGGGCTATGTGGGCTACGATGAGGGCGGTCAGCTTACCACGGCAGTGCGTCAGCGTCCGTATTCCGTTGTGCTGTTCGACGAAATTGAAAAGGCCCACCCCGATGTGTTCAATATCTTGCTTCAGATCTTGGAGGAGGGGCGCCTTACCGATTCGCAGGGCCGCGTCGTTGATTTCCGCAACACGGTTATCATCATGACTTCCAATGTCGGCGCGCGCGAAATCACCGCCACCACCCCCTTGGGCTTCACTTCAAGCGCCAATGGCGGCATGGACGACAAGGAAATGAAGCAGCGCGTGATGGGTGAGGTTAAGAAGCTTTTCCGTCCTGAGTTCCTGAACCGTATCGATGAGATCATCGTATTCAAGAGCCTTACTGAAGAAGAGATCGTGAAGATCGTCGATCTCATGATTGCCGATTTGCGCGAGCGCCTTATCGAGCAGAACATGGCCATCAACCTGACGCCCGAAGCGAGCCGTTTCGTTGCCAAGGAAGGCACCGACCTTTCCTTCGGAGCTCGTCCGTTGCGTCGCGCCATTCAGCGCCTTATCGAGGATCCGCTTTCCGAGCAGCTTCTTGAGGGCCGTTGGAGCAGTGGTTCGGTCATCGATGTCGACGTGGAAGATGACAAGCTCGTGTTCAACGCGGGTACTGGCTCTATCCCGGCACCGCGCAAGCGTGATACCATAGCTGCCGAGGCTGAATTGCTTCTTGCCGGCTATGATCTTGGTCACGCAGGTATTTCTTCGCGTGGCGGCTCTTCTGCAGGAGGCCAGGCAGCCGACTGAGCCTGAAGTGCACCAGCGCTGCGGCTCTGCATCCGCACCAGGTGTACAGGAGCTATCATGACTGAAAAGACCATCGATCCGATTTTTGCCCCTTCCGTGCTCGAGCACGCCATGGCTATGTTCGATGACGTCCATTTCGATGCCCTCAAGGCGGAACCCCGCCTTGAGGGTGTCGTTGATAAGAACCCCAAAACCGCTGCAATTATCTTGGCCGGCGGCAGTGGCGAGCGTTTTGGCCACGAAGGCGGTAAACAGCTCGTAGAAATTGCCGGCAAACCCATTCTCACCCGTTCCGCTGAAGTGTTCGACGCCGTGGGTGATGTGGGCCTTATCGTTATCGTGTGCCCTGAAGAGCGCATGAGCGAATACCTTTCTAAGGCAATCGACCCGTTCCCCTTTGTGACGCCCATCGTTATGGCTCCCGCCGGGTCCATTCGCCAAGAATCTGCCTTTTCCGGCCTTGAGCTGGTGCCCGAGGAATATGAGTTCGTTATGCTCCACGACGGCGCTAGGCCCCTTATCACCAAAGAGCTCATCGAGCACACTATCAGCACGCTCAAAGGCAATATCGATTGCGACGGCGCGTTGGTAGGGCATCCCTCCATCGATACGTTGAAAGTTGTCGAAAACGGGGTAGTGGTTGGCACGCCCGATCGCTCGGTGTTCTGGAACGCTCAAACCCCTCAGGTTTTTCGCGCTGGCATCTACCGCCGCGCCCATGCTTCGGCCCTCTCCGATGGGTTTGTGGGCACTGACGATTCTTCGCTCATCGAGCGTTTGGGCGGCCGCGTGCTCATGGTTGAGGGAAAGCGCGACAACATCAAACTTACCGTTCCTGAAGACTATCTGATTATCTCTGCGGCAATTCGCGCGGCAATTGAAGACCGCCGAGAGGAGCAACTCTAAGTGACTGAGCAAAACCAAGCTTCATCTGCAGTGCCCATGCGAGTGGGCCTCGGTTACGATGTGCATGCCTTCGCCCCTGATCGCAAATTGATTTTGGGCGGCGTAGAAATCCCTCATCATCAGGGGCTTCTGGGCCATTCCGATGCCGACGTGCTGGCTCATGCGGTGGCCGATGCCCTGCTCGGCGCGATTCGAGGCGGCGATATCGGCAAGCTTTTCCCCGATACCGATCCCGCTTACAAGGGGGCCGATTCTCTGAAGCTGTTGGCTGCGGTTGCGAACCTTGTGCGTGAGCAAGGCTTTTCTATCGTTGATATCGATTGCGTAATTGCCGCTCAAGCCCCGAAGCTTTCGCCTTATCGCGATATGATGCGTGAGAACTTGGCTGCCGCCTGTGGAATCGCGGTAGAGAACTTGGGAGTGAAGGCAACCACCACCGAGCATCTTGGCTTCGAGGGCCGAGAAGAGGGCATTTCCGCTCAGGCTGTGGCGTTGGTATGCCGCTGTAAATAGCCCGCAGAGCGGGCCTTTTCCTACTGATAGAATTCGCGTGCGGCGGTTGCCGCATATGCTGTTTCGAGGAGATTGCATGATCAAGATTTACGATACCAAGGCGCGTGAAAAGCGCCCCTTCGTTCCCGTTGCTGACGGCAAGGTGAATATGTATGTATGCGGCCCAACCGTGTACAACTACATTCACATTGGAAACGCTCGCACGTTTATTTCGTTTGACACCATCCGCCGTTATCTTATCTGGCGCGGCTACGAGGTGAAGTTCGTGCAGAACATTACCGACGTGGACGACAAGATCATCAAAAAGGCAAACGAAGAGGGCCGTAGCGCTTCTGAGGTTGCTGCGGAATACGCCCAGGCATTTATTGACGATATGCGTGCTGCTGGCGTAATGGATCCGGATGTTCGCCCTCGCGCCACTGAGGAAATCGGCGAGATGATCGCGCTGGTCGAAAAGCTCATCGAAGGCGGTCACGCCTACGAGGTTGAGGGCGACGTGTACTTCGCGGTTCGTTCGTATGAGGGCTACGGCCAGCTTTCCGGCCGCAACGTCGACGAAATGGAGTCGGGCCACCGCGAGCTGCGCGCAGATGGTCAGGGTTTGGAAGATCGCAAGCGTGATCCTCTTGATTTCGCTCTGTGGAAGGCTGCCAAGCCAGGCGAGCCTTCGTGGGATTCTCCTTGGGGCAAAGGTCGTCCCGGCTGGCATATTGAATGCTCGGCTATGTCGAAGAAGTACCTGGGTCTCCCGTTCGATATCCACGGTGGTGGCGCAGACCTGGCGTTCCCCCATCACGAAAACGAGCGTGCTCAGTCGGAAGCTGCTTTTGGCTGCACGTTCTCCAACTACTGGATGCATGGCGGCATGCTTCAGATCAACCACGAAAAGATGTCCAAGTCGCTGGGTAACTTCTTGCTGCTACGCGATGTGCTTAAGACCACCGATGCCCGTGTGCTTCGCATGCTGATGCTGCAAACGCATTACCGAAGCCCGCTCGATTTCTCCGACGAGCGTTTAGGCGAATCGGAGGCAATGTTTACCCGCCTCACCAATTTCGTTAAGAACACCGCATGGTTGTGCGCCAATGCCGAAGGCGAAACTACGGTCGACCTTGTTGCTTATCAAAAAGCGATCGACGATATGTGCGATTCGTTCATTGAGGCAATGGACGATGATTTCAACACGGCGGGTGCTTTGGGCGCTATCTGCTCGTTTGTGCGCGAAGCGAACACGATCCTCGCTGATGCTGCGGTAAGCAGTGAAGATGCTGCAGCAGTGCTTGCTGGTGCTGATGCAGTGTGCGACCTGCTCAGTGTCCTCGGCGTCGATCTCAATGCTTGCGAAGATGAAGCGTGCGATTCTTCGAGCGAGGTTGTGGCTTTAGCTGTTGAGCTCGCTGGGTTTACGGGGTGCGATGCCGAAGGGGCTATCGAGGCTCTGTTGGCGCGTCGTGCCGAAGCTCGCAAGGAAAAGAATTTCGCCCTTGCCGATGCGGTACGCGACCGATTGGGCGAGTTGGGCTTTGTGGTTGAAGACACACCGCAAGGCGCGCGTGTGAGCCGTGCATAGCAAGATGGATGCGGGGGCCTTAGGCCCCCGTTTGCTTTTCCTGGCGGTACGTTTACAGAAGGTATTGCGTTTGCGGCGATTGGATTTTGGCCGCATGGTAAAACCTTGTTAGAACATGTTCATTTGTTGGAGCAATCCATACAATATGACGTAATCGTGTATGGTTTAGAATACTGCGGAAAGTTGGAAGGGGATTGCCCATGATAAGGCGGAACCAGTACGTGTCTGTTCATGAAACAAGGGCTCAGGTGACGCGTGAAAAGCTTTTGAAGGCTGCTATCAAGCTTGTGAACCGCGATGGCATGAAGCAGCTTACCGTTCGCAACATTTGCGATGAAGCTGGGCTTTCAACAGGCAGTTTCTATAACCTGTTCAGCGGCAAGGAAGATCTTATTTCCTATTACCTGAAGTACGCTTTCGCACCCTATCGCCAGAAAGCCCTCGAGGGCAGCGATGAATACGGTCCAATTGAGCGCGTCCTTCTTTTGTATCGTGCCTATGTTGAGTACTGTATGGACATGGGCCTTGAGTTCGTTTCTGGTTTGTACGCTTCCAACCACAATCCATTTTTCGATTTCATGCACCGCGATGCTGAAGACGACTTTATTATCGTTTCGGTTCGTAGTTATCTCGAAGAAGCAATCGAGTTGGGTATTGTGCGCAACGATGTCGATCTTGACGAAGCCATGCTCCGTATTGCTGCTGCGTCGACGGGCTTGCTGTTCTACTGGTGCGTATTCGAAGGCAATATCGACATTGAATACGAAGTAGATGAGGCCATCAAAACCTATTTGCTCTCTATTGCCGTAGATCCAAACATGAAGCTCAACATTGAGCCTCTGGAGTCGAAGGGCTGCTTCTTGAAGTAACCACCTTTGCCTGGCGTTTCAGGCACACGCTCAGGCGCCTTGTTTTTGGGTGTGTGCTTCCGAAACTGCACAATGAAAGCCTATGAACGGCCTTCCATTTCATGCTGAAAGAAATGGAAGGCCTTTTTGTGTGCGGTGAATGTCGGGCGCTATCGTTGGGTCGTTCGAAAAGGTCAAACATATCGCTCGCAGAATCGTAAATGATTATTAATTATTGCAATTCATTTGCTTTGAACTGGCTATTTAGTTCTATTGGATACTGTTCGGGAACATGTGAACGTGTTATCCTTGAACCATCAGAAGCAGGCATGCACCGTAGGTGTGCGAGGGGCTTGCTGCAACACTTCAAGGAGGGGTAACGATGGTTTTCGAAAACGTTGTCGTTGCATATGATGGATCCGACCAGGCTCTTGCTGCTGTTAAGAAGGCTGCCGAAATCGTTGGCGGCGAAGAAGCTGCAAAGCTTCATGTGGTATTTGTAACCACGCATCCCAACGCCCAGCTTCCTGCAAACTTCAACAGCGCTTCGTTCGATCCTCAGCAGTACCTGCTTTCCGTTGAGGACATCATGGCCCTTTACAACAAGACCATTGATGAAGAAACCGAAAAGGTTAAGGAAGGCATTGGCGATTCGCTCGATTCCTTGGGTGACAAGGCAACTATCGAGGTAATCCCTGGCTACACGCCGGCAGCTGACATTCTCGGCTATGCTGAAAAGGTTAACGCTGACCTTATCGTAATGGGCTCTCGTGGCCTTGGCGCAATTCGCGGTGTTCTCGGTTCGGTTTCCTACGCTGTTCTGCGTGAAGCACCGATGCCCGTATTGGTAATCAAATAAATAAGGGTAGAAGGCTCGCTCTGGAAGCGGGCCTTTCCTTTGTATCGTAAGGTCCTAAATGGGGCTAGTGGATGCTTTCAAATAGGCTGGATGCGAGAAAACGCATCCAGCCTATTTTGTTGATGGTCGAGGTTTTGGCTTATGGGGACATTCGATTTTGTGGGTCGGTTTATCTAATGGCTTCGCTCGACGCTAAACCAGCTTCGTTGACTTTTCCGCTGCATCGATCGATTCTATTGCTTCTTTCGCCACATCAAATAGCAGGTCGATGTGGTCTTCGCGATGGTTTAAGCAGGGGATATAGGTAACGTCTGCGGTAACGTTGTTTTGGTTGCATAAAGCGCGGAAGTGGTCGGACGCTACCGATTTGATGTCATAGAGCGATTCAAGGCAGTCGGAAGCAAAGCCGGGCGTTGCCAGGGCTATCCGCGAAACTCCCTCGGCAGCCCATTGGGCAAGGAGGGTTTTGGGGTGGGGCGTAACCCACGCACGCGAATCCTCGAAGCGCGAGTGGTAGGCAATGGCCCAGTCGGATTGAGGTATCCCAAGCAGCTCCATTGCTTGATGCACGCTGGCTTCGATCTGCTCCACATAGGTATCACCCGCTTCGATGTCCGCAAGGGGGATAGAGTGGAACGAGAGAAGAAGCTTGCTGCCCGGACGATACTCCCAAGCATTGCGTATGGATGCAGCGAGTGCCTGTGCGTATAGAGGGTTATCGCTGTAGCCTTCGACAATCGCCCCAAGCGATAAGCTGGGGTGATTGCTGATGCTGTCCCGTATGGCTTCCTTGCACGTTTTAACAGTGCTGAAGGCAGTTTGGGGGAACAGGGGCAGCGCAATTACCTTGCTGCATCCAGCAGCTTCAAGCTTTTGCAGGGTATGGCTTATCGAAGGATTGCCATAGCGCATGCCAACTTCGCATAGAGCGTTGATGCCTGCTTCGGCAAGGCGCTCGTTCAATGCATCGCGCTGAGCGCGTGATTCGACTGCAAGTGGCGAACCATTGGGTGTCCAAATCTGCTGGTAGCGCGGAGCTGTTTTCTTCGGCCTGGTTCGGACAATGAAGAGACGCAAGATGGGTTGCCAGATGGCTGGCGGAACCTTGATGATATTTCGGTCGGAAAGAAATTCGATCAGGTACGGGCGAATGTCCTGCGGCTCGGGGGAGTCGGGGGAACCCGTATTCATGAGAACAATGCCTGTCTTTTCTTTCTTCAAATCCATGATTGGGACTATAGCAAAATCATGAGCCGAAAAAATTACGCTGCGGGGGGATGTGCATTATTTACGGCAAAGCGCGGTGCCAATGACGCCTCGAGGACGTTGCGGGGCGAATCATGCTGTGCTCTTGAAGATATGTGCTAATGCTGGCCTGAGGGCGGCAGGCGAAGCGGAAATGCAGATATACTCATATGATGGCTTTCCGATAAGGGGAGGCGTGAACAAAGGAGCAACAGGCAATGGCCTTTCTGTTTGGCTGTGAAAATGTGCATTTGGAATATCCTACGAAAGTAATCTTCGAATCGCTTTCCCTTGGCGTTGACGATGGCGATTGCGTGGGTGTCGTTGGTCGTAACGGTGACGGCAAATCGTCGCTTTTAGGTTTATTCGACGGAACGGTTGAACCCGATGATGGCCGCGTGCTGCGAACGGGTGGTGTTCGCTTTGCCTCTCTTCGCCAGGCGGATGAGTTGGACGACGCAAAGTCCATTGGATGGAATGTGGTGGGCGATACGCCCGAATACGAATGGGCGTCCGATGCTCGCATCCGCGATATCATCGACGGCATGATCGGCGACCTGGATTGGGATGCCGAGGTTGGCGCGCTTTCCGGCGGCCAGCGCCGCCGCGTTGACCTTGCCCGTGTGCTGATTGCCGATGCTGATGTATTGCTGCTTGACGAGCCCACCAATCATCTTGATGTGGTTGCCATCAACTGGCTGGCAAAGCACCTTAAGAAGCGCTTTTCGCGTGGTACTGGTGCCCTAGTGGTGGTAACGCACGATCGCTGGTTCCTCGACGAAGTGTGCCTTCGCATGTGGGAAGTACACGATGGCATTGCCGAACCATTCGAAGGAGGCTATTCCGCCTATATCCTTCAGCGTGTGGAGCGTCAGCGTCAGGCCGAGGTGGCGGAGCAGAAAAGGCAAAACCTTATCCGCCGCGAGTTAGCGTTTCTTTCCCGCGGTGCTCGGGCGCGCTCTAGCAAGCCGCGTTTTCATGTTGAAACGGCACGTGCTCTTATTGCGGAAGAGCCTCCGCTTCGTAACACTACCGAACTTAAGCGTGCTGCAATTTCCCGATTGGGGAAGAAGTGCGTTGATGTGATCGACGCCTCGTTCTCCTACGGGCAGAACAAGGTCCTCGATGATGTTACCTGGATGATCGGTCCTGGTGATCGCTATGGCCTTTTGGGTGCAAACGGTGCTGGCAAATCGACGCTGCTCGATATTGTTCAGGGCAAGCTCCGTCCTCAAACGGGTCGCGTGAAAATTGGCAAAACCGTGAAATTCGCCTTCCTTTCCCAGAAACTTGAAGAGCTGGAAAAGCTGAAGGGCGATCGCGTTCGCGAGGTCCTTTCTCGATACAACGCTCGTTATATGATTGACGGCAAGGAAGTTTCCCCTGCTCAGTTGCTTGAGCAGCTGGGATTCACCAATGCCCATTTGAATATGCCGGTCGAAACGCTTTCCGGTGGCCAGAAGCGCCGTTTGCAGTTGATGCTGATTCTGCTTGATTCGCCGAACGTGCTTATCTTGGACGAGCCCAGCAACGACCTTGACACCGATATGACCGTGGCCATGGAAAACCTGCTCGATACCTGGCCAGGTACGTTGATCGTGGTAAGCCATGATCGCTACCTGATGGAACGCGTAACCGACGATCAGTTCGCGCTTATCGATGGCAAGCTCACGCATTGTCCTCGTGGTGTGGACGAGTACCTTGAATTGCTTGAAGAAGACCGCAGGGCCCAATCGAACAAGACGACAAGCGCGTCAAAACAGGGAAGCGCTGCTCAGTCCCAGGCCCAATCAGGGCTTTCTGCCGCTGAGGTTCGCGAGCTTAAAAAGCAGGCCCGCTCCATCGAGAACAAGATGAAGACGCAGGAAAAGAAGCTCGCCCAGGCCAAGGAGGACCTGCTGAAGGTTGATCCTTATGACTATCAGGCATTAGGCGAAGCGCAGGCGGGTATCCACGAACTCGAGCAGCGCATTGAGGTGCTGGAAGAGGAATGGTTGCTAGTGGCCGAGCAGATGGAAGGCTAGCCAGTTGCGTGGCGATGATGGGAAATGCCGTTTCTTTTCACGCGACTGGGCTTGCGGTAGAGTTGTTTCAGCGTAATTCGTCCGATATATGGACGCTTGCGAGCATGGCTCGCGTGATGGGAAGGGTTGTATGGACGCGGTAACTCGTATTTCCGGCTCCACAAGGCTGGTGGGTCTTATTGGCTCGCCTGTAACGTATTCCGGCTCGCCGGCTATCCATAATGCTGCGTTCGAGAGAATGGGCTACGATTATGCCTATGTTCCCTTCGATGTAAAACCCGAGAACTTGGAATCGGCCGTGCGCGGCATGGAGGCGCTTGGCTTTTTGGGCTACAACGTAACGGCGCCGTATAAGAATGCCATCGTCCCCTATCTTCATGAGATTTCCCGGACGGCAGAAATTATGGGCGCGGTAAGCACGGTGGTAATTCAAAATGGCCGTTCTTTGGGCGACAATGCCGACGGTGCCGCTTTTATGCGTAATTTGGTGCTGAATGGCATCAACGTGCGTGGGAAGAAGATAACCGTATTGGGCGCTGGTGGCGCAGCTTCCGCTGTTGCCGTTCAAGCGGCGCTCGATGGAGTGGCGCAGATTGATGTGTTCAATCGGCAGGAGTCGTATCTGCAAAGGGGATATGAGCTGATCGACCGATTGCATGGGTATTCTCCCTGCGAGATCTCGCTCTATGCCCTTTCTGATGAAGATCAGCTAAGGACGTCGCTTGCCGAATCGGCCCTGGTGGTAAATACAACCACGGTGGGGTATCCCGATGATCCCGGCTGTCTTCTTGCGGCGGATATGCTGCGGCCTGAGCTTATCGTGGCGGATCTGGTATACAACCCCCGCGATACCGAACTTATACAGCTGGCACGTTCCTGCGGTTGCAAAACCGTAGACGGCGCTGGCCCCTTTGTGCAGCAGGCGGCAATCGCCGAGCGTCTTTGGCTGGGTCGTGAAATGCCCGTTGACTTCGTTATGGAAACCTTTTTCGCTGAATAGCTAATTGCGTTGCGGGGTCGGGCGAAGGGTTTGCCTTGTTTGCCGCTCTGCAAGTGAACAAGGTGGCGCAAAGGACGGTCTGTGGCGGGTTCCTTGGTATATAAAACAAAAAGCCCGTTCATTGAACGGGCTTGGAAATTCTGGCGGAGGAAGTAGGATTTGAACCCACGGTGCCTTGCGGCACAACGGTTTTCAAGACCGCCGCATTCAACCACTCTGCCATTCCTCCGAATCGGTAGGAATCAGGATAGCACAACTTGGTGGTGAGATATGGAGCTCATTTCTTCGGATGCACAAGATATTGAATTCATGCGTCTGGCCATTGCTGAAGCGCGCAAAGCGGAACTGCTTGACGAGGTGCCTATCGGTGCAGTGGTGGTACGTGACGGAGAGGTAATTGCCGCTGCCTACAATCGCCGTGAGACGGATGCCGACCCCGCTGGCCACGCGGAATTCCTCGCAATGAAACAAGCCTCAAACAAATTGGGTGTTTGGCGTCTGTCGGGGTGTACGGTGTACGTTACGCTTGAGCCATGCATCATGTGTGCGGGGCTTATGCATCAGGCGCGCATCGATCGTTGTGTGTTTGGCGCCTTCGACCCGAAGGCAGGTGCGTTGGGGTCGCTGTACCAGGTGAATGCCGACGAACGATTGAACCACGTGTTCGAGGTTTCGCCTGGCGTATGCGAAGAGGAATGCGCATCGCTGTTGCAGGCGTTTTTTCGCGAAAAACGCAAGCGCAATAAAGCAAGAAAGGCTGCAGCACGTGCCGAAGAGGCGGCTGCGCTTGAAGCTGAAAAAGTTGAACAGGACAATACGGAATCGAATCAGGATGGTGCTTCTGCATGAGGCTTGAAGGTTTGCCAATGAAAAACGTCACCAAGATCATTTCGCCTGCAAAGGTGAACCTGGTTTTGGCGGTGGGTGAAAAGCAGGAAAACGGGTTCCATGAGGTGCAGACCATTATGCACTCGTTGGCCCTTCACGACACGCTTTCTATGCGTCGCTTTGACGACGAGGGCTCGGGGGAGGGTCTTCAGGTAATGCTGAAGTGCGAAAGCTCCTTCACCATCGACCCGCTTTTGATCAAGGCTGAAGAAAACATCGCCTACAAGGCTGTGGTTGAGTTGGCAAAGGCTTTGGGTCGCATGCAGGATGAAACCATCGAAATGGTTCTCAACAAGGTAATTCCCGCTGAAGCGGGTTTGGGCGGCGGTTCTTCCAATGCAGCTGCTGCGTTGGTCGGTGCGGCAACGCTGTGGGGCGTTGGCGTGGAAGATGAGCGTGTGCAGGAAGTGGCATCGCATTTGGGCGCCGATGTTTCCTTCTTCCTGAAAGGCGGTTGCGCGCGTCTTTCAGGTAAGGGTGACGTGTTTGAAGCTCAGCTTGAGCCCCGTTCTGGCTTCGTTCTGCTTGTTCGTCCCGATGCTGGCGTATCTACGGGCAAGGCATATGCAGCGTTCGACGATGCCCCCGTCCTACCTGGCGCCGAGTATCTTTCTTCGCTTGCCGGCTTGAACGCCGCGGCTGATGTTTCCCTGTACAACAACCTCGAAAAGGCAGCTTGCTCGGTAACGCCAGTGGTTGCTGAAGTCCTTGAGTGGGGAAGGGCTGCTGCTGGCGAGGAAAACGTGGTGCTGTGTGGAAGCGGTTCGGCGGTGTGCTGTATTTTCGATAGCTACCAGGCGGCGTGTGAAGCTTCAGTTGAAGCGCGAAAGCACGAATGGTGGACGCGCGTAACGTCTTTCTCGCCGTTGGGTGCTGCTATCGTTGAGGCTTTATAATAGAGGTATCGAGTAACTCGAGGTAGGGTGGCGAAAACCACCAGTGGTTTTCCCGCATCATGGCAGCGCGTCTGCGGGCGTGGCTGCGCGAGAAACGCTAGGAGCAAGTTATGGAAGCAATTATTGCAATCGTTGTTGTGGTGGTGATTCTGGCCATCATCCTTATTGCCCTGTACAACAACCTCGTTCAGCTGCGCAACCGCGTTGACAACGCTTGGTCGCAAATTGATGTTCAGCTGCAGCGCCGTTTGGATCTTATTCCTAATTTGGTGGAAACGGTAAAGGGCTATGCTGCACACGAAAGCGGCACGCTTCAAAAGGTAACCGAAGCGCGTTCTGCGGTATGTAACGCTACGACGCCTGAACAGAAGATGGCTGCCGATAACTTCCTTTCGGGTACGTTGAAGAGCTTGTTCGCGGTTTCCGAGGCTTATCCCGACTTGAAGGCAAATGTCAATTTCCAGCAGCTGCAAGCTGAGATTTCCGCTACGGAAGACAAAATCAGCTACATGCGCCAAAGCTATAACGATACGGTTATGAAGTACAACAGCGCAATTCAGACGTTCCCTGGGGTGTTGGTTGCTGGCCTATTCAAGTTTACTGCGCGTGAAAACTTCGACGCCAACGCAGCTGCTTCGGCTGCACCGGTTGTTTCTTTCGGCCAGGGGAATAACGCTGCGCAGGCTCCCTCGGTAAACATGGGTACCGCGCCTAAAGACCCGTCGGATACGCCTTCGGTGAAATAAAGAGGCGTATGCCGTTTGCGACTCTTGTCCCGCTGGAGTGCGAATCGGTATTTCCGATCGAACTCAACGAGTAAAACGATGCCGCCCTATTTGGGCGGCATCGTTGCTTTGGTGCCGTTCTTTTCCAGCAGCTGGCTCGAGAGCGCCGGCTGCTATTTGGTTGATTGGCCAAGATGTTCCTTGGTAAAACCCAGTGCGCTCCCGAAGCGATTCTCGTCCAGTTGGGCAATGAAGGGTCTGCTTGCTGCTGGGTCGTATAAAATGAAAAAAGCCCGTTCGAAATGAACGGGCTCGATATACGGTGGCGGAGAGCTGGGGATTCGAACCCCAGATACGCTTTTGGCGTATAC
>ENA-OUQH01001246-OUQH01001246.1-human-gut-metagenome-genome-assembly--contig:-NODE-1246-length-17323-cov-16.364431_pt1 | contig 17323 bp, 16 predicted proteins | sample MGYA00237948_ERZ548828 | MGnify/ENA primary metagenome ERZ548828 (study PRJEB26490, sample SAMN05194711) | human gut metagenome | biome: terrestrial biome; feature: human-associated habitat...
AGTAAAAGCCGTTGTCGATGCTGGGGCCGATGGCCAGCTTCACCTCCGGCCACAGCCGCTTCACGGCCTGCGCCAGAATGTGGGAACAGGTGTGCCAGTACGTCTTGCGGTACTGCTCGTTTTCAAACGTAAATTCCTTGTTGACTTCGCTCATGTTCAGTTCCTCCTTTTGATTGGGGGCGGCAAATAAAAATCCCCACCCCTGATGTGTTCAGGGGTGAGGTAAAAATACTTTACTCCACGGTTCCACCCTGCTTACGGCCTGCGCAGCATTTTTACTGTCCGCTGCGGATGGCGGGATATCTTTCGTCGAGACAAGGCGCAGGAGCGCAGGAATACGGTCTGTATTTCAAGCTTCTGCAACGCAGTATCAGCGGAAGAGATCCGGCATACGCCGTCGCTTTCGATCGCTGTAACGGGCGATACCCGTCCTGCTCCTCGCAGGCCGCTCGGGAGTGGTACAGGCCGCATGGTCGGCAGGGCGCTTTCAGCCGGGACGCCCCTCTCTTTGGCCGCGGAAACACAGCTTCTTCTCCGTCATCGCTTTTTGATGGCAACAAGTATAGCCCCTTTCCCGCCCCTTGTCAATCCTCCAAAACCGTTTTCCCTCCGCGCAAAAAAACGTGCCGCGGCTCACGCCGCGGCACACAGCTTTTTTCAATCGCTCATTCCGGTATGGACGACCTTGCCCATGTTCCACAGCAGCGCCACCCGCCGGGCGGCCTCCAGCCGCTCCTCCGGCGTGCGGTACTCTGCGTGCGCCGTCTCTGCGCCGCAGTCCACGCAGGCCACGGACACGCTCCAGCCCTGCTCGTCCTGTATCAGTCCCGCGCCCCGGCAGATGGGGCAGTCCTCCAGCTCGATGTCATAAATAGGATCATCCATACGGCATCCTCCTTGTACTTATAAGATATTGTCACACAGCATACCACATCCCGCGCCGGTTGGCAATTGCAAAATGCGCCGCCGGGGTGTACAATGCCCATATATTTTACCCGCCGGAGGTTCCCGCCCCATGCTCACCAGTCTGCAAGTCTGCTTCAACGCCGTAGCGCCTCTGTTTCTCATCATGGCGCTGGGCTACGGCGCCAAATGTCTGGGCGCCATCAGCGTCGACGCCGTGCCGTCCCTGAACAAGCTGGCCTTCCGCTATTTCATGCCGGTCATGCTGTTCCGCAATCTGTATGACTCCTCCCTGTCCCACGCGGTGCAGCCGCGGCTGCTGCTGTTCGCGGTGGCGGCGGTGCTGGCGATGTACGGTCTGTCCATGGCGCTGGTGCTGCCCACGGAAAAGGATCCCGAAAAGCAGGGCGTGAAGATCCAGGGCATGTACCGCAGCAATCTGGCGATCATCGGCCTGCCGCTGGCCAAGGCGCTGGTGCCCGGCGCGGACATGGGTCCCGTGGCGATGCTGGCCGCGGTGATCGTGCCCCTGTTCAACGTGCTGGCCGTCATCACCCTGACGGTGTTCCGGGGCGAAAAGCTGCGCCCCGCCCGGCTCCTGCGGATGATCCTCACCAACCCGCTGATCATAGGCTCCGCGGTGGGTCTGCTGTTTCTGGCCGTGGACTGGAGACTGCCCGCCGCGCTGGAAGCGGCGGTGGATCAGGTAGCCGACATGACCAGTCCCCTGCTGCTGTTCCTGCTGGGCGCTTTCTTCCGCTTCAGCGGCCTGCAGCGGTACAGGCGGGACATCCTGCTGGTGTCCTTTGTCCGTCTGATCGTCATGCCCGGCATCCTGCTGACAACGGCCTACCTGCTGGGCATCCGGGACACGGGCTTTGCCGGTCTTATCAGCGTGTTTGCCAGTGCCACGGCCATCGCCTCCTTCACCATGACCCAGCAGATGGGCGGCGATTCGGAGCTGGCCGGCGACATCGTGGTGGCCACCAGCGCCCTGTGCATCGTCACCATGTTCGGCTGGTCGCTGCTGTTCCGGCAGCTGGGCGCGTTCTGACCCGGTGCCGGGACGCCGTCATTCGCCCCCCTGCTCGTCTGTCATTCCGAGCCAGTGACCGACGTCACTGGCTCGCAATGACAGGCTTTTTTGACAAGCTGACACCCGGCGGCTCAGCCGCCGGGTGTTTCCTTATGTCCGTTCTGTTCGTGCCGGCGGCACACGGCGCGGTAGATGAGATACCCCGCCCCCGCCACCGCCAGTGCAATGGCAAAGGCGATGACGGCCGCCCGGTAGTTCTGCTCCCCCAGCGCGCTGCCGCCCACGGTGGACGTAACGATGGAGGGCAGCCGCCCCACGGTGGCGATCAGCAGCCACGTGCCCCACGGCAGATCGGTCAGCCCGGCAAAATAGCACAGCAGATCCTTGGGCGTGCCCGGCACCGTAAAGATCAGCCACAGCAGCGCCGTGCGCTTGGGCGAGGTGCGGAGCAGGAAGTGCAGCTTTTCCAGCTTGTCCGCCGGAAAAAACACCTCTACCAGTCCCCGTCCCCAGCGCCGCACCAGCGCGAACACCGCCACGCTGCCCAGCACCGCTCCCGCAAGGCACAGCGCCGTGCCCTGCCACGCACCGAAGGCGTACCCGCCGGCGATCTCCAGCGGCTCACCGGGGATGACGGCCACCACCACCTGCAAAAACACCATGGCCGCATACGCCAACGGCGCCCACAGGCCGTGTCCCTCCACCCACGCGCGGAACTGCTCCGGCTGCCGGGCGAAGCGGATCAGCGGACGCCCCACGAACCACGCCAGCGCCAGCGACAGCAGTATAAATATGACCACCGCCGCCAGCGACAGTGTCTTTTTCTGTTTTTCGGTCAATGTGCGCTTCACACCCGCACCTCTTTCCTTCGTACTACCCGCAGGATACCACGTTTTTCCGGAAATCATGTGAACGAACGGTTAAGATTTCCTTATAAAAACGTTAGCCCCCGGTTTCCCGGGGGCCGATTTTACTCAGCAGAAGCGTCTATCGCGGAGAGATTTTTCGTGCCGCCGATGCCAAAGATCCGCAGACATATCGGGTATATTTCAAGGATCTTTGGTGAGGGCAGCGCGGAAAAGATCCCGCGAGAGTTATTCATGGGTATGGACGTTGATGAACTCCGCCTTCAGCTTGGAATACAGGATGGTCTGGCTGCTGTACAGCCCGCAGTAGCCGGACAGCAGATAGCTGATGGCGCAGGCCGCCGCAAAATAGGCCATCCCGCCCGCGCCGAACAGCTCCACGCTGAGGATCACCGACGCGATGGGGCAGTTCACAGCGCCGCAGAACACCGCCACCAGTCCCACCGCCGCGGCAAAGGCCGGCGGCAGACCCAGCAGCCCGCCGAACACGCAGCCGAAGGTGGCGCCCACGAAGAACGACGGCACCACCTCGCCGCCCTTGAAGCCGCAGCCGATGGTCACGGCGGTGAAGGCCAGCTTCCAGAGCCACGCCCAGCTGTCCGCCTGCCCTGCCATGGCCCGCTCGATCACGTCCATGCCCGCGCCGTTATAGTCCGTGGTGCCCAGCAGCACCGTGGCCAGCACGATCACCGCGCCGCCCACGGCGGCACGGACGAAGCCGTTTTTCATCCAGCAGGCGGCCGCGTGCTCCGTGATATGCAGCCCCCGGCAGAACAGGATGCTCACCAGCGCGCAGCCCACCGCCAGCAGCGCCGTCAGTCCCAGCGTGCCCCACTCCAGCGCGGGCATGGCCACCGTGAAGCGGGTAGGCTCCACGCCCATGACCAGCGCGATGTAATATCCCGTCAGGGACGCAGTGAAGCAGGGCAGCAGCCCCGCGTAATACAGCACGCCCACGCTGATGACCTCCAGCGCGAAGATGGTGGCCGTCAGCGGTGTGCCGAACAGGGCGGCGAACACGCCGCTCATGCCGCACAGCGTGGCCAGCGGCAGATCCTTCTCCCCCAGATGCAGCAGCGTACCGGCGCGGTAGCCGATGCCGCCGCCGATCTGCAGCGCTGCGCCCTCCCGTCCGGCGCTGCCGCCGCACAGGTGGGTGATGACCGTGGCCACGAAGATCAGCGGCACCAGCAGCGTGGGCACCTTCTTCCCGAAATGGACAGACTCGATCACGGCATTGGTGCCCGCGCCCTCCAGACGGCACAGCTTATACAGCCCCACGATGACCACGCCGCCCAGCGGCAGCAGGTACAGCACCCACGGGTGCCCCGTGCGCAGCTGCGTGGCATAGCCCACGCCCAGGTGGAACGCCGCGCCTACAAAGCCGCCCACGCCGCCTACCAGCGCGCCCACCGCCAGCCATTTCAGCATTGCGGTCACATACAGACCGTAGTGTGTGACGCGCTCCTTTATCTTCTCCATGGCGGCACCGCCCTTTCTTTTACGCTCTCTTTGCAGTCGATTATTGTATCATCTGCGCCGCGCTCTGTCAAACCCCGTCCGACTTTCTTTGGCGCAGGCTGAAAATTTTTCAGTTTATCTCACTTTTTTTGATTTTTGCTGTTGATTCCGCCGAACCTTTGCCGTATACTATAGATACCAATTGTCAGCGCGTATACCGCGCGCCAACATGACGAACATGAACAGGAGGACAACCACATGAAATACGGTCGTACTTTCAATTTCTCCGCCGGCCCCGCCATGATGCCGGAGCCTGTGCTGGAGGAGATCCGCGACGAGATGATGAACTACCGCGGCAGCGGTATGTGCGTCATGGAGATGAGCCACCGCTCCAAGGTGTTCCAGCAGATCATCGACGAGGCTGAGGCCGACCTGCGCGAGCTGATGAACATCCCCGACAACTACAAGGTGCTGTTCATTCAGGGCGGCGCCACCCTGCAGTTCGCTGCCGTGGCATGGAACCTGATGAAGAACGGCAAAGCCGTGTACATCGAGACGGGTGCCTGGTCCAAGAAGGCCATTGCCGAGGCCAAGAAGTACGGCGAGGTCATCGTGGCCGCCTCCTCCAAGGATAAGAATTACAGCTACATTCCCGACTGCTCCGATCTGGACATTCCCGAGGATACCGACTACGTCTACATCTGCGAGAACGAGACCATCCACGGCGTCACCTGGAACAAGCTGCCCAACACCAAGGGTCACGTTCTGGTGTCCGACCAGTCCTCCATGTTCCTCAGCAAGCCCTGCAACGTCTCCGACTACGGCATGATCTACGCCGGCGTGCAGAAGAACGTGGGCCCCGCCGGCATGGTGGTGGTCATCATCCGCGAGGATCTGATCCGTGAGGACATCGACCCCAAGATGCCCGTCTACATGAGCTACAAGACCCACGCCGACAACGGCTCCATGTACAACACCCCCAACTGCTGGGCGATCTACTGCTGCGGCAAGGTGTTCAAGTACCTCAAGAGCATCGGCGGCCTGGAGGAGATGCACAAGCGCAACATCGCCAAGGCCAAGGTCATCTATGACTTCCTGGATTCCTCCAAGATGTTCAAGGGTACCGTGGAGCCGGAGTTCCGCTCCCTGATGAACATTCCCTTCGTCACCGGGTCCGCCGAGCTGGACGCCGAGGTGGTGGCTGCGACCAAGGCCGCCGGCTACGACAACCTGAAGGGTCACAAGTCCGTGGGCGGCCTGCGCGCCAGCGTGTACAACGCCATGCCCATCGAGGGCGCTCAGGCTCTGGTGGAGTTCCTGAAGAAGTTCGAGGCCGAGCACACGAAGTAATGACAAGGGGGATACCATTCCCCTTGTATATCCCCCTCACCGGTTGACATCGGTCACCGGTGTATGCCGCCCAGGGCGGCTGAGTCGTGGTATTTTTGCCACGTACACGCCGCGGCAAAATGCTCGCATTTTGCTTTCAGCCGGCAAAATTCGACAACAAAACGTATTTTATAAGGAGATTATTACCATGCGTATTCTTGTTACCGACGGTATGGATAAGACCGCCATGGCGGAGCTGCGTGAAATGGGTCACGAGGTCGTAGAGCAGTTCTACGAGCCGGATCAGCTGGGCAAGGCACTGCGTGATTTCGACGTGGTGGTCGTCCGCTCCAAGACCAAGGTTCGCGCCAACCACATCGACGAGGCCAAGGGCAGCCAGCTGAAGCTGATCATCCGCGGCGGCGTGGGCGTGGACAACATCGACGTGGACTATGCCAAGCAGAACGGCATCGACGTGAAGAACACCCCCAAGGCTTCCTCCCAGTCCGTGGCGGAGCTGGCCATGGGTCACATGTTCTCCTGCGCCCGCTACATCTCCATCGCCGGCCACACCATGCGCGAGGACAAGTGGGAGAAGAAGGCCTACGGCAAGGGCATCGAGCTGCAGGGCAAGACCCTGGGCATCGTAGGCTTCGGCCGCATCGGTCAGCACCTGGGCGTGATGGCCAAGGCCATCGGCATGAAGGTCGTGGCGTTCGACATCTTCCACATCCCCGGCATCGAGGAGCAGCTGGGCATCCCCTACGTGGAAATGGATGAGCTGCTGGCCATGTCCGACTTCGTGTCCGTCCATGCACCCGCAGTGGACGGCGGCGCGCTGATCTCCGCCGAGAACATCGCCAAGATGAAGGACGGCGTCGTCATCATCAACACCTCCCGCGGCACCAACGTGGACGAGGCTGCTCTGCTGGCCGCTCTGGAGTCCGGTAAGGTGCGTGCCGCCGGTCTGGACGTGTACGCCGACGAGCCTGCCACCAACAAGGCGCTGTACAGCCACCCCATGGTATCCTGCACGCCCCACATCGGCGCTGCCACCAACGAGGCGCAGAAGCGCATCGGCGCGGAGATCGTGGACATCATCAAGGCCATGTAACTCCCGCTTTCAAAAGCAAAAAAAGAGACGGCTCACGCCGTCTCTTTTTTTGTCCGCCGCCCTCCCCGTATGACTGCTGCACCCTGTAGAGCGGGACCCGTGTGTCCCGCCGAAAAATGCGTACCCGGCGGCGGAGCACACGGGCCCCGCCCTACAGGACGGTATGTTGAACCGCGTGTAGGGGACGGCGTCCTGTCCCGTTCCCCTGTCATTCTGTAGGGGACGACGTCCCCTACGTCCCATCAGCGCGGCAGCGCCGCGCTGTCATTCCGCGCCAGTGCTCACACTGGCGTGGGAATCCGTCTCCCCGCAGGGGCGGACGACTCTGCCCGTCCCGTATCCCCGCCGCAAAAAACACATTTGCCCCCGCGCCCCGTCCCGGCGGCGCAAAAAAGTGACCGGCAGCCGCCGGTCACTTTGTTTTACAGATGAAACCGCTGCTTGTACTCCTCGAAATACTGGGCAAAGGAGTGGGACTTCATGGCGCGGACGCTGGACAGGTACTCGTGGGTATCGAAGGAATCGGATTCCAGCTCGATGATGGCCACGGCCACATTGGAGCAGTGGTCGGCCACGCGCTCGTAGTTGGTCAGCAGGTCGTTGAACACAAAGCCCTGATTCAGCGTACAGGCGCCGGATTGCAGCCGATCCACATGGTGGGACTTCATCTCGTCGCACAGGCCGTCGATGATCTCCTCCAGCGGCTCCACCCGCGCAGCGCGCTGGGGATCGTTGTCCACGAAGGCGCTGACGGCGATGTTCAGAATCTCCTGCACGGCGGACTCCATCACGTCCAGCTCGTGGCAGGCCTCCGGCGAGAGCTGCAGGTTTTTGTCGTGTATCTCCTTGGCCGCCTCGGAGATGTTCAGCGCGTGGTCGGAGATACGCTCGAAATCGGAGATGGTATGCAGGAACTTGCTGACCTCCTCGCTCTGCGTCTCGGACAGGGACTTGCTGGTGATCTTCATCAGATAGGTGCCCAGCTTATCCTCGTAGCGGTCGATGATGGATTCCGTCTCCGCCACCTGCCTGAAATCCTTGTCGGAAAACCGGCTGCGCAGGGACATGGCCATCAGCAGGTTTCCCTCCGCCCGCTGCGCCATGGCGTTCGTCACCAGGCGGCTCTGCTCAATGGACAGCGCCGGGTGCTGCAAAAAGCGCTCCTCCAGCCGATCCATGTCCTGCTCCTCCGGATGCGCGCCGGTATCCGGGAACAGCGCCTCCATCAGCCGCTCCATCAGCCCGATGCACGGCAGCAGCACGATGACCGTAGCCAGACGGAACAGGGTGTTCATCAGGGCGATGGACACCGAGGACATGACGGTACTCATGAATGTAAAGTGCACGATGGCGTTGACGCCGTAGAACAGCAGCGACCAGATCAGCACACCCAGCACGTCGATCAGCAGATAGATGAACGCCGTGCGCTTGCCGTGCAGATTGGCGCCCAGCGCACTCAGCAGCACCGGCACAGCCGCGCCGATGGCGATACCCATGATGATGGGCAGCGCGATCTCGAAGGTAATGGCGCCGGTGACGGCCAGCGCCTGCAAAATGCCCACCGCGGCAGACGCGCTCTGGAGGATGCTGGTGAATACCACGCCCACCAGAATGCCCAGAATGGGGTTGGAAAAGCTGGTCAGAATGCGGATAAAGGCTTCGCTCTCCCGCAGGGGCGACACCGCGCCGGACATGGCGGACATGCCGTACATCAGCACGGCGAAGCCCAGCAGGATCTCGCCCACATGCCGGTTGGACGCCTTGCTGTTGAACATCCGCAGGATAATGCCGATCACGGCCACCACGCCGGTGAGCACCTCCGTGCTCAGCAGCTGCACCACGCCGCTGCCGCCCTCCAGCGAGGACAGGCACAGGATCCATCCGGTGACGCTGGTGCCCACGATAGCGCCCATAATGACGCCGATGGCCTGCCGCACCTTCATCATACCGGAGTTCACGAAGCCCACCACCATCACGGAGGTAGCGGAGGAGGACTGGATCACGGCGGTGACGCCGGTACCCAGCAGAACGCCCTTCAGCGGCGTGCTGCTGAGCTTGTACAGCACCAGCTCCAACCGGCTGCCGGCCACCTTCTTCAGCCCCTCGCCCATCAGGGACATGCCGAACAGGAACAGCGCGATACCGCCAAGCAGTGTGACCACGTCTGCGATGCCCATAGCCCATTTCCTCCCATGATAATTCTTACTAATAGGTAGTATAACAGGTTCGCAGGGGATTTGTCGACTGTAACCGTAAAAACAGTGGTAGAATTTTTACATTATTCTTTCCGCCGGATTGTGGTTCTTGTCAAATGGCGGCAAACCGGGTATAATCGCCGTAGTATGTAACGATAGGAAGTAGATGTATGTTCAAGCATTGTGTGATCGTTTTTCTGGTGTCCATGGTGCCGCTCATCGAGCTGCGGGGCGCCATCCCCTACGGCGTGGTGTACGACCTTCCCCTGTGGCTGACGTATATCATCGCCATCGCGGGCAATATGCTGCCCGTGCCCATTATCTACCTGTTCGCCCGCCGGGTGCTGCTGTGGGGCAAGGATAAGAAGCTGATCGGGCGCTTCTTCACCTTCTGTCTGGAAAAGGGCGAAAAGGCCGGGCGGAAGCTGCAGGCCAAGGCCGGGCGGGGTCTGTACTGGGCGCTGCTGCTGTTCGTGGGCATTCCGCTGCCGGGCACCGGCGCGTGGACGGGCACGCTGGCCGCCAGTCTGCTGGACATGGACTTCAAAAAAAGCGTGCTGGCCTGCATGGGCGGCGTGCTGCTGGCCGGCATCATCATGGGTGCCCTCAGTCTGCTGGGTGTCAGCGTCTTCGGCGGGTAAATTTATCTTGCAATCCCGCACCGTTTACGGTATAATGTGCGGGTAGCATCTGCCGGTGTGATGGAATTGGTAGACGTAGTGGACTCAAAATCCACCGCTGGCGACAGCGTACCGGTTCGAGTCCGGTCACCGGCACCATAAGGAAACAGGGCAAGCGGCGCGCCGCCTGCCCTGTTTTTTGCCGTTCACGTCTGCTAAACGCGTTGCCGCACCGAATAACGGCGGGGCGATGCCCACATCGCCCCGCAGCGCAAAGCGCTGTCATTCCGAGTTTGTAGGGGCGGACGACTCTGTCCGCCCGTGTCACTGGTTCGGAATGACAGGGGCGTTGGTCACATTTCAACTCTTTCCGTGTATCTCGTTGCCGCAGCGGGGGCATGTGATGACGATGCGTCCCTTCCCTCTGGGTACGCGGCACACCGCGCCGCAGCTGGGGCAGGTGAAGTACCGGTGCTCCTTGTCCATCCGCTGCTGGCGGCTTCCTGCGATACGTCGGCTCACCGGCCACCAGACCTTCTCCATGAACCGTGCGTTCTCCCCGCGCCGCTTCTCCAGATTCCGGGAAAACATCCGGAACAGCGTCCACAGCATCAGAATACCCGACGCAAGACTGATGACGCTGTATACCGCCGGCTGGCTCTCCCGCAGGAACATATTGATGAGGTTCAGCAGGATCGCCGCCCACAGCATGGTCAGCCCCAGCTTATCCACACCGTTGCGCCCGTACATGAAACGCGACAGCGCGTTGCCTATGCGTTGCAGAAAGTTCATAGCACCGTCCCTTTGCGTCCTGCGGTCATGCCGCAGGTTCTCTGACACGATATTCTACAGGAAAAGTCGGCAAAGGTAAAGCCCTTTTATGGAAAATTCACAGAATAGACAAATTTTCCGCGCCTTGCAATCCCGCGTATATCTATGGTATAATACTTTGAATATACCCGCCGCCCGCTGCGGCGCGAAAGGAAGATGTACCCATGATCAAGATCGCCCCCTCCATCCTGTCCGCCGATTTCGCCTATCTGGCGCGGGACATTGAAAAAATCGCCACCGCCGACTACGTCCATGTGGACGTGATGGACGGTCTGTTCGTCCCCAATATCTCCATCGGCATCCCGGTGGTCAAGTCCATCCGCCCCACCACCGACCTGCCGCTGGATGTCCACCTGATGATCGAGCGCCCCGTGCGCTATGTGGAGCAGTTCTGCGACGCCGGCGCGGACATCGTCACCTGCCATGTGGAGGCGGACACCGAGGAGAACATCCTCGCCGCCATCGACAAAATACACGCCAAGGGCAAGAAGGCCGGCGTGGTGGTCAAGCCCAGGACCCCGGCCAGCGCCGTGCTGCCCTTCATCGACAAGGTGGAGCTGATCCTTGTGATGACGGTGGAGCCGGGCTTCGGCGGCCAGAAATTCATGGCCGACATGATGCCCAAGGTGCAGGCCATCCGCGGCTATATCGACGCTATGAACCCCGCCTGCGAGCTGGAGGTGGACGGCGGCGTGGACGGCGACACCTGCAAGGTCTGCATCGCCTCCGGTGCCAACGTGCTGGTGGCCGGCAGCGCCGTGTACAAGGCCGCCGACATTTCCGCCAAGATCAAAGAGCTGAGAGGATAAACACCTATGGAATACTTTCCCGCCCCGCTGGAAAAATTGGTGGAGCAGTTCGCCCGTCTGCCGGGCGTAGGCTACAAGTCCGCCCAGCGGCTGGCCTTTCATGTGCTCTCCCTCCCCGCGGAGGAGGCGCAGGCCTTTGCCGACGCCATCACCGATGCCAAGCGCAGCGTTACCCTGTGCCCGGTGTGCCAGAACCTCACCGCCGGCGGTCTGTGTCCTATATGCGCCGACCAGAAGCGGGACGACGCCACCATCTGTGTGGTGGCCGATCCCCGCGACGTGATCGCCATCGAGCGCAGCCGGGAGTACCGGGGGCGCTACCATGTGCTCCACGGCGTGCTGTCCCCCATGAACCATGTGGGGCCCGATGATCTGCACATAAAGTCCCTGCTGGATCGGGTGGCGCAGGGCGGCATCGGCGAGGTCATCATGGCCACCAACCCGGACACTGAGGGCGAGGCCACGGCGCTGTACATCGCCCGGCTGCTGAAGCCCTTCGGCGTGAAGGTCACGCGGCTGGCCTACGGCATCCCCGTGGGCGGCCATCTGGAATTTGCCGACGACGCCACGCTCATGCGTGCGCTGGAAGGGCGGCGGGAGCTGTGAAGCGATTTGCCGCCACCCTGCTGGCCTGCCTGACGGCGCTGTCCCTGACCGGCTGCGGTGCCGCCCAGCCCGCCGAGCTGTCCCTGTTCGCCATGGACACCTACATGACCTTCGTGGCCATTGGTGACGGCGCGGACGACGTGCTCTCCGACCTGAGCCGCACCGTCAACTCGCTGGAAGCCTCCCTCTCCCGCACGGTGGAAACCAGCGAAGTCTCCCGCCTGAACCGCGACGGCTCCGCCGTCTGGGACGAGGACGGCGCGCAGCTGCTGTCCTGGGCCCTGCAGCACAGTCAGGAAACGGACGGTGCCTTCGATATCACCATCGCCCCGCTGGTAGAGCTGTGGGGCATCACCTCCGACAGTCCCCGCGTCCCCTCGCAGGAGGAGATCGACGCGCTGCTGCCTCTGGTGGGCTATGAGCACGTCCACCAGTCCGAATTTTGCAGCATCTCTCTGGATGAGGGCTGCTCCGTCGATCTGGGCGGCATCGCCAAGGGCTACGCCTCCGACTGCGCCGCCGTCCTGTTCCACCGCAGCGCCCTCACCGGCGGCTGCGCCAATCTGGGCGGCAACGTGTACGTCTACGGCACCAACGCCCAGAACAAGCCCTGGTCGGTGGCCATTCAGGATCCCGCCGACAGCGAGGGCTACGTCTGCACCCTGAGCCTGTCGGATGCCTTTGTGGTCACCTCCGGCGGCTACCAGCGCTACTTCACCGCGCCGGACGGCACCGTATACCAGCACATCCTCGACCCCAAGACCGGCTATCCCGCCCAGAGCGACCTGACCAGCGTCTCCGTCGTCACACGGGGCGGCTTCGGCGGGCAGGGCACCCGCGCCGATGCCTACTCCACCGCCCTGTACGTCATGGGCGAGCAGGCCGCCGTGGACTTCTGGCGCGGGCAGGACATGTCCTTCGACATGGTGCTGGTCACGGCCGACGGCCGCGTGGTCTACACCCCCGGCCTTGCGGACTGCTTCAACGAGAGAGAGGGCAGCGCCTATGTCTACCAACCCCTTGCATCCTGAGCTGAAATGGAACCGGTTTGACACGCTGGTGGCGCTGACCGTGGCGCTGCTGGCCATCGTCTCCGCGCTGCTGTTCTATCTGCCCCGCAGTCAGTCCGGCGTGCTGACCGTGGTGGTCACTGTCTCCGGGCAGGAGATACAGCGCACGCCCCTGTCCGAATTCACCGCCGCCGACGTGGCGCACAACGGCTACACCCTGCACATCGCCGCCGCGAACGGCGGCGTGGCGGTGACGTCCAGCGACTGCCCCACCCAGGACTGCGTCCACACCGGGGCTATCTCCCGGGCGGGACAGTCCATCGTGTGCCTGCCGGCGCAGGTGGTCATCTCGCTGGTGGGCGCCGCGTCCGACGTGGACGCGGTGCTGGGTTAGGAGGTGCGCCATGAAGCTGAACGCACGTTCCATCGCCCTGTGCGCCGTGCTGACGGCATTGGCACTGGGTCTGAGCACACTGGAAAATCTGTTTCCCGTGACGCTTATCGTGCCGCTGCCCGGCGTAAAGCTGGGTCTTGCCAACATCGTCACCGTGTTCGCCCTCTATGAGCTGGGCGCCGTCCCCGCGCTGACCATCCTGACGGCCCGGTGCCTGCTGGGCGGTCTGTTCGCCGGAAACCTGTCGGCGCTGCTGTTCAGTCTGCTGGGCGGCTTCACCTCCATGCTGGTGATGATCGCCCTCAAGCACTGCAAGGGGCTGTCCATCTACGGCGTGTCCATCGGCGGCGCGGCGGCCCACAACCTCGGCCAGATGGCCGCCGCCTGCATCACACTTGGCAATACCATGGTGCTGGGGTATCTGCCGTTTCTGTTGGCTGTATCGCTGGTCACCGGCACCCTCACCGGCTTTGTGGCCGGTCTGCTGTTCCGCGCCATGCGCAATATCCACCTATCCCACTGAGGAGGTCTACTCTATGGACAAGAAAGACAAGATCATTCTCCAGCAGCTGGACGTGATCCGCTCCATGACGGAGAACAACATGAAGCGCATGAACAGCGACTTCTGGGGCACGCCTTTCGAAAATGTCACCGGCAGTGCGCCCAAGTCCCCCGCCCCCACCGGCAGCAGTTCCAATGGCGGCAGCGCCCCTGCGCCGGAGAAAAAGACGCCCCTTACCGCCACCGCCAAGCCCGGCGACGAAAAGCCCGCCGAGGAGGAGCTGCCGCCGCCGGAGAAGATCGAGGATCTGCTGGCGGAGCTGGACAGCTACATCGGACTGGGTGTGGTGAAGGAGGAGGTACACAACCTCATCAACATGGTGCAGGTCTATAAGCTGCGCCAGCAGCACGATCTACCCACTACCGACATGTCCCTGCACATGGTGTTCACCGGCAATCCCGGCACCGGCAAGACCATGATGGCCCGCATGATGGCCCGCATCTACCGGAGTCTGGGCATCCTGTCCAAGGGCCAGCTGGTGGAGGTGGACCGCAGCGGCCTGGTGGCAGGCTACGTGGGTCAGACGGCCCTCAAGACCCAGAAGGTCATTGAGAAGGCCATGGGCGGCGTGCTGTTTGTGGACGAGGCCTACGCCCTCAACGGCCGCAGTGAAAACGACTTCGGGCAGGAGGCCATCGACACCCTGCTGAAGGCCATGGAGGACCACCGGGATGATCTGGTGGTCATCGTGGCGGGCTATACCGACCTGATGGATAAGTTCATCCACTCCAACCCCGGTCTGGAGTCCCGCTTCAACCGTTTCCTGCTGTTTGAGGACTATTCGCTGGACGAGCTGGTGGCCATCTTCAAGATGCGCTGCGGCAAGGGCTACGTCCTGTCGCCGGAAGCGGAACCGCTGGTACGGGACTACATCGCCGAGGAGAGCGCCGCCGGGGACAGCTTCGGCAACGCCCGCGGCGTCCGGAATATCTTCGAGCATATTCTGGTTGCCCAGAACAACCGCCTTGCCAAGCTGGACAGCGTCACCCGCGATGACCTGATGACCCTCACCGCCGATGATGTGCTCCACGCCCGAGGCATGGTGGACGAGCCGGAAAAGTCCTGAGCCCGCCGCGATAAAAGGAGGTCTCCCTATGCGTGAACTGAAAAATACCTGCCGCGCCGCCATCGTGCAGGCAACTCCCGTCATGTTCGACAAGGCCCGCTCTCTGGAAAAGGCGCTGACGCTCATCGACGAGGCCGCCCGGAACGGGGCGGAGCTTATCGTGTTCCCCGAGCTGTTCCTCCCCGGCTATCCCCTCGGCATGACCTTCGGCTTCACCGTGGGCAGCCGCAAGGCCGCAGGCCGTCAGGACTGGAAGCAGTATTACGACAACTCCCTGCTGGCCGATGGGCCGGAGCTGCGGCAGCTCATGGACAAGGCCCGCGCACTGGGCATCTACCTGAGTATGGGCTATTCCGAGCGTGACGCCGTCACCGGCACGCTGTACAATGCCAACATGATGATCGCGCCGGATGGCCGCGCCATGAACCACCGAAAGCTGAAGCCCACCGGCAGCGAACGGGTGGTCTGGGGCGATGCGGAGCGGGACTATTTCCCCGTCATGGACACCCCCTGGGGCCCCATGGCCAACCTGATCTGCTGGGAGAGCTATATGCCGCTGGCCCGTGTGGCCCTGTACCAGAAGGGCATCAGCCTCTATATCTCCCCTAACACCAACGACAATCCCGAGTGGCAGAACACCATCCGCCACATCGCCATCGAGGGCCACTGCTACTTCCTCAACGCCGACCTGATCTTCCGCCGCAGCGACTACCCCCGGACCGCCGGTGCCGAAGCGGAGATCGCCGCCCTGCCGGACATCGCCTGCCGCGGCGGCAGCTGCTTCATCGATCCCTTCGGCCACGAGGCGTCGGAGACGGTGTGGGACCGCGAGGCCATCATCTACGCCGATCTGGACATGCAGAAGGTCCCCGCCAGCCGTATGGAACTGGACTGCGTGGGTCACTACGCCCGCCCCGATGTTCTGGAGCTGCGGGTCAACGAGAAGTAAAAAAAGACGGACGCCTTCGCAGCGTCCGTCTTTTTTACTTCTCCTGATGTTCCAGTGCCGCGGCCACGAACCCCTGGAACAGAGGATGGGGTCGGTCGGGACGGCTCTTAAACTCCGGATGGAACTGGCACCCCACGTACCACGGGTGCTCCGGCAGCTCCACGATCTCCACCAGATGCCCGTCCGGCGACGTACCGGCCATGCGCAGGCCCGCCGCTTCCAGCTCCGGCCGGAACGCGTTGCTGCACTCATACCGGTGGCGGTGCCGCTCCCAGATCTCCGCCGTGCCGTAGGCTTCTCTGGCGCGGGAGCCCTCCGCCAGCACGCAGGGGTACTTGCCCAGCCGCATGGTGCCGCCCTTGTCGGTGACGCCCACCTGATCGGGCATCAGGTCGATGACAGGATGGGCGGTGGTTTCGGAAAACTCGGCGCTGTGGGCGTCGGCCCAGCCTGCGGCGTGGCGGGCGAACTCGATGACCGCGATCTGCATGCCCAGGCAGATGCCGAAATAGGGTACGCCGTTCTCCCGAGCGTACTGTGCCGCCAGGATCATGCCTTCGATGCCGCGGTCGCCGAAGCCGCCCGGCACCAGAATACCGCTGCAATCCCCCAGCACCTCGCCGATGTTCTCCGGCGTCAGGGTCTGGGAATCCACCCATTTGATGTCCACGTGGCTGTCGCAGGCAGTGCCGGCGTGAAACAGAGACTCCACCACGCTGAGATAGGCGTCGTGCAGCTCCGTGTACTTGCCCACCAGCGCGATCTGCACCCGCTTGCGGACACCGTGGATCCTGTCTACCATAGCCTGCCAGTGGGCCATATCCGGCACGCCGCTGCCCAGTCCCAGCTTGCGGCACACCACGCGGCACAGCCCCGCCTTCTCCAGCAGCAGCGGCGCTTCGTACAGCGTGGACGCCGTGACGTTGGGGATGACGCAGTCCTCCTCCACGTTGCAGAACAGGGCGATCTTCCGCCGCACGTCCTCGGTGATGGGTCCATCGGTGCGGCACACCAGCACGTCCGGCTGGATGCCCACGCTGAGAAGCTCCTTGACGGAGTGCTGGGTAGGCTTGCTCTTCAGCTCTCCGCTGCCCGGGATGGACACGATCAGCGGCACGTGGATATACAGCACATTGTCCCGTCCCTTTTCCGCCGCCACCTGCCGGATAGCCTCCAGAAACGGCTGGCTCTCGATGTCGCCCACCGTGCCGCCGATCTCCGTGATGACCACATCGGTCTCTCCGTTGTCCATGGCGTAGACGCGGCGCTTGATCTCGTCGGTGATGTGGGGGATGATCTGCACCGTGCCCCCCAGATAGCCGCCCTGCCGCTCGCGGTTCAGCACCGCCCAGAACACCTTGCCGGAGGACACGGAGGCGTTGCCGTCCAGCGCCTCGTCCACAAACCGCTCATAGTGTCCCAGATCCAGATCCGTCTCGGCGCCGTCGTCGGTGACGAACACCTCGCCGTGCTGATAGGGGCTCATGGTGCCCGGGTCCACGTTGAAATAGGGGTCGAACTTCTGGTTGCGCACCCGCAGGCCGCACTGCTTCAGCAGCCGTCCCAGCGACG
>ENA-OUQH01001256-OUQH01001256.1-human-gut-metagenome-genome-assembly--contig:-NODE-1256-length-17278-cov-5.829995_pt1 | contig 17278 bp, 14 predicted proteins | sample MGYA00237948_ERZ548828 | MGnify/ENA primary metagenome ERZ548828 (study PRJEB26490, sample SAMN05194711) | human gut metagenome | biome: terrestrial biome; feature: human-associated habitat; material...
TAATCTGAAAAAGGAAACGCTGGTAGAAAGAATAAGGTATCAGGGATAGCAAGTAATATGTAATGAACTAGGTCTTAACGAAGAGGAGAAATAGATAACTTCCATTTTGTATGTATGATAAATCTAAACAGTATTTTAGCAACATTTCCATATTGTAATTAAATCAAACATATAAATTATTTATTTTGCTGTATTGCTAATGTCATTATTGTAATAGCAATACAATGATGGTTGTTAATCCTCTATATCATTATTGATTGTAACATTGTAAGTGACCTTATAGAATAAAAAAATTCAGTTATTCAGATTTGTTTGCAAGTAAAATGTATAGTTGAAAAATGCATGAATATGCGGTATAATATATTATATCAAAATTGTACAAAAGGTTTATTTTAAAGAAATGGATAACTCAAAAAGATGTTCTTGTGACACATCTTTTGTGCAAATAGTCAATTTGAGTACGGAATAAGGTAGAACTATTCGAAAAATTCGGATAGTTTGAAATATTGTCTTGAAAGAATAAGTTATTCGAAAAAATCGAATAACTGCATTAGATAACAGGATACAGATAATTTCAGGTTGAGACAGCGAAATCCGGCAACTCAACCTTGTGGAGTGTATTGGCCCATCAGCGGTCAGTGCAACTTCGCTATGAGCAAATAGGTCAGTCTTTACCGTCTCAACTGAGGAAACAGTGGTAAACTACTGTTACGGAAAATCGCCGGCATTATATAGTAGCAAAGTGTGTATATCGACTGTTTCCCAAATACTTCAACAGTTAAGAGCTCGGTTTTGCTGCCCAAAATAGACAGATTTACGCTGTAAATTCAGATTTTTGGTAAGCGTGGACTTGTTTCCGCTTTGATAGGATATGTTTCCGGGAACGGGCAGGCTTTCTAACATCAATCAGGAAGTATCGTGCCATGTGGAGTGTGTAGTTTTGATGTCAAGGATTGAGAAGTAAGCGTGAAAAAAGCCTTATTTTAAGCCTTTTCCGGCAGTATCGGCTTATGACATCTATATCGAACACTACTTAAAATTGCTCTATGGAAACAGGTCGAGATGAATAATTTGTGAAAGGTTGCAACCTCGGATTATATAACGCAAATTGAGTGTGTGGATTAGATGTCAGGATTTTTGCTTGTTTTTTCAGAAGTGGCAATAAATCCGGCAACTAGTGACTTCGGGCATTTTCGGACAGTTGAATAGATGACAGTTTTATAATCTTAATCGAGATAGGGAGGCGATTTGTTTGAATGACAAATCAAAAACAGGTGCAGTTATACGGGCGTTGCTCGCAGCTGTATTTTATGCAATTAACACGCCATTTTCTAAAATTTTATTAAACGATGTTTCGCCTACTTTCATGGCTGCGTTTCTGTATCTTGGAGCAGGTGTCGGAGTGGGAATCATATACCTGTTCCACGCAAAGAAAGAAGATAAATCGGAAAGACTTGCTAAAGGTGATTTGCTATATACGGTCGGAATGATTGTACTGGACATTGCAGCGCCGATTTTTCTGATGATAGGCATAAGTATTGGTGCTGCATCAAATGCTTCGCTTCTAGGAAATTTTGAAATTGTTGCTACAACGATAATAGCTTTGCTTGCATTTAAAGAAAAGGTATCTTTAAGATTATGGGCAGCTATTGGTTTTATTACATTATCAAGCATCGTCTTGTCGTTTGAGGGTACGGGTAGCTTTGATTTTTCTTGGGGTTCTTTATTCGTAATTCTTGCGACCTTCTGTTGGGGGCTTGAAAATAACTGCACGAGAAAGATTTCAGAGAAGAGTACCTATGAGATAGTTTTGCTGAAGGGCATCTTTTCAGGAGGAGGTTCGTTTATCATAGCGCTTCTTTTGGGAGAGAAGATTCCGGCTGCAAAATATATTATTGTCGTTATGCTGCTGGGCTTTATAGCTTATGGTCTTAGCATATTCCTCTATATTAGAGCGCAGAGAAATTTAGGTGCTGCTAAAACAAGTGCTTACTATGCAGTAGCACCATTTGTAGGTGCGTTTCTGGCATTCGTATTGAATGGCGAAAAGCTGACTTTGATGTACTTTATAGGTTTAATCCTTATGGTGATAGGTTCGGTCTTTGTTGTCTATGATACGATAGTAAAGCATCATGTGCATAGCCATAGTCATACGATTGTTCATACCCACAACGGAGTAATGCATACACACGTGATTTCTCATATTCATGAGCATAGCCATTTTGGAAATGAAAGCAGACATAAACATCAGCATGATGACTATATTAATAGCAGAGAACATAAATTGTCTCATGCGCATACCGTATAGAATTGAAACATTTGTAAGATGTAGTGAAGAATTTAAGAAATAAGAAAACTTCCCATCCCCGGAGGTATTCCGGTGGTGAGAAGCCTTTCTACGTTATAGGCATTATCCTTCAATATCATTTTTCAGCCCGGACTTAAGCTCCACTGTGAAGTGGTCTTCCCAGATGGTTATCTGCCCCAGCCAGCGTTTAACCAAGGTTTCATCGAATTCAGCAAGGTTGGTACGCTGCTCCTTGATGAAATCCTGCAGGTCGTTGATTCTGGCAATCTGTGCGTCTCTGGCAGCTGTGTCAACGGTACACTTCCGGCGCTGTTCGCGGAGCTTGAAAATTTTATCGGCAATCTCATCGTAGGCTTCTTTGTTGTTAGCTTTTTTAAGAAGCTCCTTCTGAAGCTCCAGAAGCTGTTCATCAATACCGTCAGCGGTGGTTTTCTGGGCATCCCGGATGATCTTTGCAATGTTCTGTTGCAGCTGTAGCTGTGTTTTTTACCGTTGGCGCTGGTTTTGACCACTCGCCTGCGCACCAGTTCTTCCTGTACTCTGAGGAAAATATCCTTTGGAATTATGGCTTCGCATTCTTCAATCATTCTGTTGAATTCTTCGCGGTTCTTGGTGTTAGTGCCGGAAATACCATCATCGGCATAAATATTAAAAACTGTTTTTTCAGATGTTAACACTGATATTCAGCATATAGGGAGTACTGCACTTCCCATTGCAGCAAAACCTATCATAGATATTTTGGTGGGGGTTGAATCTTTGAAACTGAAGCTTGAGGAAAAGTACGGCAATTGCAGAAAATTATATACCGAAGGTAAAACGGAATTTATTTTAAAAGTAATCGGTCTTGCAAAAAAAAGTATCCGGCAACACATACTGAGAATTGCCCTGCAATTAACAGATTTTGTCATTTTTTCTTGGAAATTTCGAACAAATAATTGTTTTTGGTGATATTTTGTCCGTTTTTTCAATATATATGTCCGAATTAAAGTGGAAATTTTTAAATAAAAGTTGTACAATATAGTAAAGGACTTATAAAGGGGAGATGAAAAGATGTCAAAATTTATAATAAGCGGCTTTGCCGATGAAATTGACAGCAGTACGGACATACAGTTTAAGACTATAAAAAGCTTAAACATTTCATATTTTGAGCCGCGCGGAATTGACGGAAAGAACATTGCGGATTTAAGCGAAGAAGAAGCACGGGCTCTACGTGAGAAAATGGACAGATACGGAGTGAAAGCCTCATCGGTGGGTTCGCCTGTCGGAAAAATTGATATAACGGACGATTTTGAGCCCGAGCTCGAAAAACTTGCACATGTTGCAAAGACGGCTAAAATTATAGGCACAAGAAACATAAGGGTATTCAGCTTCTATATTCCGGACGAAAAATATGAAGAATACCGCACAGAAGTTATGAAAAGACTTTCCGCCATGGCGGAGCTTGCCGAAAAAGAAGGGGTTATTCTGCTTCACGAAAACGAGAAGGGAATATACGGTGATACGCCGGAGCGTTGCCGTGACATTTTCGAGACAGTAAAAAGCGATAATCTCAGAGCTGTTTTTGACCCGGCAAACTTTGTTCAGTGCGGCGTTGAAACATATCCGCATGCATTTAACATGCTCCGTGAGTTTGTTGTGTACATGCACATTAAAGACGCAAAGGGGCAAACGGTGGTGCCCGCAGGCAGCGGAGACGGGCATGTGCCGGAAATAATTTCGGAGCTTTACAAAAGCGGTTATGAAGGTTTCTTAAGCCTTGAACCGCATCTCGGCGTTTTCGGCGGTCTTGCACAGCTTGAAAAGGGAGATGAAATGATGGAGCTGCCGGAAAGTGATGCGGAAAAATTCACTGTTGCGGCGGACGCTCTTAAAAAAATAATTTCGGAGGTTGAAAAAAATGGTTAATGTCGGTATTATAGGCATTGGTAACATGGGTACAAGTCATCTTAAAAATATCTGTGCGGGCAAAGTGAAAAATATGCGCGTTGCCGCGGCGTGTGATATTTTGGAGGAAAGACGTAATTTTGTTAAAGAAAATTATCCCGAAATCCATATATATGAAGATTTTGAGGATATGTACAAAAGCGGAGATATAGACACGGTTTTGATTGCTGTTCCGCATTACGATCATCCTCGTATGGCTATAAAGGGCTTTGAATACGGTTTAAACGTTTTGACGGAAAAACCCGCCGGCGTTTATACAAAACAGGTTCTTGAGATGAACGAGGCGGCAAAAAAATCCGGAAAAGTTTTCGGAATTATGTATAATCAGAGAACAAATCCGGTATACCGCAAGATTAAAGAGCTTATAGAAAAAGGCGAACTCGGAGCAATAAAAAGAGTTTCGTGGATTATAACCGACTGGTACCGTCCGCAGGCTTATCACGACAGCTGCACATGGCGTTCAACATGGAAAACCGAGGGCGGCGGTGCGCTTATCAATCAGAATCCGCATCAGCTTGATCTTTGGCAGTGGATGTTCGGCTTGCCGGACAAAATCATGTCGCATGTGTCGTTCGGAAAATATTATAACATTGAAGTTGAGGACGATGTTACGGCATTTATGCAGTATAATAACGGAATGACGGGCGTATATATAACATCGACGGGTGAGGCACCGGGTGAGAACAGACTTGAAATTTCGTGCGATATGGGTCATCTTGTTGTTCATAAAAATAAAATAACATTTGACAGAAATGTTGAATCGGAAAGAAAGTTCAATGCGGAATTTAACGGCATTTTCGGTTCGCCTGAGTGCTGGCACTGCGAAATTCCCTGTGATGCTTCGGGCGGAGAGCAGCATGTCGGAATACTTAAGAATTTTGCAGATGCCATAGAAAACGGCACGCCGCTTTTGGCACCCGGCGAAGAAGGAGTACGCGGACTGCTTATTTCAAACGCAATCCATTATTCGGCTTGGACGGGCGGATGGTCGGATCTTAACAATTTCCCGCATGACGATTTTTACAGAATTCTGCAGGAGAAAATAAAAAATTCAAAGGTTCAGAAAAAAGAAGTTCACAAAACAATGGATACAACCGGTACTTATTAAAAGGAGGATTTATACCATGGATAAAAGAATAGGAGCGCAGCTTTACACGTTGAGAGAGTTCTGCCAGACGGCGGAAGACTTTGATGACACGCTGAAAAAAGTAAGTGAAATAGGGTATAAAATTATTCAGGTGTCGGGTATCGGACCGATATCTGCGGCAGATATAAAAAAATCGGCGGACAAATACGGACTTAAAATATGCTGCACTCATAAAGGCCCCGATGATTTCAAACCTGAAAATCTCGAAAACACAATTGCGTTTCACAAAGAAATAGGATGCGACATTGCAGGAATAGGCTCAATGCCGCCCGAGTACAGAGAAAGCGATGACGGATTCAAGAAATTCATAAAGGATTATTCCGCGGCGGCTGAGATCTTGTACAAAGAGGGAATCCGTTTCGGATATCACAATCACGCGATAGAGTTTAAAAAATACGAAGGTAAACATATATTCTACCGTCTCGCAGAGGAAACCGATCCGGACAAGTTTACATTTATTTTCGATACATATTGGGCTGCGTTTGCGGGTATGAACGTAACGGAAGTTATGGAAAAACTTAAAGGCAGAATTTCGGTTGCGCATTACAAAGATCTTCAGGTCGTAAGTTTTCTCGAAACAGGCATGTGCGAGGTCGGAGAAGGAAACCTCGATTGGGAAAAGATTATTAAAGCAAGCGAAGAGACCGGCATAGAATATGCGGTGGTTGAGCAGGATGTATGCCAGAGAGATCCTTTTGAGAGTCTCAAAAGGAGTTTTGATTATCTGACGAAAAAAGGATTTGAATAATGAAAGAATTGATTTCTGAGAGAAAATTGCCTGATATTTTGGAAAATGTCACTTCAAAAAGCGATTGGGAAATGCGCAGAGAGGAAATAAAAGAGCTGCTGCAGCGTGAAGAATACGGGTTTTTCCCGCCAAAACCCGATTCTGTGGAGTTTTACGAAGACAAAAACAGTTGTCTTAAAAATTTTGCCGCGGGTAAGGCGGAGCTTAGAAAGTATATTGTTAAAACGGATGTGGGCGGAAAACGATTCAGTTTTCCTTTTTATGCAACCATACCTTGCAAAGGAGACAATATTCCGGCGTTTTTGCATATAAATTTCCGCGACGCGGTACCGGACAGGTACATGCCGAACGAAGAAATAATGGATAACGGTTTTGCTGTGTTTTCGTTCTGCTATGAGGATATTACAAGCGATAACAAAGATTTCTCGATCGGTCTTGCAGGGGTGCTTTTGGAAGGAAAAGAAAGGCAAGGCGACACATTCGGAAAAATTACGCTTTGGGCATGGGCGGCAATGCGCGTTATGGACTGCATAGAGAAAATTCCGCGCATAGATACTTCGCGCGTTGCGGTTTGCGGACATTCACGCCTCGGAAAAACGGCGCTTTTGTGCGGCGCGTTTGACGAACGTTTCTGCGCAGCGTTTTCAAATGATTCCGGTTGCTGCGGAGCGGCAATTTCCCGTGACAAAATCGGTGAAACCGTTGAGAAAATATGCGATATGTTCCCGTATTGGTTCTGCAAAAACTTTTATAAATATAAAAACGCGGAACATACGATGCCTTTCGATCAGCATTTCCTGTCGGCACTTATAGCGCCGAGGCGTGTGTATATTGCAAGCGCTAAGGAGGATTTGTGGGCAGATCCTCTTTCTGAGCAGCTTACGTGTTTTGCCGCATCGCCCGTGTGGGAGCTTTTGGGTAAGCCTGGTTTTGTGGCAGAAGACAGAGAGGCGCATGATGATGAGGCTTTTCATGACGGATTTATAGGTTATCATAAAAGAAGCGGAAGTCATTATTTCGGACGTGAAGACTGGCTTTACTATTTTTATTTCATGAAAAAACACTTTTTTTGAGAGGAAAAGGACAAATGAAAAAAGCAAAATTTGCAATTGTCGGCTGCGGAAGAATTTCGAAGCACCATATAGCGGGGATTGCCGCCGCGCCGTCGGCAGAACTTGCCGCGGTTTGTGACATCGATGAAAACGCGGCCAAAAAAGCCTGCGAAAGCGCCGGCATAAACAGGTATTATCTAAATCTTTCGGATATGCTTGAAAAAGAAAAACCGGACGTTTTGTGCGTATGCACCCCAAGCGGAATGCACGGTGCTCACGCGATTGAAGCAATGGAGAGAGGCATTAATGTGCTTTGTGAAAAGCCGCTTGACATAAAAAGCGATATGCTGGATAAAATGATTGAAGTTCAGAAAAAGAACCATGTTATTTTGGGCGGAATTTTTCAGAGACGAAATGCTGCGGTAATGCGTATTTTAAAAGAGAAATATGACAGCGGAGCGTTTGGGGATATTATTTTTGTGTCGGCTAAAATGGACTATTACAGGGACGACGAATACTATAAAAGCGCGGCTTGGCGCGGAACGCGCGAACTTGACGGCGGATGCCTTATGAATCAGTGCATACACGGAATAGACTCGCTTTTGTATCTTGTCGGAGACGCTGCAAGCGTTTATGCAAAATGTGAACGGCGCGAAAGGAATATAGAATGCGAAGACACGGCGTCGGCGCTTATTAAATTTAAAAACGGTGCTACCGGCATTGTCGAAGCTACCACATGCGTAAATCCCGGTCAGGATACGGTGATTTCCGTTAGCGGAACATGCGGCAGCGCATCTGTCGGTGACGGCGGAATATACGCTTGGGATTTTACGGACGGCAGTGCGTGCCCCGATGTAAAAGACGGTGGGTTCGGCGGCAAAAACTGTGCGTGGAACGGAACCGAACTGCATGAGATTCAGATAGAGGATATGGCACGCGCCGTTTTGGACGGAGGCGCTCCGGAGATATGCGGTGAAGATGCGCGCCGTGCGGCTGATCTGATTTTGGCGATGTATAAGTCATCCGAAACAGGAAAGGAAAAAGTGCTGTAGATTTGAGCGAAGGGGATAATTAAAAAAACTCCGGAACGCATGAAAGAGGAGGGTGCGGCAAAACAAAATCGTTTTGCCGCACCCTTTTTGACTTTAAATTAAAATACTCATTTTAAATAACAAAAAAAATATAGCGTTTTCAGGCAAAGTATAGTATAATAAAAAAATAAAAACAAAGGAGATTAAGATGGAATACGCGGACAAACCGTCAAAAAAGGTGTTGAAAAAATATAATTTCATCGATGTTATAAAATTTTTATGCGCGGCGCTTGTTGTGACAATACATGTTCCGCCGCTTACATCTGTGAATTGGATGCTCAACTTTGCAGTTGTGAATTTCGCAGCGCGTGTTGCCGTTCCGTTCTTTTTTATTTCATCCTCGTACTTTGTATTTATAAAAGCATATAAAGAAAATGGCGAATTGGACAAAAGCGTGATAGGCGCGTATGTAAAAAGAATAATAAGACTTTATATTATCTGGTCTGTTATTTATGCGCCGTTTGCTTATTATCATACGGCGGAAATAATGGGACACGTAAACATTTTGGACTTTTTGAAATACTATTTGTTTAGGTTTGTGCTCAGCACAAGCTACGGACATTTATGGTATTTAAATGCAATGATATGGGCATATGTTATTTTGCTGTGTTTGCTGTCGGCAGGTGTAAAGCCGCGTGCAATTGCAATTTTTTCATTTGCGATGTACTGTCTCGGCCTTTGTGCCCAGAGCTGGTTCGGTCTTATTGTACCGCTTAAAAGTGTGACATGGCTCTGGAATTTTCTGCTGCAAATAAAAAGATTTTTTGAAACAACAAGAAACGGCTTGTGCGAAGGACTGCTTTTCATTATGATGGGTATGTACTTTGCAAGGCACGGCTTTAAAATGAAAGTGAAAACAGCATTTTTGTGCATGTGTGTTTCTTTTATTTTTTACGGTGCGGAGGTTTTTGTACTAACGCGTCTTTCGTGGATAAGGGAATATGACATGTATCTCGGTCTTATTCCGACGGTGTTTTTTTCTTTTTATACTGCCGCTAACATACGGCTGACGGACAAAGGCATATACAAAGAACTTCGGGCAATGTCTGCCCTTATATATTTTTCGCATATGATTTTTGTAGAAATACTTGAAATTGTTCCGGTATTTCATGCAGCTGCAGACAATTCTGTTGCCGCCTATTTGTTTACATTTGCGGCTTCCGTTTGCATTGCAAAAGCTGTCATAAAGCTTTCAAAACATTTTAAACCGCTGTTATATCTGTATAAATGAGATGATGTGCAAATCTTTCTTAAATTCTATTGACACTAACAGCCAAATGTTTTAAAATAATACTTGACAATATGAAGGGAGTGTGGTAATATAAAAGTAACCAAAGAGTTACTTATTGTATTTTTTATAAAGGAGCGGTAATATGAGCAGAGAAAAAGCACTTGAAATTTTGAAAAAAGGAACGGTTATTCCTGCAACGCCGCTGGCGCTTACGGATGATGGGGTCTTTGATGAGCAGGGTCAGCGCCTTCTGACCAGATATTATCTGGAGTCCGGAGTAGGCGGAATCGCAACTGCGGTTCATACTACGCAGTTCGAAATAAGGGACAAAGGCATAGATCTTTTTGAAACGGTTTTAAAAACGGTTTCCGGAGAAATTGCCAGGTTCGAAAAGGAAACAGGCAAAACAGTGGTTAAAGTTTCGGGCGTCTGCGGTAAAACGGAGCAGGCTGTGCGCGAGGCTGAAACCGCAAAAGAGCTCGGGTTTGACGCGGTGCTTTTAAGCCCCGGCGGTTTAAACGATATGAGCGAAGAATATCTGGTTGAAAGAACGAAAGCTGTGGCAAAGGTTATGCCGGTTATTGCATTTTACCTTCAGACTGCCGTAGGAGGAAGAAGATTTTCATACGGCTACTGGGAAAAGGTTTGCGAGGTGCACGGAGTTGTTGCCGTTAAATGCGCGTCGTTTGACAGATATTCCACAATTGATGTTGTAAGAGCGGCATCGCTTTCAAGCCGAAGCGATGAGATTACTCTTTACACGGGTAATGACGACAATATTATAGTTGATCTTACAACAGAATACAAATTCAACGTTGAAGGCAGGGAGATAACACGCAGATTCATGGGCGGTCTGCTCGGTCACTGGTCGGCATGGGCGCACAGAGTATGCGAGATTTTTTCCGAGATTAAAAACGGTGAAGTAAGCGCGAAAACGCTGACGCTTGCCGCACAGATAACGGACGCCAACGGCGCTCTCTTTGACGTTGCAAACGGCTTTGCGGGCTGCATTGCCGGCATACACGAGGTTTTATATAGACAGGGGCTTATGAAAAGCACCAGATGTTTAAATCCCGATGAAAAGCTTTCACCCGGTCAGGCGGAGGAAATAGACAGAGTTTGCGCAATGTACCCACACCTTTGCGATGATGAGTTCGTAAAGGAAAACATAGAAAGCTGGAAAGCTAAAATCAAATAATTTTTGGCACATATCCTTTTATTTTTTATATTGATGGAGAAGATAAAATTTGGAGGTATTTCATGAACAAGAAAACACTTAAGAAGCTTGCACTCGGCACGGCTATGCTTGTTGCGGCTTCATCTTTCACCGCCTGCAAAAAAGGCGGCAGCACAGCCACAGACGTTGATATTAACAACGGTTCTGAGGTTGTATTGAACGGGGACGCTATATATCCTGTAAAATGCGATGACAAGCTTACATACTGGATGGGTTCATCCGCTGCATGGACGCATAAATATGAAAATTTTGCAGATACGCCTCTCGGCAAGAAAATTGCTGAAAACACAGGTGTTAACGTTGAATATGTTCACCCCACAGAGGGACAGGATACGGAGCAGTTTCAGCTTCTCTTGGCTTCGGATGAGCTTCCGGATCTTGTAAACTATGGGTGGAACAACTATCCCGGCGGACCTGATGTTGCTATAAACGAAGGTTATATTTTAAAACTTAACGAAGTTTTTGAAAAATTCGCTCCGGCGCTTACAAAGGTTCTCAAAGAAAACGAAAACTGGGATAAGCAGGTTAGGTCCGACTCCGGTTCTTACTATGTATTCCCGTTCTTGATGGAAGACGGTATTCTTCAGGTTGCATACGGTCCCACGCTCCGTGCGGACTGGCTGAAGAAATATAATCTTTCCGCTCCCACAACAATTGACGAATGGGAGAAAGTTCTTCAGACATTTAAAGACAACGGTGTTGAAGCGCCCTACACAGGTACGCTTTACGATTTGCAGCAGACGTTTATGCCCGGCTTCAACCTGTCATATAATTACTACATCAACGATGGTGAAGTTGTTTACGGACAGGCTCAGCCCGCATACAAGGATTTCCTTGTCAAGATGAACGACTGGTATAAAAAAGGTCTTATAGACAAAGACATTGCTGTTGTTGATTCAAAGGCTGTTGACAATAAAGTATTAAACGGCAGAGCAGGCGCTGTAACAGGCTGGGCAGGCTCCGGTATCGGTCAGTGGATTAAAGCGGCCGGCGGCAAAGACGGATTTGATTTGGTAGGAACACAGTTCCCCTCAACAAGATCCGGTGAAAATGCTGAATATTCGTCTATTTCCGGTTCTGTTCGTATGGACTGCGGTACTGCTATCAATACAAAGTGTTCTAATATAGAACTTGCGGCACGCTTCCTCGATTACGGATTCACGGAAGAAGGTCACAACCTCTTCAACTTCGGTATCGAAGGTGAAAGCTACAACTGGGTTGACAAAGACGGCGAGAAATATCCTCAGTATACAGACCTTATTCTGAACAATCCGGACGGACTTACCGTTACAAATGCACTCGGTCTTTACACACGTGCATGCTATAACGGCATCATGGTTCAAGACACAAGATACATTGAGCAGTTCTACCAGACACAGCAGCAGAAGGACGCTCAGAAGGCTTGGGGCAAAACAAATATGAGAGAGCATATTCTGCCGCAGCTTTACGTTCTTGATACAGAATCTGATAAAGACGCCGATATACAGACAAATCTCAGCACATATGTTGAGGAACAGACAATCAAGTTTATCACCGGAGAGAGATCTCTTGACGAATTTGACGCATATGTTCAGCAGCTGAAAGACTTCGGCATTGAAGACGCTTTGAAATTCAGAAATGATGCATACAAGCGTTACGAAAACAGATAATTACTTTATTTTTTAACTCAAAAGCCTGAAAGCAAATAATCTTTCTTCTCCATCGGGGAAAAGGGGGATTTCCCCTTTTTCCCAAGGCTTTTGTTTTTTTTACTCAAAAACGGTTAAAAAAATGAAATATCGCCAATAATTAAAAAAAGGAGTGTGTTTTTATGACATGGACAGAAGAAAAACTTAACGCGCTGCTCACAACTCCCTCAAAGGAGCTTGTAGAGGATATAGCCAAAATAGAAGGAGATATAATGGTGCTCGGAGCGGGCGGAAAAATGGGTCCGACGCTGTGCGTTTTGGCGAAAAACGCAATAAAAGAAGCAGGTATAGATAAAAAGGTTTATGCCGTTTCAAGATTCGGGGATGAAATTGCCGCAAAGCTTCTCAGCGACAACGGCGTTGAAATTATAAAGTGCGACCTTCTTAATACGGAGCAGCTTAATGCACTTCCCGATGTTAAAAACATTATTTATATGGCAGGAAAAAAATTTGGCACGGACGGAAATGAATGGCAGACATGGGCGATGAATAGTGTTTTGCCGGCACACGTGGGAGAAAAATTTAAAGGCGCTTCCATGGTTGTTTTCTCTTCGGGAAATGTTTATCCGCTTGTCCCGCTTCATACGGCGGGATGCACGGAGGAAACAAAGCCCGGACCGATAGGCGAATATACGCAGAGCTGCCTCGCGCGCGAGCGTTCATTTGAATATGCGGCGCATAAATTCGGTACAAAAGTATTTATATACAGACTTAATTTTGCGGCGGATTTAAGATACGGCGTTTTGTATGATATTGCTTCAAGCGTTCTAAACGGCACGCCGATTTCACTTACAACACCGTGCTTTAATATAATCTGGCAGGGAACTGCAAACGAAATTGCACTTCGCGGGTTACTTCACGCATCAAGCGATGTTGAAATTATGAACGTAACCGGCCCTGAGACACTGTCGGTTCGCAAAACCGCTGAAGAATTCGGAAAATATTTCGGAAAGGAACCCGTTTTTTCGGGAGAAGAGAGCGGCATGGCATACTTAAACGACGCAAGCCGCGCCGTATCTGTTTTCGGATATCCGTCGGTTTCCGCAAAAACACTTATAAAATGGCAGGCGGAATGGATTCTTTCGGGCGGAAGAGCCCTCGGAAAACCCACTCATTTTGAGGAAAGAGGAGGTAAGTACTGATGTATAAAATAGGAGTAATAGGTACAGGAATAATAGGTCACACGCATTTGCGCACGATTTCACAGTCGGACGAATGTGAAATAGCGGCGGTTGTTGACGTAAATCCGGAAAAAGCCGAGTCTGCGGCAAAGGAATACGGCGTTCCTTTTTATACGGATTATAAGGAAATTAAGGAAAGCATAGACGCGGTTATAATAAACCTTCCGCATTTTCTTCACTGTGAAGTAAGCTGCTATTTTCTTGAAAAAGGAATACACGTGCTTTGCGAAAAGCCAATGGCAACCTCGGTTTCGGAATGTGTAAAAATGAAAGAAGCGGCAGATAAAAACGGCGCAAAGCTTGCGATAGGACATGTGCAGAGATTTTTCGGCGCAAACGAAGTCCTCAGAAATATGTACAAAGAAGAAAAATTCGGCAAGCTTGCAATGATAAACGAGAGAAGAAATACGAATTATTTCAGCGAATCACGTCCGCGCTGGTTTTTAGACAAGAAGCTTGCAGGCGGCGGAATTATGATGAACTACGGAGCGCACGGTCTCGATAAGCTGTTCACTCTTATGGGAGATACAAAAATCACAAGCCTTCACGCCAACTGCGGCAACCTTCTTGACGGGTATGATGTTGAGGGTCATGCACAGGTTTATCTTGAGTTTGAAAACGGCATTTCATCTGTTATGACATATTCGGCGTACAGCGACTTTGAAGTTAACGAAACAACATATTATTTCCGCGACGGAGCAGTCAGGGTATATAACTCAAACAATATAGAAATCGCGACAAATGGAAAGTTTGAGCCTTATGAATTCACAGAGGAGTACCCTCCGTTTGTAAAGCAGCTGCACCAGTTTGTAAGATATATTGAAGGTAAAGAAAGCACAATTCCCACTCCGGAGTTCGGGACAAGGGTAATTGAGACAATTAAAAAGGTTTACGGCGAAAACTAAGGAGGTAGTCTATGAAACTTGGAATGACGTCGCTGACACTCGGAAAGTTTGAACCCGAGATTGTTGCCGAATATGCCGCAAAAGCAGGTCTTAATGGTATTGAATGGGGCGTTTCGGATTTACACATGCCGCTTTTGAGCCGCACCCATGCAGACAAAATAAAGAAGGCTTCTGAGAAATTCGGGCTGGAGATTTTTTCTCTCGGTTCGTATTGCGAGATGAAGGACCGTGACGAGTGTATAGACACGGTAAAAACGGCGGATATGCTCGGCGCGGGTGTTATACGCGTATGGGCGGGCAACACGGGAAGTGCGCACACAAGCGATGAAGATTATGCATTAATTGTGGAAAATACACAATTTATGGTCAAAGAAGCGGCAAGACTCGGAATAAAGATAGGTTTTGAATATCACCACGGAACACTTACTGATACCGCAGAGGGGGCGGCGCGTCTTGCGGAGGATACCGGAGCAGGGCTTTACTGGCAGCCTGCCGGTGAAAAAAGTGCTGAGGAAAATATAGCGGAATTCGGCGTAGTTAAGCCATATTCCTGCGGCATGCTGCATATTCAGAACTATACTCCGGAAAACGGATACGGAATGCTTTCGGAAATCAGGGGAAACCTTGTTAAATACTATGACTCCATAAGAGAAGAAGACTTTAAACTTCTCATAGAATTTGTAAAAGACGGAGACCCGTACAATCTTATCCGCGATGCAAGGGTGCTTGGTGAAATTGTACAAAAAAATTAAATATCCGACTTTTTGGAAAAAACTATTGACTAATTGCTGATTTTCTGATATAGTAATTTTAAACATATTATGTGCGTATACTGTAATGATTATAGATAATTTGCGTTTGCGGTATATGTAAGTTTTGTCTGCCGAGGTGCCTTGTTTATGCGCAGACAAGACACGTTAATATGCAAAATTATTATAATTCGGAGGTATTATATGAAAAGGAAGGCACTTAAAACACTTGCGCTTGGTACGGCGCTTTTGGTTGCTGGTTCGTCTTTCACAGCTTGTAAAAAAAGCGGCGGCGGAAGCGATGTTGACATCAGCAACGGTTCAGAGGTTGTATTGAACGGAGACGCAATCTATCCTGTAAAATGTGATGATAAACTCACATACTGGATGGGACAGTCCATTGTTTGGACCCACATGTACGAAAACTTCGGTGACACACCTCTCGGCAAAAAAATTGCTGAAAACACGGGTGTAAACGTAGAATACGTTCATCCTACGGCAGGTCAGGACACAGAGCAGTTTCAGCTGCTTCTGGCTTCAGACGAGCTTCCGGATCTTATCCAGTACGGCTGGAACAATTATCCCGGCGGTCCCGATGTTGCTATAAACGAAGGCTACATATTAAAACTTAACGAAGTTTTTGAAAAATATGCTCCGGCTCTTTCAAAGCTTCTTAAAGAAAACGATACTTATGAAAAACAGGTTAAATCAGACTCGGGTTCTTACTATGCTTTCCCCTTCATGATGGAAGAGGGTATTCTGCAGCTCGGTTACGGTCCCGTTGTCCGCGCAGACTGGATGAAGAAATATAATCTTTCTACTCCCACAACAATTGATGAATGGGAAAAGGTTTTACAGACATTTAAGGATAACGGTGTTGAAGCGCCTTATACCGGACCACTTTCCAATCTTCAGTATACATTTATGCCCGGATTTAACCTTTATCCAGGCTACTATCAGAACGACGGAAAAGTTGTTTACGGTCAGGCAGAACCTGCATATAAAGACTTCCTTACCAAGATGAATGACTGGTACAAAAAAGGTCTTATCGATAAGGATATGGCTGTTATTGATTCAAAGGCTATCAATAATAAAGTGTTAAACGGCAGAACAGGCGCAATTCAGGCATGGAACGGTTCCGGTGTCGGTCAGTATCTTAAAGCTGCCGGCGGAAAAGACGGATTTGACCTGATGGGTGTTCAGTATCCCTCAACAAAATCCGGTGAAAAAGCAGATTATTCATATGTTTCCAATCCTGTTCGTATGGACTGCGGCACGGCAATTAATACAAAGTGCCCGAATATCGAGCTTGCTGCACGCTTCCTCGATTATGGCTTTACAGAAGAAGGACATAACCTCTTCAACTTCGGTATAGAAGGCGAAAGCTACAACTGGGTTGACAAAGACGGTGAAAAGTATCCGCAGTATACGGATCTTATCCTCAACAACCCCGATGGACTTACGATTGCAAATGCAATGGGTCTTTACATGCGTTCGTGCTATAACGGCATCATGGTTCAGGATACAAGATACATGGAGCAGTACTATACGACAAAACAGCAGCAGGATGCAATGGTTGAATGGGCTAAGACAAATATGAGAAACCATCTCTTGCCGCAGCTTTATGTTCTTGATTCCGAAGCCGACAGAGATTCCGAAATCAAAACAAATGTAGATACGTATGTTGAAGAACAGACAATTAAGTTTATAACAGGTGAGAGATCTCTTGACGAGTTTGACGCATATATTCAGCAGCTGAAAGACTTCGGCATTGAAGACGCTTTGAAATTCAGACAGGAAGCTTACAAACGTTACGAAAAGAGATAATTAATCTTGCGCTGTGTGCAGCTTTGCACACATAATATCCATAAAACATTGGGGCTGTGTCAAAAAAATCTTGACACAGCCCTTTATTTGAGGTATAATTTATAAAGTGATATTGCGAGGTGTAGCTCAGTTTGGTAGAGTGCTTGGTTTGGGACCAAGATGCCGCAGGT
>ENA-OUQH01001271-OUQH01001271.1-human-gut-metagenome-genome-assembly--contig:-NODE-1271-length-17131-cov-7.325603_pt1 | contig 17131 bp, 18 predicted proteins | sample MGYA00237948_ERZ548828 | MGnify/ENA primary metagenome ERZ548828 (study PRJEB26490, sample SAMN05194711) | human gut metagenome | biome: terrestrial biome; feature: human-associated habitat; material...
CCTTGCCGGGCTTGACGTGCTGGAACTCGACGACCTGCATGACCTGGCCGTCCATCTCGAACGTAACACCGTTGCGGAAATCGCCTGCTGTAATCATATAGGAATCCTCCTCAAGAATAATTAGAATCAAAAATCTTATATAGTTTACACGATATTGTCTGGTTTGACAAGCGGATATTTACAGAATGATCAGATTTTTCGGGCTTCGTGTGAGAATTTCCGCCCCATCGGCCGTCAGATGCAGCACATCCTCGATACGCACGCCGAATTTGCCGGGCAGATAGATGCCGGGCTCTGCGGAGATGACGGTGTGCTCCGGCAGCTTTGCGTGCGCGCCGGGCGCGGCGATGGGGTGCTCGTGGATGTCGAGCCCGAGGCTGTGTCCGAAGCTGTGACCGAAGCAGTCCCCGTAGCCCGCATCGGTGATGACCTTGCGCGCGGCGGCGTCCACACGCTCGCCGGTCACGCCGGCCTTTGCCGCGGCAATGCCGGCCAGCTGCGCGTCGAGTACGGTCTGGTACACGGTGCGCATCTCGTCGCTCGGCATGCCGACGGCGACGGTGCGCGTCATGTCCGAGCAGTAGCCGTTTTTGCGGCAGCCGAAGTCCATCGTCACAAAGTCGCCCTCGGCCACGCGCCGGTCGCCGGGCACGCCGTGCGGCATGCTCGTGTCCGGTCCGGTGAGCACGATGGGGTCAAAGCTCGTGCCCTCCGCGCCGAGGCGCAGCATGCGGTAAATGAGCTCGGCCGCGATCTCCCGCTCGGTCATGCCGGGGCGGATGACGGTGCAGATCTGCGCAAACGTCTCGTCCGTGATCTGCTGCGCCTGATACATCATCGCCAGCTCCTCCGGCTGCTTGGATGCGCGCAGGGTGCGCAGGATGCTCTGCGCCGGCTGGAGCTTGAGCCCGAGCAGCTGCTCATAGGCCGTGAATTCGGCGTAACTCGTCGTCTGCTCCTCACCGCCGAGCAGCTGCACGTTTGCCTCGCGCAAAATGCCCTGCACGAGCGTGCGCATCGGCGCCTCGTGCGAACACAGCAGCACCTGTGCGATACCGGCCAGCGCGGCGCGTGCGGCCTCGATGTAGCGGGAGTCGGTGATGAAAAATGCCTGATGCACCGTCACGATCACCGTGCCGTCCGAGGACGGGAAGCCGGTGGCGAACCGGCGGTCGTTTTCGTTGGTGAGCAGGATGGCGTCCAGATGCGCCTGCCTCAGCGCGCGCTGGATGCGGGCAATGTTGTTGAGCATGGGATATCCACCTCCATGGAATGTCGGTTATGGTGTGTCTGTGGCGGGGTCTGTCAGGGCAAGCTCGTCGGCGGTCGTCGGCGCGTGCAGCACGTCGCCGTCCGCTTCGGCAAGGCCGACGGCCGTCACGCCGTCGAGCGCCGTGCACGTCAGCACCAGACAGGCCAGCGCCTGTGTGCGCGTGATGCCGCTCGCCGTCTCCGTTGCCGTCACCGTCAGCCAGAGCGTACCGTCATCGTCTACGCGGCTGCCGTCGATCGTCAGCCAGTCGCGCACGGGGTTCGTGCACGTGCTGTCGCCCGGTTTTGCGCCGAGCGCATCGAGCGCGACCTGCACCGGGTCTGTGCCGCCGGGCACGGTGACCGTCTCCGGGTGCAGCAGGGCCGTTCCGCCGGTCTCAATGCGGTATACCGTCACGGTCTGCCGTTTTGTGCAGCCCGCGCAGCCGAGCGCAAGCAGGCCTGCCAGCAGCAGGGGGAGCCATCGCCTCATGTCTCCGGCACCTCCTTTTGCGCCTCGGGCGCATCATCTGCCGCCGCGCGCGGGAACGTCACGGTAAAGCGCGTGCCGTGCGGCTCCACGCCGTCCACGGTCACGGTACCGCCGTAGAGCGCGGCCGCATCGTGCACGATCGACAGGCCGAGGCCGCTGCCGCCGTGCTCGCGCGAGCGCGCTTTGTCCACGCGGTAAAAGCGGTTGAAGATGTTCGGCCGGTCGGCCTCCGGGATACCGATGCCGGTATCGGCCACGGACAGGATGCTCTGCTCGCCGCGCGCCTCGACGCGCACGGTCACACTTCCGCCCGGAAGATTATACTTGATGGCGTTTTCCACGAGGTTAAAGACGATGTGGTAAATGTCATCCTCCGATGCGCGCACGGTCACGCCGTCGCTCATGAGACACGTGAGCGTCACGTCGCTCTTGGCCGCCAGCGGGCGCAGCAGATGCAGCGTCCCGTGCACGGCCTGCTGCAGATCGACGACCGTCACGTCCGACTGCACGCCGTCGTCGCGGCGCGACAGGTCGAGCAGCTTCTCGGTCGTGCGCTGCAGGCGCTCGGCCTCACTGCCGATGTCGGTCACGAATTCGCGCATCGTCTCGCTGTCCATGTCCGCGCTCTGCGAGATGCTGTCCGACAGCAGACGGATCGACGCCAGCGGCGTCTTGAGCTCGTGCGATGCGTCGGATACGAACCGGCGACGCTGCGCCTCGGTCGTCTCGAGGCGCTCGGTGAGGTTATTGAATTCGCGCCCGAGCTCGGTCAGCTCGTCGTCGCCCGCGAGCGTCAGGCGAAAGCTGTAGTCGCCGCGCTGCACGGTGCGCACGCCGTCGGCAAGCTGCGTGATGCGCCGCGTGAGCATCTTGATGGAAAACCACAGCACCACGAGCGCGGCCGCGCCGATGCCGATCGTGATGGTTGCGAGGCGGCGCTGGATGCTGCCGATGAGCGCCGCGCGCTCGCTGTCGCTCTCGCACACGTACACCGCGCCGACAGTCTTGCCGCCGCTCATGACGGGCATGGCCGCGCGGCTGAGAAACGCCTCGTTTGTGTAGTGCGAGTAGAATACGGCCTGTCCGTCGAGCGCGCGCACGAGCTCGGGATAGAGCGTGTACTTGCCGCGGATGTTGTTTTCGGCCGCGGAGTCATACACAGCCAGCCCCGTGCTGTCGGTCACGACGATGCGCGTCAGGTCGCGCAGATCGAGCAGCGCGAGCACCTGCCGGGTGTTGTCCGGCGTGAGGTTGTCGAGCAGCGACAGGGAGGAGGACACGACGGCGGCGCGGTTGGTGAGCGCGCTCTGCTTTTCGGCGAACACGATGTCGCGCGAGGCGCGCGTGGGGTAGGTGTTGATGAGCGTGAGCAGGATCGCCACGAGCACCGTGAACGTCACGGCGAAGCGAAACTGCACGCTCGATACCAGCTTGCGCGGCAGCCGGATGCGAAACGGATGCCCTTTCATCCGTCAGGCCTCGGCGAAGTAGTAGCCCACGCCCCATTTCGTGATGATGTATTCGGGGGCGGCGGGGTTGCGCTCGAGCTTTTCGCGCAGGCGGCGGATGTGCACGTCCACGGTGCGGATATCGCCCTGATAGTCGTAGCCCCACACGAGGTCGAGCAGCTGCTCGCGCGAGTAGACCTTGCCGGGGTTGCGCATGAGCAGCTCGATGAGGTCAAACTCCTTGAGCGTCAGCTCCACATTCTGGCCGAAGCGGTGTGCGCTGCGGCGCTCGGGGTCGATCTCGATGTGGCCGCGCACGAGCTTGCCGCTGTCCGGCTCGGCGGGCGCTGCGGGCGCCATGCTCGAGCGGCGGATGAGCGCGCGGATGCGCGCCTTGAGCTCGAGGATGTTGAAGGGCTTGGTGATGTAGTCGTCCGCGCCGGATTCAAAGCCGATGAGCTTGTCCGCGTCCTCGCTGCGGGCGGTGAGCATGATGATCGGCACGGTGGAAAACTGCCGGATCCGCTGGCACGCGCCGAGCCCGTCGAGCTTCGGCATCATGAGATCGAGCAGGATCACGGCGTACTCGCCGTGGCGCGCCATGTCCACGGCGGTCTCGCCGTCGTAGCACACGTCGACCTGATAGCCCTCGTTTTCGAGGTTGAATTTGATGCCCTTGACGATGGTCTTTTCGTCGTCCACAACCAGAATTTTCATCGCAGCTCCTCCGTTTCGAGTCTTTTCGCGGAAATGGTTTGCTTTTCGCCGCCGGAATTATTATAATGGATCCGGATATCGCTTTTGTTCCGGACGTGCGGCTGTGCCGTCTCCGGCCGGATGTTTCATTATATCATAGTTCTATGGAGAAAGATATGAAAAAATATCGCATTTTGCCGCTGCTGCTCATCGTCTGCCTGCTGCTGACGGCGGCCTTTCCGGCGTTTGCCGCCAACAGCTCCGCTTCGACTGCGGAGCAATCCCCCGAACCCACTGCAAACGCCGCGTCCGACGGCGTGCCGCAGAGCACGGTGCAGGCGCAGGAGGGCAGCTATGTCCTCGGCAGCGACACGGTCAAGGCCGCGCTCGATGAACAGCTGCAGGCCAACTGTGTCATGCTTGTCGACGAGGACAGCGGCCAGTATTACTATACCCGCAACATTGACGCTAAGGCCTATCCCGCGAGCCTGACGAAGATCATGACGCTGCTGCTCGCGGTCGAGGCTGTGGAGCGCGGCGATGTGCATTTGGATGACACCGTCACCGCCTATGCTGACTGCAATGCCGACATGGTCGATGGTGCGAGCAATGCCGACATCAAGGTCGGTGAGACCATGACGTTTGAGGACTTTCTCTACTGCGCCATGATCTCCTCGGCGAACGAGGCGTGCAACGTCGTCGCGGAGTATGTCTGCGGCAGCATCTCGGCGTTCGTGGAGCGCATGAACACGCGCGCGCAGGAGCTCGGCTGCACCGGCACGCACTTTGCCAACCCCCACGGCCTGCCGAAGGACGATCACTATACCACGGCGCATGACCTCTACCGCATCACGAAGGAAGCGCTCAGCCATGAGCTCTTTGCCACGATCTGCAACACGGTCAAGCATACCGTCCCGGCCACGAACCTGTCCGAGGAGCGCACGCTCTCGAACACGAACGGCCTCATCAATCCCGATTCTCCGATGTACCGCGGCTATTACTATGAATATGCCAAGGGCGTCAAGACCGGCCACACGGATGCCGCGGGCTACTGCCTCATCTCCACGGCGGAGAAGGACGGCGTGCGTCTGCTGTGCATCGTGCTCGGCGGCAAGGGCACGGCCCGCGCCAACGGCACGACGGATTTCGGCAGCTTTTCCGATACGCTCACGGCCTACCGCTGGGTGTTCTCCCACTATGGCTGGCGGGCGATCGTGAGCGCGAGCGATCTGATCTGTGAAGTGCCCGTGCGCTACGGGCGCGACGGCGACAGCGTCACTGTCCGTCCGGCGCAGACCGTCTCGGCCGTGCTGCCCGCCGCCGACAGTGACGGCGCGCCGCAGTTTGAGCAGCAGGTCACGATCTACTCCGAGCGCGACGGCAAGCCGCTCGAAGCGCCAATCAAGGCGGGGGACGAGGTCGGCGAGCTCACGGTGAGCTATAACGGCACGGTCTACGGCACGGTCAAGCTCGTCGCCGCGGTCGATGTCGCCGTGTCCAAGGGCGCATATATCGCGGGGCATGTGGCCGCGTTTTTCACCAATCCCATCGTGCTCGTCATTCTGCTGGCGATCGTGCTGGCACTGGTCGGCTACGTTCTGTGGCTGGTGCGCCGCCGCAAGCAGATCGAGGCCGAGCGCCGTCGCCGCCGCCGCGCGCAGATGGAGGCGGAGGAGGCCCGCCGCCGTGCGCTGGCGCACGAGACCCTGCGCGAATTTGACCGCGATCCTGCCGGCAGCCGCCGGCGCTGAGCGCGCACGCGCTCTCAAACGAGACCCGCTGCGCTGGGCTCTCGTTTGAAAAAGATGCGGCTCGCTGCAGCGCACGCATTGGACACCAGAGGTGCCCAATGCGCACGTTTGCGAGCCGAGCGGTATTTTCTCCGCCGTACATGCCGCCGGAGAAAATGATCGGACTTTCTTTGCGCCTGCGGGCGCAAACTCTGCGAGGCTTTTTTGCATTTGCCCGTCTGAATCGCCTGCCGGTGTACCGGTGGGCGATTCTTTATCATTTGTTTACAATTGCGCCCCTCAGGGCGCTCCGGACACATTGACCATTGCGGCACTTGATGCTATAATACACTGTCTAAGTATCACCATTCCGGCGCACACTGGAACTGCATGTTCCCGCCGCCGGACAAGAGGAGCAGCTATGTGGATTTCGGATTCTTGGCAGGACTTTGAGGTGCTCGACTGTTCGCGCGGCGAAAAGCTCGAGCGCTGGGGCAAGTATACCCTTGTGCGCCCGGACCCCCAGGCCATCTGGGACACGCCGCGCACCGACCCGCGCTGGCGCACGGCCGACGGGCGTTACAGCCGCAGCCATACCGGCGGCGGCAGCTGGGACAAACGTACCCTCCCGCAGAGCTGGGACATTCGTTATCGGGAGCTGACCTTCCGCGTCAAGCCCATGAACTTCAAGCACACGGGCATCTTCCCCGAGCAGGCCGCCAACTGGGACTACGCCATGGCGAAGATCCGCGCGGCCGGCCGCCCGATCTCGGTGCTCAACCTCTTCGGCTACACGGGCGCGGCCACGGTCGCGTGCGCGGCCGCCGGGGCGAGCGTGTGCCATGTGGACGCGGCGAAGGGCATGGTCGCATGGGGCAAGGAAAATGCCGCCGCCTCCGGCGTGGCCGACCGGCCGATCCGCTGGATCGTGGACGACTGCGCCAAATTCGTCGAGCGGGAGATCCGCCGCGGCCGCCGCTATGACGCCATCATCATGGACCCGCCGAGCTATGGGCGCGGTCCGGGCGGTGAGGTCTGGAAGCTTGAGACGAACCTCTGGCCGTTTGTGGAGCTGGTGTCCGGCGTGCTGTCGGACGATCCGCTCTTTGTCATCATCAATTCCTACACCACGGGCCTGAGCCCGTCGGTGCTCACGTATCTCTCAGAAAGCATCTTCACCCGGCGCTTCGGCGGCCGCAGCGAATCGCAGGAGCTGGGCCTGCCGGTCACGGCGTCCGGTCTCGCGCTGCCGTGCGGGGCGACCTGCCGCTGGGAGCGCTGAGCGGAAAGGAACACCATGGAACCGATCTTACGAACCGAACATCTGACCTTTACCTATCCCGGCGAGGAGCATCCCTCGCTCGGCGACCTCTCGCTCGAGATCGCGCGCGGCTCGTTCGTGGCCATCCTCGGGCACAACGGCTCGGGCAAGAGCACACTGGCCAAGCTCTTCAATGCCATCCTGCTGCCGACCGGCGGCAAGGTGTATGTTGACGGCATGGACACGGCGGACGAAAATAACCTTCTGTCCGTGCGCGCCACGGTGGGCATGGTCTTTCAGAATCCCGATAACCAGATCGTCGCAAACGTCGTAGAGGACGATGTGGCCTTCGCACCCGAGAACCTCGGCGTGCCGCCGCAGGAGATCCGCGCGCGCGTGGACGCGGCCCTCAGGCAGGTCGGCATGTATGACTTCCGCCTGCACGCGCCGCACCTGCTCTCCGGCGGACAAAAGCAGCGCGTCGCCATCGCGGGCGTCATCGCCATGCAGCCCAAGTGCATCGTGCTCGACGAGCCGACGGCCATGCTCGACCCGTCTGGACGGCGCGAGGTGATCGACACGGCGACAAAGCTCTGCCGGGAGCAGGGCATCACGGTCGTGCTCATCACACACCATATGGAGGAGTGCGTCGGCGCCGACCGCGTCATCGTGCTCTCGGGCGGCGCCGTCGTTGCCGACGGTGCGCCGAAGCAGGTCTTTTCGCAGGTCGACCTGCTGCAAAAAGAGGGGCTCACCGCGCCGGTCACGGTGCGGCTGCTCGACGCGCTGCGCGCCCACGGCATGGACGTGCCGATCGACGCGCTCACGGTCTCGGACTGCGCCGATGCCGTCGCCGCCGCCCTGAAAAAGTAACTACCGATCTTCACCGATAAAGGAAACGAAATTATGACGCCAATCATCCGGGTGGATCACCTCCGGCACGTTTACAGTGCCGGGACACCTTTTGAAAAAGTCGCCATCGACGATATTGATCTTGACATTCCCGCCGGACAGTTCGTGGGCATCATCGGCCACACGGGCTCCGGCAAAAGCACGTTCATCCAGCACCTCAACGGGCTGCTCGCGCCGACATCCGGCACCGTGTTTTTCGACGGGCAGGATATCCACCGCAGCAAGGAGGCCACGCGCGACGTGCGTTTTCAGGTCGGGCTCGTCTTTCAGTATCCCGAGCACCAGCTCTTTGAGGAGACGGTGTACCGGGACATCGCCTTCGGCCCGAAAAACGCCCGCCTCTCCGCCGAGGAGGTCGATGCGCGCGTGCGTGAGGCGGCGCGCTTTGTGGGCGTCGACGAATCGCTCTTTGAGCGCTCGCCGCTCGAGCTCTCCGGCGGCCAGAAGCGCCGCATCGCCATCGCGGGCGTGATCGCCATGCGTCCCAAGGTGCTCATTCTCGACGAGCCCACCGCCGGCCTCGATCCCGCAGGCTGCCGCGGCGTGCTTGAAAACATCGCGGCCTACCGGCGCGAGACCGGCTCAGCTGTCCTGCTCGTCACGCACAGCATGGACGATGCCGCGCGCATCGCCGACCGGCTCATCGTCTTTCATGACGGGCACGTCGCCTTTGACGGCACACCGGCGGAGGTCTTTGCCCATACGCAGGCGCTGCTCGACATCGGCCTCGACGTGCCGCAGAGCGCGCGCATCGCGCAGGCGCTGCGCGACCGGGGCGTCGCGCTCCCGCCGTCGATCTACACGCTCGAGCAGCTCACAAATGCGCTGCTCGCCGTCGGGAAGGAGGCGGGCGTATGCTGAAAGACGTCACCCTCGGTCAGTTTTTCCCCGGCACGAGCATCGTGCACCGGCTCGACCCGCGCTGCAAGCTGCTGATGACGGTCGTCTATATCGCGGCGCTGTTCACGGCCGAGAACTATGTGTCCTACGCCGCCATGCTCGTCGTCACGGGCGTGTGCATCGCGCTCTCTCGCATCCCGCTCAAGATCATTCTCCGCGGTCTCAAGCCGCTGTGGATCATCATTGCGCTCACGGCCGTGCTCAATATGTTCTTCACCCCCGGCCGGGAGCTCGTGTCCTTCTGGAAGATCACGATCACCTATGAGGGCCTCGTGCGCGCCGTGTTCATGGTGCTGCGCATCACGATGCTCATCGCGGGCACGTTCCTGCTGACTTATACCACATCGCCCATCGCCCTTACGGACGCGATGGAGATCCTCTTCGGACCGCTCAAAAAGCTCAAAGTGCCCGTGCACGAGATGAGCATGATGATGTCCATGGCGCTGCGCTTTATCCCCACGCTCATCGAGGAGACGGACAAGATCATGTCCGCGCAGAAAGCGCGCGGCGCGGATTTTGAGACCGGAAACCTCATCCAGCGCGCCAAAGCGCTGCTGCCGCTGCTCGTGCCGCTGTTCGTGTCGGCGTTCCGCCGTGCCGACGAGCTGGCCGTGGCCATGGAGTGCCGCTGCTATCACGGCGATCAGGGTCGCACGCGCATGAAGCAGCTTGAGTGGCGCATGCGCGATACGCTTGCCCTGCTCTGGGGCGCGCTCGTACTCGCCGGCATGATCGTGCTCTCGAGGTTCGGGCTGTGAGGCGCAACATCGCCCTGCGCCTGCAGTATGACGGAACGGCCTATCACGGCTGGCAGGTGCAGAAGACGGACGTCACCGTCGCCGAGACGCTGGAGCGCGCGCTCACGAAGGTCTGCGGCGAACCGATCAAGGTCGTCGGCTGCGGCCGCACGGATGCGGGCGTGCACGCTAAGCGCTACTGTGCCAATTTCCGCACCAATTGCACGATCCCGATCGACCGTGTACCGCTCGCGGTCAATGCCCGCCTCCCGGCGGACATCGCCGTGGTCGACGCTGTCGCCGCGCCGGAGGACTTCAATGCCATCGGCTCGTGCATTCAGAAAGAGTACGTCTATCAGATCTACAATTCCCGCATCCGCGATGCGTTTCTGGAGCACCGCGTCTGCTTTTATCCCCAGCCGCTGGACTTTGCGCGGCTCGAGCGCGCCGGCCGCGCCTTTGAGGGCACGCACGACTTTGCCGCCGTGCGCTCCGTCGGCACCGAGACGCGCACGACCGTGCGCACGGTGCACTGGTGCCGTGCCGAGCGCGACGGGGCGATGATCTCCATCGCCGTGTGCGCCGACGGCTTTTTGTACAACATGGTGCGTGCCATCGTCGGCACGATGGTCTATGCGTCCTACGGCAAGATCGAGCCGGAGGATATCCCGGCGCTGCTGGCCACGCGCGACCGGCGGCTCACCGGACCGACCATGCCCCCGCAGGGGCTGTATCTCAACCGCGTGTGGTACGACGGCGTCGTCGGCGATATGATGAATCAGGCCTGACGCTGCGTCCGCCGGGCGCGGACAGGGGAGGAATGTCCATGAACGACCGTGCAAAACCAAATCCCAGACTGCGTCAGGCGCTCATCGTCGCGGTGTGCGTGCTGGCCGTGCTGCTGTTTTTGTACCTGCTGCTGCGCGACCGGCCGGGCTCGGCGAACGACTATCTGGACGACAGCGCACCCTATACCTTCGACTCCAGCGCCAACCGCACCTTCCGCACGGTGGACAGCCGCCTTGCGGTCGTATCCTCCAGCGGCCTGCAGCTGCTCGATGACAGCGGCAAGACCGTCCTGCACGAGATCTTCACGCTCGCGCAGCCGGGCATCTCCGTCGGCGGTGAGCGCGTGTGCGCCTATGACATCGGCGGCACGACGCTGTGCGTGGCGGATTTCAAGGGCAACAAGACCGATATCACCCCGTCCGGGGAGATCATCAGCGCCAATCTGAGTGAGAGCGGCTATCTCGCCGTCTGCACGGAGGCCGCGGGCTATAAGGGCGCCGTCACGGTGTATGACGCCTCCGGCAAGGCCGTCTACGTCTGGTATTCCGGTACGGGCTACCTCGTGCGCGCCGCCGTGAGCCCGGACGGGAAGTATCTTGCCGCACTCTGCCTGCAGGATACCGGCAGCGCCGTGCATACCTTCACCCTCACGAGCGCCGATGAGCGCGGCGGCGCCGTATGCGCCGACGAGCTCTTTGCCGACCTCTTCTGGCGCGGCGGTAGGATCTGCTGCGTGTCGCAGTCGCGTCTCGCATTTTTTGACGACAGCGCCAAGCTCGCCGACGAGTATTCGTTCGGCGACCTGTACCTGTATGACTACGCCGCCGAGGGCGACGGGTTTGTCACCCTTGCGCTCAGCCGCTACCGCTCGGGCAGCGCGGCGCAGCTTGTCACGGTCAATTCCGGCGGCAATGTCCTCGGCGAGTGCACACCCACCGGCAGCGTCACGAGCCTGTCTGTCAACGGCAAGCAGGTGCTTGTGCAGTACAGCGACCGGCTCACGCTCTATAACCAGCAGCTTGATGAGATCAAGTCCGTCGAGCAGAATCTGCTCGGCGTCCGCCGCTCGGTGCTGCTGCGCCGGGGCGCGGCGCTGCTCGTGAGCGGCTCGAGCGCCGCGGTGCTCGCCTTCTGACCCCCGCAGCTTAGAGAGAAAGAACAGGGATACGCCTATGAAGATCGTCTTGACAGTGGTGCTCGCCGCCATCATTCTGGCCGCCATCTGGAGCGGCTACCGCCGCGGCCTGATCCTCAGCGCCGCGCAGCTTGCCGCCATCGTCGTCGCGTTTTACGGCGCGGCGCTGCTCGCGGGGCAGGTTTCCGACCGCCTCCTGCCGGTGGCGGAGCCGTTTGCCGGCGGATATTTTGAGGGACAGCTCGACGTTGTCGCAGCCGGTCTCCCGGATAACGACGCCGGCCTCTCGGGGGAGGATTGGGTGGCCGCGCACCCCGACACCGCGCAGGAATACGCTGAGCAGTGCTTCGCCGCCGCCGGTGTTTCCGGCCGGGCTGGGCAGCGCATGGCGCGGCAGGCGCTCGCGCTGCGCGACGCGCAGGAGCTTTCTCTGCGCACGGCCATGACGCAGCTTTACTGCGCGCGGTTGTGCTACGTGCTTGTCACGGCGGTCGGTTTTCTGCTTTTGATGCTGATCCTTTCCGCAATCGGAAATTTACCGAATCTTACCTTCCGCATCCCGAACCGGGAGCGGCTCAACGACTTTGGCGGTGCCGCCATCGGCGCGGTCAACGGCGTGTGCTTTGGCATCCTGCTGTGCTGGGCATTGCAGTTTGCCGGGCCCGTCATCGGCTGCGACACGCTTGCGCACACCGCTCTGGCAAAAGCGCTGCAGGCCATCGACGTGCTCACGCTCGGCGCGAGCGTGTGACCTGCGCGCACGGAATCTATCGAACAGGAGAACCAGTCTATGCAGCCTACACTCTGCTCCCGCTGCAAGAAAAATGTAGCGGTGATCTTTATCACACGAATCGAAAACGGCGAGTCCCACAATGAGGGGCTGTGCCTGCGCTGCGCGCGCGAGCTGCACATCAAGCCCGTCGATGAGATGATGGAAAAGCTCGGCATCTCGGACGCCGACCTCGACAACCTCACCGGCGACGTGGCGGAGATGCTCGGCAGCATGGGCATGCTCGGCGGCGACGCGGACGCGGACTCCGACGCCCCCGACGCCGACACGGACGAGGACGACGGCAAGACCGCGACGTTCCCGTTTTTGAACCGCCTCTTTAACCAGAACCCGCCCTCTGCGCCCGACGCGGAGACGCCGGAGCAGCCGCGGCAGGATGCCGCCGCTGCCGACAAGCGCGGCAGTGCCCCACGCAAGCTGAAGTTCCTGAATAATTACTGCATCGATCTCACGCAGCGCGCCCGCGACGGCAAGCTCGATGCCATGATCGGCAGGGCGGAGGAGCTGGAGCGCGTCATCCAGATCCTCAACCGCCGCCAGAAGAACAATCCCTGTCTCATCGGCGAGCCCGGCGTCGGCAAGACGGCTATCGCCGAGGGGCTTGCCCAGCGCATCGCCGAGGGGAACGTGCCCTATAAGCTGCGCGACAAGCAGGTCTACTTGCTCGACCTCACGGCGCTCGTGGCGGGCACGCAGTTCCGCGGCCAGTTCGAGAGCCGTATGAAGGGGCTCATCGAGGAGATCCGCCGCGTCGGCAACATCATCCTCGTTATCGACGAGGTGCACAACATCGTCGGCGCGGGCGACGCCGAGGGCAGTATGAACGCCGCCAACATCCTCAAGCCCGCCCTCTCGCGCGGTGAGATCCAGGTCATCGGCGCGACGACGTTTGCCGAGTACCGCAAGCACATCGAAAAAGACGCGGCGCTCGAGCGCCGCTTCCAGCCCGTCACGGTGGCCGAGCCGGGCATCGACGACAGCGTCGAGATCCTCAAGGGCGTGCGCCGCTATTATGAGGACTTTCACGGTGTTGTCATCCCGGACGCCATGTGCCGCCTCGCCGTCGTACTCAGCGAGCGCTATATCACCGACCGCTTCCTGCCCGACAAGGCCATCGACCTCATCGACGAGGCCTGCTCGGACGTGAACCTGAAAAATGCCGACCTCATCCGTGCCGACGAGGTCGAAAAGGAGATCGGCGACTATGCGCGCGAGCGCGAGCTGCTGGCCTCCGCGCCGCCGAAGAGCGGCGACGCGTATGACGATCAGGAGCTCGAGCACCGCTATGCGCGTATCGCCGAGCTGCGCAGCCGCGAGATGCAGCTGCAGACCGAGCTTGACGCGCTGCGCGCCAAGGGTCGCCCAGAGCTCACGGCGGATAACCTCGCGCGCATCATTGAGCTCTGGACGAAGATCCCGGCCGCGAGCATCCGCGCCGATGAGTTCGAGCAGCTTGCCGGTCTCGGTGACCGCCTGCGCGCGCATATCGTCGGCCAGGACGCGGCGATCGATACTGTCTGCGCCGCCATCCGGCGCAACCGCGTCGGCCTGCAGGCCAAGCGCAAGCCTGTGAGCTTCCTGTTCGTCGGCGGCACCGGCGTCGGCAAGACGGAGCTTGTCAAGCGCCTCGCCGACGAGCTGTTCCACGCGCCCGAGTCGCTCATCCGGCTGGATATGTCGGAGTTTATGGAGAAGTTTTCCGTCTCGCGCATGATCGGCTCGCCTCCGGGCTATGTCGGCTATGACGAGGCCGGTCAGCTCACGGAGAAGATCCGCCGCCGGCCGTACTCCGTCGTCCTCTTCGATGAGATCGAAAAGGCGCACCCGGACGTCATGAACCTGCTGCTGCAGATCCTGGACGACGGCCGCATCACGGACGCGCAGGGGCGCACCGTGAACTTTGAGAACACCGTCATCATCCTGACCACGAACGCCGGCAGCAACACGCGCACCGGCACGCTCGGCTTCGGCCTGAGCGCGGACGATCAGAGCCGTGAGCGTGCGCAGCGCGCCCTCAACGAGTTCCTGCGGCCGGAGTTTCTCAACCGCCTCGACGAGATCGTCTACTTCAACCACCTCACGGAGGAAAACTTCCGTGCCATCGCATCTCTCATGCTCGGCGAAGTGCGCACCGCCATGGCCGAGCGCGGCATGACCCTGCACTGGACGCCTGCCGTCGTGGACTATCTGGTCGCCAAGGGCTACAGCGAGACGTATGGCGCGCGCAACCTGCGCCGCACCATCCAGCGCGACGTGGAGGATGCCATCGCCTCTGCCGTCGTCGCGCAGCGCAAGGCCGCCGGAGACGTCGCCATCGACGCGCAGAACGACCGCATCGTTGTCACCATGGACGGTAAGGAGGTAACTGCATGAACCGTTTCGAGATCATTCAGGGCGACATCACGAAATCTGATGTCGACGCCATCGTCAACGCCGCCAACTGCTCACTGCTCGGCGGCGGCGGGGTAGACGGCGCCATCCACATGGCCGCCGGGACCGGTCTGCTCAATGAGTGCCGCGGTCTTAACGGCTGCCGTACCGGCGAGGCGAAGATCACCCGCGGCTATCGCCTGCCGGCGCGCCACGTCATCCACACGCCCGGTCCGCGCTGGCGCGACGGGCAGCACGGCGAGCCGGAGCTGCTGGCCAATTGCTACCGCAACAGCCTGCGCCTTGCGAGCGAAAACGACTGTCATACGGTCGATTTCCCGTCCATCAGCACGGGTGTCTACCGCTTCCCGCTCGATCAGGCGGCACAGATCGCCGTGCGCGAGATCACGCGCTATCTTGCCGACCATCCCGAAATGACGCGCGTGCGCATGGTCTGCTTTGACAGCCGCACCTACGCCGCATACGCCGCCGCGCTGGCCGCGCAGGAATGCGCCGGCTGACGCTCACCGTCACGCCGGAGCAGGCGGGCCGCACGGTCAAAAGCCTGCTCCGGCGTGAGCTGCATATGGCCGACGGTGCGATCGCCCGCGTCAAGACCGTGCCGGACGGCATCTGTCTCAACGGCGTGCACGCCCGTACCGTTGACCGCGTCGCTGCAGGGGACGTGCTCACCGTGCGCATCGATGATAAGCGCTCCGGCGGCAAGTTCACACCCGTGGCCGTGCCGCTGGACATTTTGTATGAAGACGCCGACCTGCTCGCACTCAACAAGCCCGCCGGCATGGCCGTGCACGGCGGATATGACCGCGGCGAGCCCACGGTTGCAAACGCCCTTGCCGCCTATCTCGGACCGGACGCTGTGTTTCACCCCGTCAACCGGCTCGACCGCGGCACGTCGGGCGTCATGCTCGTCGCCCGCAGCGGTTACGTGCACGACCGGCTGCGCCGCGTGCTGCACACCGGTGATTTCCAGCGCACCTATCTCGCCGTCGCCTGCGGCACGGGGCTGCCGCCGCGCGGCACGATCGACCTGCCTATCGCCCGCGCGGACGACGGTTCGACCCGGCGCATCCCTGCGCCCGGCGGTCAGCCGTCCGTCACGGACTATACCGTCCTCGCCGAGCGGGACGGCTGCACGCTCCTGCGCGTCGCGCCGCGCACCGGGCGCACGCATCAGATCCGCATGCACTTTGCCGCCCTCGGCCATCCGCTGCTCGGCGACGCGCTCTACGGCGGCGATACCGCCCTGCTCACGCGCCCCGCGCTGCACTCCGCCGCGGCCGACTTTGCGCAGCCCGTCACCGGGCAGAGCCTGCATATTACTGCGCCGATCCCGCGTGATCTGCGCACGTTTGATTTTGAGAGGTACTTATGAAGAAACGCTCCATCACGATCCTGTATAATTCGCCCGTCATCCTCACATTTGCGCTGCTGAGCTTGCTCGCGCTCGGCCTCGGCAAGCTCACCGACGGCTGGACGACGCAAAACCTTTTTTGCGTCTACCGCTCGTCGCTGACGGATTGGCTGACGTATCCGCGCTTTTTCCTGCACGTGCTCGGCCATCCGGACTTCGCCGCCTATTGCAGCAACATCGTGATCCTGCTCGTCGTCGGCCCGATGGCGGAGGAGCGCTTCGGCGGCAAGCGCATCCTGCTTGCCATCGCGCTCACGGCGCTCGTGACGGGGCTGGTGCTCTGGTTCTTTTTCCCGAACGGCGCGCTCATGGGTGCTTCCGGCGTCGTGTTCATGCTCATCGTGCTCGCGTCGTTCGCCGGCATGCGCACCGGCACCATCCCGCTCACGCTCATCCTCGTGCTCATCCTCTACCTCGGCGGTGAGATCTTTCAGGCCGTCACCGGCTCTGCCGGTCTCGCGCAGCTCACGCACATCGCAGGCGGCGTGCTCGGTATGATCTTCGGCTTCACGTGGAGCCGCGGAAAGCGCGGTGGACGATGAAACTGCTCGTCAGTGCATGTCTGCTCGGCGTCGCCTGCCGGTATGACGGCGCGTCCAAGGGGCTCTCTGAGGATGTTCTGCGCGCGCTGATGGCGCGGCACACGCTCGTTCCCGTCTGCCCGGAGCAGCTCGGCGGACTGCCGACGCCGCGCGACGCGTCCGAGCGGCAGGGCAGCCGCGTCGTCATGCGTTCCGGCCGGGACGTTACAGACGCCTATGCGCGCGGCGCGCAGCAGGCGCTCGCCCTTGCGCAGCGCTTCGGCTGCACGGCTGCCCTGCTCAAGCAGCGCAGTCCCTCGTGCGGCCACGGGGAGATCTATGACGGCACGTTTACCGGCACGCGCGTTGCCGGCGACGGCGTCACCGCAGCGCTCCTCGGCGCGCACGGCATCCGCGTCTATGGGGAGGACGACATCGCGGAGCTCTTGAACGAATAATTATGTAAACCAAAAGTCCGAAAACAGAATCCTTTTCCGGCAGTCTTAAGCGCAGTCTTGTGAGGCTGCGCTTAAGACTGTCAAAAAAGCACTGCTTTTTTGACAAAGGGGTCTGCGGCCTGACTGCAGCGCACGCGCCGCCCGCTTTCTGCGGACGGCGCGCACGTTTGCAGGCCGAGAAGTATTTTCTTCGCCGCACATGTCG
>ENA-OUQH01001284-OUQH01001284.1-human-gut-metagenome-genome-assembly--contig:-NODE-1284-length-17021-cov-6.557232_pt1 | contig 17021 bp, 13 predicted proteins | sample MGYA00237948_ERZ548828 | MGnify/ENA primary metagenome ERZ548828 (study PRJEB26490, sample SAMN05194711) | human gut metagenome | biome: terrestrial biome; feature: human-associated habitat; material...
GAAGCCACGGAAGAAGCAGCTGCGGAGGAAGCGGAAGAACCGCCACAGGCAGACAGAGCGGCGGCGGCACCGCAGGCAGCGGCGGCAGCCAGGAACGAACGACGAGTGATCTTACGCATTTTGATTTCTCTCCTCTATACATTGCAGTTCGTGCGGCCACAGGCTGCCGCACGCGAACTGCTGAATTGTAAGCGAGCCAGAAACAGGTTTGCTTTACACTCGTGAAGTATAGCACACATTTCCCGGTAAAACAATCCGCTTTTGCGCAAAAACGGCCCTTATTATCTATTATTTAAAACAGTTCCATCAATTATTTTGATCGCATGTTTTGCTTTTGCTGGTAAGCCGTCAGTTTTGCCCAATCGGCTTTCAGACCGTGCAGGTTGGCTTCCAGCTGGGGCAGCCAGGGCTGTGCGTAGTCGTAGTGGTAATACAGTGCCTGCCACAGCTTTGCCTGTGCACGCCGCAGCAGCACCGGACTGAGCACCGCTTCCAGACGTTCCACCTCATCCTCCAGCTCCATGCAGGTCAGTGCCCAGCGCACGTCCAGCGCCTCGCGGGCGGGCACGTCGTAGCGGGACAGGTAGTCCTGTACCCGGGCTTCGATCACCTGCCCTCCGCAGCCGGTAGGCTGCAAGAAGTAGCTCACCTGCCCTTCCCGACTGATCTCCTGGGCCAGCGGGTAGAGCGCGCACACCAGCGGTTCCGCATCGTGGATGGCACAGTGGTTCTCGGTCAGGAACGGGCAGTTGCTGCGGTTCTCTTTGACCGGGGCCAGCCGCAGCACCGGCAGATGGCTCACCTGCCCGATGCTGGCCCGGCAATAGCCCCGGGCCACGATCTGCGGTGGCAGGCGCAGCCGGGCTGCAATGCGCCACAGGTCAAAGCCAGATAATACGATATCTTCCCTGCCCCGGCAGCAGTCGCCGCATCCGGCGCAGGCAAAACAGAACTGCGCCTCCCGCTCCAGAAGCGGCATGGCCTCGGTGCGGGTAAAATCCACCTGCCCGCACAGGTCGATGTGGTCGTCACGCATGGATGATCTTCCTTCTTCCTGAATGATATTGATTTTTATTGTATCACATTGCCGTCAAAAGCAAAAGGGAGCGTTTCCGCTCCCCTTGCGCTATCCTGTCATTGATACTTCTTTGCCGGGATGACGATTGCGCCAAACAGCGATGCAATGTATCCGATAAGCACTGCACCCCACACCTGCCATCCGGTGGCCTGTTCAAGTACGACCGCCACTGCCGTGCAGAGCGGTGTCAGGAGCATACTTACCACGCACCACACCCGCATTGCTTTGAGCACATGGAGCCAGTTGCGGTTGTTGTAGTACACACCCGGAATATGCATGTGGAACGCGCCCTGTGCAAAATTGCAGACATGGTTTTCGTCATAATAGCGCGGCAATGTTTCCGGCATCCAGAACAAGGTGTAGGCCCCATATACGATGCCGAAGATCACGTTTATAATCAGCAGCATCATTGCGCCCTCGGTCCCGGCCAGCCCCACGGCCCAGACAGCTGCGGTCTCTGCAAGGCCAAGCACCACGCTGACCCCATACAGCGGCAGAAACTTCTGCGTGCGGGCCTGGCGGCGTTCCGGCGGTTCTGCCGAAAAAGTCAGTGCCTTGCGGATCAGTTCCTCTGTTTCCTCGCGGGTAAAGCGCTGCTCCTCCTCCACGCGGCAGCCATGTAACAGCTCGGCCACGGTCACATTCAGCTGTTCGGCCAGCGGCACCAGCAGGGAGATATCCGGCACGCTCAAGCCGCGCTCCCATTTGCTGACGGCTTTATCCGAAACATACAGGCAGGCGGCAAGCTCCTTCTGGGTCATGCCCTTCTCCCTGCGCAGCTGTGCCAGAAAACTCCCAAAAGCGGTCTTGTTCAGTTCGTACATCGTTTTGTCCTCCTTGTGAGCCAGCAGTTCTGTTTGTGGCTCCATTGTACCGGACCGGACATTCCCGCACAACCGACTGGCGGTAGAATTGGCGCAAAACAGTCATTTTTTCTTTTCCAGTCTGCGGTACACCTGCACAGCATCCATGATGTTGGTCTGCTCCGTCGCGTGGTTTCCGGGTGCCCCCAGCGTAACCAGAATATACTCCTTTCCGTTCACCACGGCAAGGCTGGCAAGGCACAGACCGGCCGCAATAAAGTACATCGGGCTTCTGGAATCGCCCAGCCCGCGGAAGATTGATGCCATGATATTATACGCCGTGATGCATGGAACGCCGATAAAGCAGATGATCAGGTAGGTACGAGTGCCCGCCACGGCCTGCTCCGGTGTGGAGACAATGCGTACGATCGGATCCACAAGCCCTACCAGCACAGCTGCCAGTACCACAGATCCTGCCATAAACAGTGTGACTGTGTTGCCAATGAGCCGCGCCGCACGAGGTTTGTTCTCTGCGCCCACGGCCCGGCCAATAGTGACCGTTGCTCCCATGGCAAGGCCCACGATCATCACAGTGATCATATGCATCACCTGACTGCCAATGGACACCGCCGTTGTGCTGGCCACACCTTCAAACTGCCCGATGATGAACAGATCCGCCATGCCGTACAGTGTTTGCAGAAAATATGATAGCAGATAGGGCAGCGAAAAGCCGAGCAGCCTTTTCGGTACACTGCCCTCGGTCAGATTTTTTTCCATAGCTTTGCACCTCTGTGTTGCGGTTATTTTACCACATAATTTAAAACCCCGCAATAGTTGTACAGTCAATATCCGGGTGAAATTATTTGCCGGAGCGAATGTGTTCTTCGCAGCCTATCAAACATCAAAAAATGATGTACCCGCGCCTATTGACAATCGCCGCAGCGCATGGTATAATATTGCCAACCTTTGGGGAGTAGCTATGGACGGGCAGCCGTCCCATCTGCTGTCACCAACCGTCGGGCGCCGAGCAGCGGCACCGGCTGGCAGCAGACAGACCGCAGCGTTTGATGCAAGACCATTGGCAGACGATGTGTCTGTCGGTGGTTTTTTTTGATTTAAACCGCAGAGCAGATGCATCGGATAAAAAGCTATCCCGATGAGCAAACTATTACCCGAACAGGAGGATAATTTTGAAACACTATCTTGAACAGCCCGCCGCAGTGCTCGAGGAGCTCGGCAGCTCGGAGCAGGGTCTGTCGACGCAGGAGGCGGAGCTCAGGCTCGGGCGTGACGGCAGAAACAAGCTCGCAGAGCCGAAGCGGGCATCTCTTATCCGTCGTTTTCTGTCGCAGCTCGCCGACCCGATGATAATAATACTCATAGTCGCGGCGGCGATAAGCGCGATAACGTCGGTCTACGAGGGACATGTGTCCGGAGAGGGCGGATTTCCTACCGACACGGTGATAATCCTTGCCGTTGTCGTAATAAATGCCGTGCTCGGAGTGCTGCAGGAGAGCAAGGCGGAGCAGGCAATCGACGCGCTGCAAAAGATGAGCGCCGCCACCTCGCACGTACTGCGCGGCGGAGAGCTGATGACCGTGCCGAGCGAGGAGCTTGCGGTAGGTGATGTCGTTCTGCTCGAGGCAGGCGATGCGGTCCCCGCCGACTGCCGCATCCTCGAGTGCGCGAGCCTGAAGGCGGAGGAGTCCGCGCTGACCGGCGAGAGCGTTCCGGTCGATAAGCAGACCGAGGCGCTCGGTGCATCGGACGGAGACGTGCCGCTCGGCGACCGCAGAAACATGCTGTATATGGGCAGCTCGGTCGTTTACGGGCGAGGCAGAGCCGTTGTAACCGCCGTCGGAATGAATACCGAGATGGGCAGGATAGCCGATGCCATCACGCAGGCGCAGGACGGACAGACTCCGCTGCAGAAGAAGCTCTCTCAGCTCTCAAAGCTGCTGACGATGATCGTTCTCGGCATATGCGTGTTTATATTCGCCTACTCGCTCATCAGCGGACGCGATGAGCTGACCGGCGGCGATTCGGCGCAGATATTCGGCAGAGTTATCGACATGTTTATGGTCGCGGTCAGCCTTGCCGTTGCGGCGATACCCGAGGGACTCGCGGCGGTCGTTACCGTAGTGCTCTCCATCGGCGTTACGAATATGTCGAAGCGCAATGCCATTATACGCAAGCTTACCGCCGTCGAGACGCTCGGCTGCGCGCAGGTCATATGCACCGATAAGACCGGAACTCTGACGCAGAACCGCATGACCGTCGTTCGTCACTACGGCAGCGATGAGCGGCTGCTCGCGACCGCGCTTGCACTTTGCTCGGACGCACGCGAGAGCGGAGACGGCATTGTCGGCGAGCCTACCGAGGCGGCGCTTGTAGCCTATGCCGCGTCGCTCGAGCTGCATAAATCGGAGCTTGAGAGGCTTCAGCCGAGAGTCGACGAGGCACCCTTTGATTCTATGCGAAAGATGATGACCACCGTACACAGTCTGCCCACAGGCGGCGAGGAACTGCCCGGAGCCGCCGCAGGCAATGCAACCGTCGGCAGGACCGACGGCGGATATATTGCCGTTCAGTACACCAAGGGCGCGCCGGATGTTTTGCTCGGACGCTGCACTGCGGCACTTGTCGACGGAGGTCTTGTCCCCATGACCGCCGAGCTGCGCGAGCGGATCGAAGCCGAGAACCGCGCGATGGCGGAGCAGGCGCTGCGCGTGCTTGCCGCAGCATACCGACCGCTCGCCGAGCTGCCGGATAGCAGCGCTCCCGAGGCGCTCGAGCAGGAGCTTGTATTCCTCGGTCTGGTCGGTATGATAGATCCCGTTCGTCCCGAGGTCGGCGCGGCTATCGAGCAGTGCCGAGAGGCGGGCATCATTCCCGTTATGATAACCGGCGATCATCGCGACACCGCCGTCGCCATTGCGCGCGAGCTCGGCATTCTCAGTGATCCCTCGCAGGCGCTGACCGGAGCACAGCTCTCCGAGATGAGTGATGAGGAGCTGCGCGAGCGTGTCTGCGATATCCGCGTCTATGCACGTGTTCAGCCCGAGCATAAGACGAGGATAGTCAATGCATGGCGCGCCTGCGGCTATGTCACCGCCATGACCGGAGACGGTGTAAACGACGCACCGTCCATCAAGAGCGCGGATATCGGCATCGGCATGGGCATCACCGGCACGGACGTGACGAAAAATGTGGCCGACATGGTGCTCGCCGACGATAACTTTGCCACCATCGTCGGCGCGGTCGAGGAGGGGCGGCGCATTTATGACAACATCCGCCGCGCCGTGAAGTTCCTGCTCGGCTCAAACATGAGCGAGGTGCTGAGCATCTTCACCGCGACAATGCTCGGCTTTACGATCCTTGAGCCGGTGCACCTGCTGTGGATCAATCTGCTCACCGACTGCTTCCCGGCGCTGGCGCTCGGCATGGAGCGCGCAGAGCCGGACATCATGTCCCGTCCGCCGCGCAGCGCGCGCGAGAGCATCTTTGCGCACGGCGTCGGCTTCGACTGCGTGTATCAGGGCGTGATGTGCGCGGTGCTGACGCTGGCGGCGTTCTTCATTGGCCACTACATGGAGTACGGCGTCTGGACGGTCACGAATTCGCCCGACGGCACGACGATGGCGTTTCTGACGCTGAGCATGGCGGAGATCTTCCACAGCTTCAATATGCGCGCGCACCGGGCGAGCCTGTTCACGCTGCGCACGCCCAACTGGGCGCTCGTCGGCGCGGCCGCGGCGAGCCTTGCGCTCACGACGCTGTGCATCTATGTGCCGTTTTTGGCCAACGCCTTTGACTTCACGCCCATCTCCGCCACCGAGTATGCCGTGGCGATGGGGCTGGCGTTTCTGGTGCTACCGATCGTGGAGGGCGTCAAATGCGTGCAGCGCGCCGCTGCGAAACGCCGCGCGCGTGCATGATTTTCGCGCGCCCGGCGCACACTATCTCCGAACGCATGAAACGAGAGGAGATGGATGCCGTGCGCCGAGCGCTGCCGGTCCCGCAGCGGGTGATGGCCGTCGTGCTGTCTGCGCTGTTCGTGCTCTGCCCGCTTGCGGCCTATGCCGCAGGGGAGGAGGCGGACGCCGTGCCGCTGCCGATCATCATGTACCACGAGGTCAAGCCCGACAAGTCCGGCAAGGACGCCATCCAGCCGTGGGAGCTGGAATCTGATCTCCGGTGGCTGGCGGAAAACGGCTACACGACCGTCGTCATGGCGGACGTCATCGCCTATGTGCGCGACGGCACGCCGCTGCCGGAAAAGCCCATCGTGCTCAGCTTTGACGACGGGTACTACAACAACTACGTCTATGTGCTGCCGCTGCTGCGGCAATATGCGGCGCGCATCGTCTTTTCGCTGCTCGGGCGCAATACGGACGATTTCACCGAATGGCCGAGCGAGAGCATCGACTATGCGCACGTCACATGGGACCAGCTCAACGAGATGCTCGCCTCCGGTCTCGTCGAGGTGCAGAACCACTCGTATGACCTGCACAGCTACACGCCGGAGCGCTACGGCTGCCTGCCGAACGCGGGCGAGTCGGACGCGGCGTATACAGAGCTGCTGCGCGCAGACCTTCAGCGCCTGCAGGATGAGCTCGCGGAGCGCACCGGCCGCACACCGGACACCTTTGCCTACCCCTACGGGAAATACAGCGACCGGACGGATCAGGTCCTGCGCGGCATGGGCTTTCAGGCGACGCTGTCGTGCGACTGGGGCATCAACCGCCTCACGCGCGACTCCGCGTGTCTGTACCGGCTGCGGCGCATCTGCCGCTCGCACGGTCAGCCGCTGTCCGCCGCGCTCGAGCGCGCGTACAAGGCGGCAGGATAAAAAACGCACACATCACAAAGGTGATGTGTGCGTTTTTTCTTGTCGAAGCCCAGCTTCTTCTCTCCGGAAACCTGCGCGGCCGCGCCGCTTTGCTTTGCACCCCGTGCACCGGCGCGGCATACATTGGGGCATAGCGCCTCGGCGCGAACAAAGGGGGAGACGCCATGAAAATCGAGCTGCGCCGCGCCGCCTTGACCTATCAGGCGCCGGACGGCGAGGTGGCGGCGCTGCGGGATGTGACCTTCGGCGTGGCCGACGGCGAGTTTGTGAGCATCGTCGGACCGTCCGGCTGCGGAAAATCCACGCTGCTGGCGCTCATCGCCGGTATCGAGCGTCCGTCGGGCGGGGAGGTGCTCGTTGACGGCGAGCCCGTGCGCGCGCCGACAGGGAAGGCGGGGCTGATGCCGCAGCGCGATCAGCTTTTTGACTGGCGCACGATCTGGGGCAACGTGACGCTCGGGCTGGAGATCCGGCACGAGAACACACCCGCGCGGCGCGACGCCGTGCGCGCCCTGCTCACGCAGTACCGGCTCGACGGCTTTGCGCGCAAGCTGCCAAACCAGCTCTCGGGCGGGATGCGCCAGCGCTGCGCACTCATCCGCACGCTGGCGACATCGCCGGATGTGCTGCTGCTCGACGAGCCGTTTTCCGCGCTCGACTATCAGACACGACTGGCCGTGTCGGGCGACATCGCGCAGATCATCCGCCGCGAGCACAAGACGGCGCTGCTCGTCACGCACGATATTTCCGAGGCCATCAGCCTCTCGGACCGCATCGTCGTGCTCACGCACCGCCCCGCGACTGTCAAGGCCATCCACGACCTCGGCGCGCTGCGTGCCGTGCCGCCGCTGCAGCGGCGCAGCCGGGCGGAATTTCAGACGCTGTTCAATCAAATATGGGAGGAGCTGGATGTCAATGCCTGAACGGTCGCTCTCCCCGCAGAGACTTGCGTATCTGCGCGCACAAAAGCGCCGCCGCCGGGTCGTGCTGGCGCTGCAGGTGCTGCTGCTGGCGGCGTTTCTCGGCTGGTGGGAGCTCGCGGCGCGCTGCGGCTGGGTGGACGCCTTCATCGTCAGCAGTCCGTCGCGCGTGGTGCGCACGCTCGCGGCGCTGCAAAGCTCCGGCGAGCTGTGGCTGCACATCGGCACGTCGTGTCTGGAGGTCGTGGCGGGCTTCCTGCTCGGGACGCTGCTCGGCACGCTCATCGCCATCGGCCTGTGGTGGAGCGAGCTGCTCTCGCGCGTGCTTGACCCGTATCTGGTCGTGCTCAACGCGCTGCCGAAGACGGCGCTCGGGCCGGTGTTCATCGTCTGGATCGGCGCGGGCACGGGCTCGATCATCGCCATGACGGTCGCAATTTCGCTCTTCGTCACGATCCTGAATATGCACGTGGGCTTTCTGTCCACGGATCGGGAGAAGATCCGCCTGATGCAGACGCTCGGCGCGACGCGCCATCAGATCCTGTGGCGGCTGGTCATTCCGGCCAACTACGCCACGCTGTTCAATACGCTGCGTGTGAACGTCGGCCTGTCGTGGGTCGGCGTCATCATGGGCGAATTTCTGGTGTCCAAAGCCGGTCTCGGCTATCTGATCGTCTACGGGTCGCAGGTGTTCAACATGGACCTTGTGATGGCGACCGTCTTCGTGCTTGCGGCGGCGGCCGTGGTGATGTATCAGCTTGTGCTGTGGCTGGAAAAGGGATTCAAAAAACGGTTGGGAGTGACGCAATGAAACGGTTTCTTTGTGGGGTTCTGGCGGTATTGCTGCTGGTGGCCTTATGCGCCTGCGGCACGCAGGAGACGGCCACCGTCCGCCTGAGCGAGGTGACACATTCGGTGTTCTACGCGCCGCAGTATGTGGCGCTGGAGCAGGGTTTTTTCGCGGATGAGGGTCTGAAGATCGAACTGAGCAACGGCGGCGGCGCCGACAAGGTCATGACGGCGGTGCTCACCGGGCAGGCGGACATCGGTCTTGCCGGACCGGAGGCATGCATCTACGTGTACAATCAGGGCAAGGACGATCACCCGGTCGTGTTCGGCCAGCTCACGAAGCGCGACGGGTCGTTTCTCGTCGGGCGTGCGGATGTGCCGTTTTCGTGGGAGTTGCTGCGCGGCAGGACCGTCATCGGCGGGCGCGCGGGCGGCGTGCCGGAGATGACGCTCGAATACGTCATGCGGCAAAACGGCATCGTCCCCGGCGTAGACGCCGATGTGGATACAACGGTGCAGTTCAACATGATGGCCGGGGCGTTCACCGGCGGCAACGGCGATTTTGTCACGCTCTTTGAGCCGACGGCCACCGAGGTCGCGCAGGCGGGCAAGGGGTATATCCTTGCGTCCGTCGGGCAGGAAAGCGGCGAGATCCCGTATACGGCCTACTTCGCCTCGCAGACGTACATCCGGGAGCACGCGGACGTGGTGCAGCGCTTTACGAACGCCGTTGCGCGTGCGCTGACATGGATCGCCGGGCACGACGCGGCCGAGACTGCCGCCATCATCGCCCCGCAGTTTCCGGACACGGGCGTGTCCGTGCTCACGCAGGTCGTGCAGCGCTACAAGGACATCGACGCGTGGAACGCGACGCCGGTCATGGCGCGCTCGTCCCTTGAGCGGCTCGAGACCGTCATGGAGACGGCGGGTGTGCTCGAGCACGCCGACTGGGTGGACTTTGACCGCCTTGTCGACAACAGCTATGCGCATAACGCCGCCCGATAATGCACGAAGCCCCCGACACGTGGTCGGGGGCTTTTTGCATTTTTCAGAAAAGAGTGGGGAGAGAGATTAATCAGAAGCTTGCAACGACAGCGCCGTTGTAGGTGTCGGCAATGTACTGCTTGACGGCGTCGGTCTTGAGCGCCTTGAGCAGCGCCTGCGTCTTCGGGCTGTTCTCGTCGCCGGAGCGCACGGCAATGATGTTGGCGTAGGTCTGCGCGGCGGTGCCGTCGGCGTTCTCGGTGGCGAGCGCGTCGCTGATCTTCAGACCGGCGGCCAGCGCATAGTTGCCGTTGATGACGGCGATGGTGCCGGCGCTCGCATTCTTGAGCTGAGCCGGGACGGTGTCGGCCTGCACGGTGACGATGTTGTAGCCGCCGTCGTCGACGATGTCGAGCGTGCTCACGCCCTTGGCGGCGTCTGCGTCATCGGGGAGCTTGATCAGCCCCTCCTGCTGCAGCAGGAACAGGGCGCGGGTCTCGTTGCTGTCGTCGGCGGGGATGATGATGGTCGCGCCCTTGGCGAGATCCTTCAGGTTGGTGACACCGTTGCCGTAGATGCCGAACGGCTCGTAGTGGATGGCACCGACGGAGACGAGGCTTGTGCCGTTTTTGGCGTTGAAGCTGTCAAGATAGGGCTTGTGCTGGAAGTAGTTCGCGTCGAGCGTGCCGTCGGCCAGAGCCTGGTTCGGCAGGACATAGTCGTCATAGGTGACGATCTTGAGCTCGTAGCCCTCGTCGGCAAGCACCTGCTTGACCTGCTCGAGGATCTCGGCGTGCGGGGTGGCGCTGGCGCCGACGGTGATGACCTTGTCGTCGGCAGAATCGCTGTTTTTATCGTCGGTGGCCTTGTCGCCGCAGGCGCTCAGAGACACGAGTGAGAACGCCAGCACGAGGGCGAGGATGAGGGAAGTGATCTTTTTCATTTCAGGTTCTCCTTTATGTTATATTTTTTTAGAATTTGTGTGGGTACGGATGATCGGGTGTGCGGTTCGGCGGGGGACACATTCGTCCGCGCCGGATGTTCACGCGCAGCAGCGCGGGATAATGCAGACGCATGGGCGGCACCTCCCGTCAGCTGTGCGCGCGCCGGTCGGTGCGGCGGGCGATGTACATGCCGAATTCCTGCAGGATCTGCACGATGAGGATGGTCAGCGCCACGCACAGCCAGACGATCTGATCGTCATACTTCTGATAGCCGTAGGTGATGGCGATCTGACCGAGGCCGCCGCCGCCGATCGTGCCGGCCATGGCGGAGTAGCCGAGGATGGTCACGGTGGAGATGACGCCGCCGGTGATGAGCGCGGGCTTGGCCTCCGGGATGATGACCTTCCAGATGATGCGGAACGTGGACGCGCCCATGGACTGCGCGGCCTCGATGACGCCGGCGTTGACTTCCTTGGCGGCGGACTCGACCATGCGTGCCACATACGGGGCGGCGGCGATGACGAGCGTCACGATCACGGCGCGGTTGCCGAGGCTCGTGCCGACGACGAACTTTGCCACCGGCAGCATGGCGACCATGAGGATGATGAACGGGATGCTGCGCAGGGCGTTGACGATAATGCCGAGCGTGCGGTTGAGCCAGCCGATGGGGTGGATGCCGTCGCGGTCGGTCATGCGCAGGATGAGCCCGACCGGCAGGCCGATGAGATAGGCAAAGAACGTGGAGATGAGCGTCATGTAAATGGTCTCCCAGATACCGAGCTGCAGGATGCCGTTTTGCCAGAGCTTGATGAGCAATTCAGACATGGCTTAAACCTCCTGAAGATAAGAGATGTGGTTGTGCTCGAGCCAGCGCAGTACATCGTGGAACTGCTGCGGATCGTCGGGCAGGTCGATGACCATGTGGCCGTAGATGCTGCCCTCGACGATGCGGGTGTCGGCGAAGAGAATGTTCACCGGCACGTGGCACTCGAGCGTGATGCGCGAGATGACCGGCTCGTTGGAGCAGCTGCCGTCGAAGACGAGGCGCAGCCGCTTGCCCGTGCACGGCGGGAGGTTCTCGGTCGGGCTCTTGGGAAGGATGAGCGCTTTGGCAATGTCGGATTTCGGGTGGGTGAACACATCGCTGACGTTGCCGATCTCGGCGATGCAGCTCTGGTCGATGACGGCCACGCGCTGGCAGATCTGCTCGATGACGCGCATCTCGTGCGTGATGACGACGATCGTCACGCCGAGCGTCTGGTTGATCTGCTTGAGCAGGCGGAGGATCGACTGCGTGGTGTTCGGGTCGAGGGCGCTGGTGGCCTCGTCGCACAGGAGGTATTTCGGCCGCGTCGCCAGGGCACGGGCAATGGCCACGCGCTGCTTCTGGCCGCCGGAAAGCTGCGAGGGATAGGCCTTCGCGCGGTCGGACAGACCGACGAGTTCGAGCAGCTCCTCGGCGCGCGCCTGCGCCTTGTCGCGCTTGACGCCCGCGATCTCGAGCGGGAAGCAGATGTTGCGCAGCACCGTGCGCTGCTCGAGCAGGTTGAAGCTCTGGAAGATCATGCCGATGTCCTGCCGCGCCTTGAGCAGATCGCGTCGGCTGAGCTGCGTCATGTCGCGCCCGTCGATGCGCACCGTGCCGGAGGTCGGCCGTTCGAGGAGATTGATGCAGCGCACGAGCGTGCTCTTGCCGGCACCGCTCAGGCCGATGATGCCGAAGATCTCCCCGTCCTCGATGCGCAGGTCCACATCCCGCAGGGCGTGGATGTCGCCGGTCGGAGAGGGGTAGGTCTTGTTGAGATGTTCGATTTCGATCATGGTGGATTCTCCCTCGCAGAATGAATTTTTCGGAACAAAAAAGCAGAGGCCGGAAGACTCGTTGTCTTCCGGCCTCTGCGGATACGGCTTGGAATTTGGATCAGCCGTTATTGGAAGCGAACACAAGACGAGTCATATTTCTGAGCACGACGAAACATGCACATGCAGCCGGGCATGTACATCATCATAGCCATCATCATGTTGTTCGTCTGAGCAAACTTCATAATACAACGCGTCTCCTTTCGTTCAAAATCACGGTTTTCTGTGGAAACGAGCGCAGTATAACGCAGTTCCCCGCGCTTGTCAACCCCAAAATCCACAAAACCGGTATGAAATATGCATTAGAAAAAATGAACGTATCTATTCTAAAATTCGATCGTTTGCGGTGCTATATCGGGATCGTGGCTGCACAGCGACGCCACGCACGCGGGATCGCTGCTCATGCTGCCGATCCAGTCGAGCGCCTTTTTGGCGCGCACGCTGTTTTCGCAGATGCCGGGCACCGTGCCCTCCGCCCACGAGCGGGGACTCGCCGCACCGTCGGCGTTGAGCAGCACATAGCGCTCGCCGTTTCGGATGAGCGCTGCAAACATCCCCTCCGTGTGACCTGCGATGTGCACGAGATGCACCGAGTCGTCACCGAAGAGGTCGTAGGAGCGGCTCTCTGGCCCGATGTGGTTCACGCGGTACCAGAAGCGCTCCGGCGGCTCGTCGATCCACAGCCTGCGCGAGGTGTAGCGCAGGTTGACGCGGCACGACCAGAAGTATTCCTCCTCCGGCACGAGCAGGCGCTTTGCGCCCCGCACCTCGCTGATGCCGGCGATATGATCCGGGTCGAGGTGGGAAAAGAGCACATAGTCCAGATCCCGCGGCCGGATGCCGCGCGCGGCCAGCTGCTCGCCGATCGACTGTCCCGGCGCGACGACGCTGTGCACGAGCGTGTACCACCCGCGGCCGAACATGCGCAGCTGCGCCGCGCGATCCTCCACCCCGGTCGGGCTCACTGTGCGCGGCAGACCGGCGTCGACCAGAAACAGCCCCTTCGGGTGCTCCACGAGATACGCCGACACCGGCAGCCAGATGCGTGCATCCGCTTTTGTGCGCCGTGCGTCGGCCTTCGCCGGCCAGCGCCACTGGCCGCTCGCCGGGAGATCCGGCGCGACGCCGATCCTCCCGCAGTGCAGAACATGGACCCGGATCCGAGGCATTTGCGCTCACCTCTGCAAATATACGAAAATTAACCATACGGTCAGCAAAAACATAACACTGATTGTGTAAAATGTCAACCCCGACGGGCAGAACGGCGGCATTTTTGCTGCATTTTACGGTAAAATGCACATTTGTCTATTGAATTGTGTGTGTGAGATGTGTTACAATCCTTGTGTATGAATTCACAAATCAGGGAATGCAACGGAAATTATTCAAGGGGAAGAAAGGAGCCTGAAAATGGCAAGAGAACTGATCCTGAAACTAGGCAAAAAGATCACCGACCGTGTGGACGTCAAGCTCGGCATGACCCAGCTCGACGAGACTTCGCCCGAGTATTATGGCCTGGCCAGCGTCGTCACCGACGAGATGGCGGAGCTTGCGCTCGCGATGAAGGTGCGCGTGCCGACCACGCCGGCCGAGATCGGCAAGAAGGTCGGCAAGGACCCCGTCTACGTGGAGCAGCTGTTTGACCAGATGTCCATGATCGGCCTGCTCGAGTACAACTGGGAGAACGCCGATCACCACAAGCAGTGGACGCTGCCGATCTTCGTGCCCGGCTCTGCAGAGCTGATGAACATGAACCTGCAGCAGGTCGAGGAGCATCCGGAGATCGCGCAGTTTTTCGAGCGCATGGCGTTTCTGCCGCTGACGAAGATCACCTGCATGGTGCCTCCCGGAGGCGCCGGCATCGGCATGCACGTCATCCCGGTGGAGAAGGCCATCGAGACGGAGCAGGAGGCCATCGGGCTGGAAAAGATCTCCTACTGGCTGCACAAGTACGAGGGCAAATACGCCAAGAGCATGTGCTCCTGCCGTGCCAGCCGCGACAAGCTGGGCGAGGGCTGCGGCGACGATGTAGAGAACTGGTGCATCGCCGTGGGCGACATGGCCGATTATGTGGTGCAGACCCAGCGGGGCGAATACATCACCTATGACGAGGCCATGGAGATATTCAAAAAGGCCGAGGACAACGGCTTCGTCCACCAGATCACCAATATCGACGGTGAGCAGAAGATCTTCGGCATCTGCAACTGCAACGTGAACGTGTGCAACGCCCTGCGCACCAGCCAGCTGTTCAACACCCCCAACATGTCCCGCAGCGCCTACGTGGCCGCCGTGGAGACGGAGAAATGCGTGGCCTGCGGCCGCTGCGTGGAGAACTGTCCTGCCGGCGCGGTAAAGCTGGGGCAGAAGCTGTGCACCAAGGACGGCTTCATCCAGTATCCCCGGCAGGAGCTGCCCGACGAGGTGAAGTGGGGTCCCGAAAAGTGGAGCATCAACTACCGGGATAAGAACCGCATCAACTGCTACGACACCGGCACCGCCCCCTGCAAGACCGCCTGTCCCGCCCACATCGCCGTGCAGGGCTACCTGAAGCTGGCGGCGCAGGGCAAGTACCGGGAGGCGCTGCAGCTCATCAAGCGGGAGAATCCCTTCCCCGCCGTGTGCGGCCGCATCTGCAACCGCCGGTGCGAGGACGCCTGCACCCGCGGCACCGTGGATCAGGCCGTGGCCATCGACGAGGTGAAGCGCTTCATCGCCCAGCAGGATCTGGACGCGGAGACGCAGTTCGTGCCGGAAAAGGTCATCCCCAAGGTGGACGGCGAGTTCGCCGAGAAAATCGCCGTCATCGGCGCAGGCCCCGCGGGCATGAGCTGCGCCTACTATCTGGCAGAGAAGGGCTATCGCCCCACCGTGTTCGAAAAGGAAGCCCGCCCCGGCGGCATGCTGATGAACGCCATTCCCTCCTTCCGTCTGGAAAAGGACGTGGTGGAGGCGGAGATCGACGTGCTGCGGCAGCTGGGTGTGGAGTTCCGCTGCGGCGTGGAGGTGGGCAAGGACGTGACCATCGCCCAGCTCCGTCAGGAGGGCTACAAGGGCTTCTATGTGGCCGTTGGCCTGCAAAGCGGCGGCAGACTGCCCGTCCCCGGCGGCGACGCGGAGAACGTGATCTCCGGCGTGGACTTCATGCGGGACGTGAACCTGCGGGACAAGAAGTCCCTCTCCGGCCGCGTGGTGGTCATCGGCGGCGGCAACATCGCCGCGGACGTGGCGCGCACGGCGGTGCGCTGCGGCGCGGAGAACGTGAGCCTGTACTGTCTGGAGGGCTATGACGAGATGCCCATGGGCGAGGAGGATCGCAGCGAGTGCGAGCGGGACGGCGTCGCCGTCTACGCCGGCTGGGGTCCCAGGGAGGTCAGCGTCGAGGGCGGCAAGGCCGCCGGCGTGTCCTTCGTCAAGTGCCTGAAGGTCAAGGATGAGAACGGCCGCTTCGCCCCGGTATACGACGAGAACACGGTACAGGTGGCTCCCTGCACCACGGTGCTGTTCTGCATCGGCCAGAAGGCGGAGTGGCGGGAGCTGCTGTCCGGCACCGCCGTGGAGTTTGACCCCAGCGGCACCGCCAAGGCCGACCCCGTCACCTATCAGACGGCGGAGGCGGACATCTTCGTGGGCGGCGACGCCTTTACCGGTCAGAAGTTCGCCATTGACGCCATCGCCGCCGGCAAGCAAGGCGCGGTGAGCCTGCACCGCTTCGTGCAGGGCGCCACCCTGACCATCGGCCGCGACCGCCGCCAGTTCATCGAGCTGGACAAGAAAAGCGCCCTGATCGCCGTGGACAGCTACGACAACACGCCGCGCCAGCGCGTGGGCTACAACGAGGCGCTGCGCAATACCTTCCGGGACGAGCGCGTGGCCTTCACCGCCCAGCAGGTCAGGGCGGAGACGGCGCGCTGCTTGGGCTGCGGCGCCAGCATCGTGGATCCCAACAAGTGCATCGGCTGCGGCGTCTGCACCACCAAGTGCGCCTTTGACGCCATCCACCTGCACCGGGAGCGCCCGGAGTGCAGCACCATGTACGCCTGCGAGGACAAGATGAAGGCCATCCTGCCCTACATGATCAAGCGGAGCATCAAGATCAAAAAGGCCGAGCGCCGGGCGAAGAAGGCCGAGTGATATGCACGAATTAGGCATCGTATTCCACGTCATCAAGACCGTGGAGCGGGTGGGTGCGGAAAACGATCTCACCCGTGTGGCGGGCGTAACGCTGGAGCTGGGCGAGGTGTGCGGCGCCATTCCCAAGGAGCTGGTCAGCTGCTGGGACTGGGCGGTGCAGAAGTCCGACCTGCTGCGGGGCGCACAGCTGCATATCGAAACGCTGCCCGCCGTGACACAGTGCGGCGGCTGCGGCCGGGAATACCCCACCGTCGCCCACGGGCGGACATGCCCCCGCTGCGGCAGCGAGGACACATGGCTGCTGCGGGGCAGCGAGATCAGCATTAAGGAGATAGAGGGCGCATAGCATGGATACATACAAGATCATCGAAGTCAAGGAGAGCGTGTTTGCCGACAACGACCGGGAGGCCGCGCGGCTGCGGCAGGAGCTGAAGCAGAGCGGCACATTCCTGCTGAACCTGATGTCCTCCCCCGGCAGCGGCAAGACCACCACGCTGCTGCGCACCATCGAGACGCTGAAGGATGAGCTGCGCATGGGCGTCATGGAGGCGGACATCGACTCGGACGTGGATGCCAGAAAGATCGCGGAAGCGGGCGTGAAGTCCATCCAGCTGCACACCGGCGGCATGTGCCATCTGGACGCCGGTATGACAGAGCAGGGGC
>ENA-OUQH01001287-OUQH01001287.1-human-gut-metagenome-genome-assembly--contig:-NODE-1287-length-16979-cov-4.865044_pt1 | contig 16979 bp, 15 predicted proteins | sample MGYA00237948_ERZ548828 | MGnify/ENA primary metagenome ERZ548828 (study PRJEB26490, sample SAMN05194711) | human gut metagenome | biome: terrestrial biome; feature: human-associated habitat; material...
TGTTGATCTCCACCTGCCGGATGAGCTCGATCTCGAAGGTAATATCATCGTTGATGTTTTCTTTGTCCCCATCCGTTTTCGGGCGATACGCCTGATAAAGATCAAGATAGAGTAAAAAGAATTCACCGGAGCTTCCGTCCCGCTTGCGCACAAGCTGCAATGTTGCGGCCAGCTTGCTCGTCGGGTGCTGGACGGCAAAATAGAGGTTCGGGCGGTCGAAGCCCGTGATGTTGAGAAGCGGGTTCCGGAGCCCCAGCTGCGAGATGATATCCGCACGCACCTGCTTTGTTGCGGTGGCCGTGAAGGCGGCGACGACGGGACGTGTGGGGAGCTGCGCGATAAAGTCGGCAATTTTCAGGTAGCTGGGCCTGAAATCCTGCCCCCACTGCGAGATGCAGTGCGCCTCGTCAACGGCGAGAAGCGACACGGGAACGTGCGAAATAAGAGACAGAAAGCTCTCGTTTTCGAGCCGCTCCGGCGCGACATACAAAAGCTTATACTGCTCGCGTGCGGTTTTGGCGTAAGTCTCCCGCAGCTGCTCGAGAGACAGGGAGCTATTGAGGAACGCCGCCGGAACGCCCGCCTCCGTGAGCGCCGCGACCTGATCCTTCATGAGCGAGATGAGAGGCGAGACGACGATCGTGAGCCCCGGCAGCATGAGCGCGGGGATCTGGTAGCAGATCGATTTTCCGCCGCCCGTCGGCATGACACCCAGAACGTCCCGGCCGGACAAAATCGCGTCGATGAGCGCCTCCTGCCCGCCGCGGAAGGCGCTGTGACCAAAGAACTTTTTCAGCAGCGTCCGTTTTTCCAAAGCCAATCCCTCATAGCACAGCCGCCACACAAGCGCGTGACGGCTGAAAAAGTTTGTGATTCAATAATCAGACGTCGTCCTCGCCCGGGAGCTGGAGCTCGTCGAACGCGCTTTCCGCGTCGTCGAAGATGGCCTGAATGTCGGCAAGCGTCTCCTGCAGACGGGAAAGGCCGGAGGACAGGTCGGCGGTGAGCGCGGAAATTTCCTCGCCCGCGTCGGTGTAGCGGTCCTTGGACTGCTCGCAAAGAAGACTCAGCTGCTCACGAAGCTTTCTTGCCCGCACCATGGCGTTGCGTTCGGCCTGCTCGGCGCGGCGATAGGCGGCAAGCTCCTGCTGGCTGAGATCGACCGGCGCGGCTGCTTCCGGCTGTGCGGTATCTTCGTCGGCGGGTTCCTCTTCCGCGTCCTCTTCGGAAGCAGCGTCCAGAGCGGCCTGCTCCAGCTTCAGCTGCTCAAGCTCCCGCTTGGCCATCTCCAGCTGGGAGGCAAGGGAGCTTGCTTCTTCGGAAAGGGAGACGACCTGCGCCGAGAGCGCGCTGTCTTCCTCTTTCAGCTTCTCGTGCTCTGCGCGCAGATCGGAGAGCTCTGCCTGCAGGCGGGTGTTTTCGGCCAGCAGATGGTCGTTTTCGTCTGCGAAAGCCTGCTTCTCATCCTCCAGCTTTCGGAGCGCTTTTTGATGCGCGGCAGAGGTTTCTTCGATGTAATTGACAACGTCAGTGCGGGAGAACCCGCCGACCGCCGTGCGGAATCGGGAAAAGTCGGACATAAAAGCGCCTCCAATGTTTAAAAGTAAGCATAGTATATCATGACTTTCCTGAAAACACAACAAAAACAGCGCCCATTCGCCATGCTTTGACGAACGGGCGCGGGGTTATGCGGATTGCTGCAAGCGATTGCGCGGGAATGGCTTGTAGATGAGGACGCACAAAAGCGCGCTCACGGGAATCGCGACAAGAACGTCGAGCATCGAGTGCTGCTTGACGAAGACCGTGGACATGCTGATGATCACCCCGAGCGGCAGCATCACAAGGTGAAGTTTTTTGGCCCGCAGCCGCGGCGCGTCGAAGCACGCAAGGGCCAAGGCCGCGCAGCCGATAACGTGCATGCTGGGAATGACGTTCGTGTTCGTGTCGGCGGCGTAGATCCTCTTCACCAGCCAGATGAAACAGTCGTTCTGCTGGAAATCCGTCGGGCGAAGGTCCTGCCCGTTCGGGAAGAGCATGCAGAAGATGATCGAGCCGCCGAAGCCGAAGCCGATGTAGAGCATGAAGCGCTTGAAGGCGGGCGGGTCGGTGAAGATCAGGTACGCCGTCATTAAAACTAACAGCGGGTGCCACAGGCAGTACGGAACGATGAAAAACCGGCAGAACGGGATCTGATCGTCGATGGGCAGATACGACACCCAGTAGTTTTCCGTCACGAGATGCTCCGCGAGATAGAACAAAGACAGATAGACGATCCAGATGAGAAGGTACCAGAAATGGTGAAAATCGTCAATTGTCCCGATTTTCAGCTTCCTGCGAGGGCTCTTTGACATGGTCAGAATCAGGCTCCTTGTTCGTTTCTTCAATGGTCGGGATGAAGGCCTTTGCAAATTTGCCCTCGCCCCGGTGCTTGAGATAGAAGTAACCGATCACGCTGAACACGGTCGCGCCGATGAAGTTGACGAACAGGTCCTCCATCGTATCGTACAGGCCGATATCGAGGTACCCGGTAAAGCCGAGGTCCCGGCCGTTGACCGCGACGGAGGTAATGCCGTCAATGGTGATGGGAATGTTGCTGTTCGTGGGGTCCAGCATCACGGACGAAATGGTGTGAACGATCGTATCCTTCTGCATGTCCATGTGGAAAAGCCTATCCATCCCGAACTCAAAGAACTCCCACAGAACACCGATCGTCATCGAAAAACAGAACGCGGCCAGCGCCACATACACGGGCGAGAGCGTAAACTTGATCTTTGCGTCGCGGTTCAGGATGTCGATCAGCGAAAAGCCGACCGCCGCGCAGAGAAAGCCGTTCGTCGTGTGAAGCATCGTGTCCCAGTAGGGGTACTGGATGAAGTAGCTCTGGAGCTCGCCTAAGATTTCCGCTGCGAAGATGAAAAGCAGGATGATGATTTCGAGCGTGCTCGGAAGGCAGATGCCGAAGTTTTTCTGGATGAAAAACGGGAGCATGAACAAAAACAGCACCAGCACGCACACAAACGCGCTTTCATATTCCTGCCGGAGGATGGCCGACACGAGCGACGCAAGAACGATGAGCCGCAGAACGAGATAAACGGCAAACACGACGGGCTGACGCCGGATGGCGGACCTGAGCTCGCCGCGTGCGTGCAGGGGCTTGGACGGTTTTTTCATGGGCAGTTCCTTTCAAGGCTGAGTGCATTATCGGCTTTTAAATTATATCCGAAGAAGGAGGAAAATGCAAACCAAAAATAGCCTGTCCGGAACCGCAAAAAACCATACGCCCTGCAAGCATCTCAGGCGGACTTTTTGCGGCGGAAGAAGACCTTCTCCACGCGCTTATATAAAAGCATCGTGAGAATCGACACAAGAACGCCCTTTACGATATTGAACGGGACGACGGCGAAGAGAACGAGCGTCGGAAGGCTCGTGATGGCGGAGTTGACGGCGGTGCCCATGGAGATGATCGCGTCCATCGGCATACCAAAAAGCTCGGAGAACTTCGGAATGAGGTACCAGGCGTTAAACATGCTGCCAAAGACGCTCATGACCGCCGTGCCGAGCGCGAGCGAGAGAATTGCGCCCTTTTTTGAGAGCGTTGCCTGATAGCAGATGGCGGCGGGCAGGACGAACGAGCAGCCAACCAGGAAGTTTGCAAGATCGCCCACAAACGCCGTCGACGTGCCCTTGATGAGAAGCTTGAGCACGATTTTCACGAACTCGCACGTGACGCCTGCGACGGGGCCCATGTAGAACGCGCAGATCATGACGGGAAGCTCGCTGAAATCGAGCTTATAAAACGACGGCGCGAAGAAGAGCGGGATATCTACGATGTGCAGAACCGCCGCGATCGCCGAGAACATGGCGATGAACGTGATGGCGCGCGTCTTTTTGAGACGGTGGCGCTTTTTCATGACGAGGTACTCGGAGCCGAGCGCCGCGAGCAGAATCACCGCGACAAGCGCGAGGCTTACGCCGAGAAACGAGAGGTTTTCCTGAAGCAGCTGGAGGGTTGATGGTTTCATATGTATCACCTGACAATAAAAAAATATGCGTCCGAAGAAGCTTCTCCGGGCGCTCAATAGGCAGGCAGAAACTGGATGCATGCAATTCCAGAATCGGCCTGCGGCTATCTTCTTTCATCCAGACTATACTGTCGGTACCGGAATCACACCGGTTCAGCTTGCGCGCGCGGACTTTACCGCCGGTCGGGAATTGCACCCTGCCCTGAAGACATATGGTGGCAGCATTGCGCTGCCATGTTAAATTTCTTTGCACGTATTATACTTCTAATATGGTCGATTGTAAAGAGGCATTTTTTCTGTTAAGATAGATTTTCAGAAATTTCTTCGCTTTCGGGGCTTTCGGGGAGAAACGCACCGGACGAGGGCTGGGCGGCGGGCATGGAAAAGCCGTGCATCACGCCGTTCTGGCGGCTGGAGGCCACATCGCCTCCGACGACGCTGTCGTTGTAGATAAGAAGCGTCGCAAAATACACGCCGTCGCTGCCGGGGTAGTTTGTGATCTGGTAGACGTAGCGCGTAAGGGTTTTGCCGCTGTAGGAAAGAAGATCGTACCCCTGCGACTGCTGCAGATCATTGTAGCGAAGGAATACCTCCGACGGGTCTTCGGGCACGCGCACCTGCTGGGTTTGGACGGGCTCCGCCTGAACCTCCCAGCCGAATTGCTCTAAAAATGCGACGCGCGCTTCGTTGGTGGCAACCTCCGTGATCTCCTCGGCGGTATCCGGCGGGGTATCGGAGCCTGACGATTTTTTCAGACACGTAATGAGCAGCACGACGGCGAGGATGATCAGCAGTCCAATGAGAAGTATCTTTCGTTTGGAGACTTTGGCGGTCATGATTACCATACGGTTCCCTCCAGTTTTTCAAGATCAGTCTGGTACAACCTATTGCCGCATGGACAAAAATATTCCGGGAGAAGGGGACAAACATGCAGAGACTGGATAAAATTCTATCGAGCGCCGGAGCGGGCTCGAGAAAGGACCTGCGCGCCGCCATCCGGGCAGGACGCGTGCGGGTCGACGGCGCGGTTTGCTGCGATGAGAGTGCAAAATTTGACGAGCAGGCGGCGGAAATTACGTTGGACGGTGAAGCGGTCGAGCTTCTGCGCCCGGCGCTGATTCTGCTCAACAAGCCCGCAGGCTTTTTGACGGCGGCAGACGATCCCCGGCAGAAAACCGTCATGGAGCTCATCCCGGAGCGCTACCGGAAATTCGGCGTCATGCCGGTCGGGCGGCTCGACAAGGACACGGAGGGGCTTTTGCTTTTAACGAACGACGGCCAATTGGCCCACCGCATCATCAGCCCCAAACACGGCGTCTGGAAAACCTATTACTGCGAGCACGAGGGGCAGGCGGCGGAAGAAGATGTGCGGGCGTTCGAAGACGGACTACAGCTCGCAGATGGACTTTCATGCCTGCCAGCTGTGCTCATTCCCCTTGGCGCGGGACGAAGCGCCGTGCGCGTGCAGGAGGGAAAGTTCCATCAGGTGCGGCGCATGATGGCATTTCGCGGTCTGCCGCTGTGCTATCTCAAGCGCGTCTGCGAAGGCGGGCTTTGGCTGGGAGACCTCGCGCCGGGCGCGGTGACAGAACTGGATATGGGGCGGACCGAGCAGCTGATCACAAGCTCTTGTGATTTTGACGAAAAAAAGCTGCTTGCGAATTGCGTAAGAAATTCCCAGCGCTTTGGCGGGAATGACGAAAAACTATGAAAAAGCCACAAAAAAGAACCGCCATTTTGAAATAAAATGTCAATTCCCTCTTGCGCAAATGCTAAAAACGTAGTATTATGTCAATGGTTGTTTGTGTAAAAGGTAACGATTAGGAGGGGCAAACCATGTCCAGTCGCATTTTTCAGAGTGTCATCGTACAGATGAAGGAAGCTACCGACCGTATGATCGGCGTGATCGACGCCGACAGCAACGTCATTTCCTGTAGTGATACGTCCCTGATCGGCGAAAAATGGCCGGAGGCGGTCATCCGGCTCAACAGCGCGCCGGATTCCATTGTCGTGGTCGACAAGAAGACCTTCAAGCCGCTGGTCAGCTGGAGCGCGTATTTCGACTATGCCGTCTTCGCCGAGGGCGACGACGAAATCGCAAGAAGCCTGTGCGTCATGGCCTACGTGGCGCTCAACGGCGCGAAGACCTATTATGAAGAGAAGCATGACAAGGGGACCTTTGTCAAAAATATCATCACCGACAATATTCTGCCCGGCGATGTGTACATCCGCGCCAAGGAGCTGCATTTCGTGACTGACGTGCCGCGCGCGGTGTTCCTCATCCGGCAGGTCGGAAGAGCCGACGTTGCGTCCGTGGACGTGGTGGCGGGCATGTTCCCCGACCGGCAGCAGGATTTCGTTTTGTCCATCAATGAGACGGACATTGCGGTCGTCAAGCAGATCCAGCCGAACACCGAGCGCGAAGAGCTCATCAAGATCGCCCAGACGATCGAGCAGACGCTGCATTCTGAGCTTTTCATCAAAACCGTCATCGGCATCGGTACGGTGGCGAGCCATTTGAGAGAGCTTGCGGACTCGTTTAAAGAGGCGCAGGTCGCCATCGAGGTCGGCAAGGTCTTCGACACCGAAAAAACCATCATCAATTATGAGAACCTTGGCATCGGCCGGCTGATCTACCAGCTGCCGACGACCCTGTGTGAGATTTTCCTTTCTGAGGTCTTCAAGAAGAACTCTATCGACACGCTCGATCAGGAGACGCTCTTTACGATCAACAAGTTCTTCGAGAACAACCTCAACGTCTCCGAGACGTCCAGAAAGCTGTTCGTTCACAGAAACACGCTGGTCTACCGTCTCGAGAAGATCAAGAAGCTCACCGGGCTCGATCTGCGCGAATTTGACGACGCAATCATCTTCAAGGTCGCGCTGATGGTCAAGAAGTATCTGGTTTCGCGGGAAAACCGCATCATCTGATGCGCACGCCCGGAAGCCTTACGTCTGGAGAAGAATATGATCGAGTTAACAAATGTGGTAAAGACATACGACACGGGCACAAGAGCCCTGAACGGCGTGTCTTTGAAAATTGAAGACGGGGAGTTCGTCTTTCTGGTCGGCCCGTCTGGCTCCGGAAAGTCCACGATTATCAAGATCCTCACCGCCGAGCTTCAGCCGACCGAGGGCAGCGTCAATGTCAACGGCTTCGCGCTCGAGAAAATCAGAAACCGCGCCATCCCGTATCTGAGAAGAACGCTTGGCGTCATCTTTCAGGATTTCCGGCTGATCGAAAACAAGTCCGTCTATGACAACGTGGCCTTTGCCATGCGCGTCATCGGCGCGCCCGAGCGCGAGATCAAAAAGCGCGTGCCGTATGTGCTGGAGCTGGTCGGTCTGGAGAATAAGGGCCGGCGGCTTCCCAATGAGCTTTCCGGCGGCGAGCAGCAGAGAGTCGCCATCGCGCGGGCGCTGGTCAACAATCCCAGCATGATCATCGCCGACGAGCCGACGGGAAACCTCGACCCCGCGCGGTCGCTGGAGATTATGATGCTTTTGGAACAGATCAACGCCCTCGGCACGACAGTCATGGTGGTTACCCACGAAAAAGAGCTGGTCAACCGCTTTACAAAGCGCGTTGTGGCAATTAACGAGGGCAAAGTCATCAGCGACGGAATGGATGGGTATTATCTCAATGAAGAAGAATAATATTGGTTATCTGCTGCGAGAGGGATTCAAGGGCGTGTTTCTGCACGGCTTCATGTCCTTCGCGGCCATCTGCGTGACGGTGGCGTGTCTGATTATCATGGGCACGTTCAGCCTCATCCTCTATAACCTGCATGTGATGATTCTGGACCTCGAGCAGGAAAATGAAATTCTGGTCTACATCGACGAGAATTACTCCGAGGCCAAGGCAAAATCCGTCGGCTCGCAGATCAATCTCATTTCAAACGTTCACGAGGCGAAGTTCGTCTCCCGCCAGCAGGCGCTCGATGAATTCATCGACACGCAGAACGACGCCGCGCTTTTTGACGGCATCGAGGCAGACACATTGCGTGACCGGTTCGTCGTGACGCTGGAAGACAACAGCCTCATCACGCAGACGAAGGAAATGCTCAAACAGATCGACGGCGTCGACGAGGTCAGCGCGCACGATGAAATTGCCAACGGCTTTCAGACCGTGCAGAAGGTCCTGAACATCGCGGCGATGGTCATCATCGTGGTGCTCTTTGTCGTGTCGATGTTCATCATCTCGAACACCATCAAGCTCGCCATGTACTCGCGCAGTCAGGAGATCGCGATCATGAAGATGGTCGGCGCGACGAACAGCTTTATCCGGCTTCCGTTCGTGGTTGAGGGTCTGATTCTGGGCTTTATCAGTTCACTTGTTGCGTTCTTCCTCGAGTGGGGGCTCTATGACTTCCTCGCGTCCAAGATCGCGCAGATCGACACCCTGCAGCTCATTACGGTTGTGCCCTTTGCCGAGTGCATCGAGATCGTCGCGATCGCCTATGCCATCACGGGCTTTGTCGTCGGCGTGTTCGGCAGTATGCTTTCCATCCGCAAGTTCCTGCGGGTGTAATGGGTAATTTGGAGGAACAATATGAATTCTGGAAAACGGAACACGGCACGAAAGGTCATCTGCCTTGTGCTGGCGGTCCTGATCCTTGGCTCGCTGGTATCGGGCGCACTTATCATGACGGTTGGTGCGGCGAGCTCAAAGGAAATTGAAAAGGAGCTTGTTGCGCTGCGCGAAGAGCAGGCCGAGCTCAAAAAGCAGAGCGATGCGCTCCAGTCGTCCATCAAGGACAATCAAGCCAAGACGCAGACGCTCGTAGAAAAGAAGGCGGATATCGACCAGCAGATGGAGATGTCCCGCCAGTCGATCGAAAATCTCAACGAACAGATCCAGCAGTACAGCCTTCTTATCGCGCAGAAGCAGGACGAGCTCGAGCAAACCGAGGCCGAGGAGGCGCGGCTCAACGAGCAGTACAAGACCCGCCTGCGCTCGATGGAGGAGACGGGCAAGATCTCCTACTGGTCGATCCTGTTTGGTGCCAGCAGCTTCTCCGATCTTCTCGACAAGGTCAATATGATCAACGAGATCGCCGAGTCCGACAAGCTGATGCTCGAAAAGATGGCAGACGTTGCCGCGCAGATCGCGACTGAGCGCGCAGAGCTCGAGACCCAGATGGATGATCTCGAGCAGGCAAAGAACGATCTTGCTGAGCAGCAGACAGAGATGGAGAAGCAGAGAGCCGAGTCTGACCAGCTGATTTTGCAGATGGCCGCAGAATACGACTCCATGTCGGAAGAGTATCAGAACTACGAAAAACTCGAGGACGAGATGTCCGCGCAGATCAAGAAGACCGAGACGGACTACTTTAACGCGCTCTCGAAGGAAGAGGCGGCGCGGCAGGCAGAGCTGAACCGGCAGAACAACAATAAGGTCCCGTCGAACAGCGGAAGCTCCGGCTCCGCAGCATCTTCGACAGGAGGCTTCCTGTATCCGCTTCCCTATGCGGTTCCGATCACCGACGCGTATGGCTACCGCATCCACCCGCTGAGCGGCACGTATAAGTGGCACAACGGCGTGGACCTCGCGGCAGGCTCCGGTACGGCGATTTATGCCACGCAGTCCGGCACCGTGACCTCCGCCTGCTACAATGAAGCCTACGGCAACATGGTCACGATCAACCATGCCAACGGCTACTCGAGCCTGTACGGTCACATGACGAACTACATCGTCTCCGTGGGCGACTATGTGACGCAGGGTCAGACCATCGGCTACGTCGGTTCGACCGGCTGGTCCACAGGTCCGCACCTGCACTTCACGATCTATTACAACGGCGCGGACGTCAACCCGATGAACTACGTGTCCATGCCGTAACACCAACGCTTTTTCCGCACCCACAGCCCGGATTCGGGCTGTGGGGCAGATTTTTACTGGGATATATTCTTCAAACCGGGAGGGCTTATGAAAAAATCGCAGAAAATCCTGCTTGTTGTGCTGTGCGTGTTCGCGCTTGCGGCGATTCTGGGGATTACGTGGATGACGGCGTCCCGCGTGACCTCGGCGCAGATTTACGGGGAGCTTCAGGCCATGCCTGTCACGAATAAGACGAGCGAAATTTCCGCGTATCTGGACCGGTTCTTTATTGACAGCTACGACGAGGAAACGCTCGCCGATGCGGCGGCCAGCGCAATGGTCACAGCAACGGGCGACCGCTGGAGCTACTATCTGAATGCGTCCGAATATGAGAGCTACAAGGAGACCATGAGCAATGCCTACGTCGGCATCGGCATTACGATTATTGTTGACGAGGACGCGGGCGGGCTTCGCATCGAATCGGTCACAGCGGATAGCCCTGCGTATAAAGCGGGTCTTCAGGTGGGCGATATCATCCTCGAGGCCGAGGGCCAGAAGACCATTGAGCTTGGCACGACCGGCACGCGCGACATTGTCCGGGGCGAAGAGGGAACGAGCGTGCATTTGAAGGTCCAACGCGAAGACGAGACGTTCGAGTGCGATGTGCTGCGCGAGAGCATCAAGGTCGACGTGGCGACCTGCCGGATGCTGGAGAATGATATCGGCTGCGTGAAGATCAACAACTTCGATACGCGCTGCTTCGAGGAGACGAGCGCGTGCATCGACAAGCTGCTTGCGCAGGGCGCGAAGGCGCTTTTATTTGACGTGCGATTCAACGGTGGCGGATATAAAGACGAGATGGTAAAGCTTCTCGATAAGCTCCTTCCCGAGGGAACCGTCTTCCAGAGCGAGGACTACGCGGGCAAAACGCAGACCGATACGTCGGATAGCGCGTGCATCGAGCTTCCGATGGTCGTGCTCGTGAACCGGGACTCTTACTCGGCGGCGGAATTTTTCGCTGCGGCGCTTCAGGAATACGACTGGGCGAAGGTCGTGGGCGAGAAGACCTGCGGCAAGGGCAATTTCCAGACCGGCTTCCCGCTCTCCGACGGCTCGTATCTCAATATTTCGATTGGAAAATATTACACCCCGCAGGGAAGGAGCCTGACCGATATCGGCGTGACCCCGGACGAGGAAATCGAGTATGACGACGAAACGTACGCCAAGCTCTATTATGGCCAGCTGCCGGACGAAGAGGATACGCAATTGCAGGCGGCAATCGGCATTTTGACGGACGAAATCTCTTGACATCGCGTAGTGCGGATTATATAATCTATTCGCTGTCAATTCAGGCTTGTAACCGCGAAAAAAGCGGATTTTTACCATGGAGGTTGATATAAAAATGGCAAAGGAATTCAAAATCAGCACACTGCGGCTCAAGGAGCTCGAGCAGGAGCTGTTCTATCTCAAGACGACCCGCGAAAAAGAGGTTGCCGAGCAGATCAAGGAAGCGCGTTCGTTCGGTGATCTGTCCGAAAACAGCGAATACGACGAGGCCAAAAACGAGCAGGCCAAGCTCTATGGCCGCATTGCGGAGGTTGAGAACATTCTTGCGCACGCTGTGATCATCGACGAGAACGAGGACGCAGAGGGCAAGATCGGCCTTGGCTGCACGATCAAGGTGCTCGACATGGAGACCGAAGAGGAAGAAATCTACGCCATTGTCGGCTCGCAGGAGGCAAACCCCATGGAGTGCCGCATCTCGGACGACTCTCCGTTCGGCAAGGCGCTGCTTGGCCATACGGTCGGCGAGATCGTCGAGGTCGAGGCCCCGATCGGCACGCTGCGCTATAAGATTTTGAGCGTGGAACGATAAGAAAAGAACAAGAATTTACGATAGAATTGAGGGAAAACGATGGAGCAGGAAAAGAAGAACCAGAACCAGCCTGCCGCGCAGGAGCCTTCCGTCGGCGACCAGATCAAGGTGCGCCGGGAGAAGCTGGCAAGCTTACAGGCCGAGGGACGAAACCCGTTTGAGATCACGAAATTTGTCCAGACCACCAACAGCGCGGAAATCAAAGCGCATTTTGACGAGATGGAGGGCAAGCCTGTTTCCATCGCCGGACGGCTCATGTCCAAGCGCGGCATGGGCAAGGTCTCCTTCTGCGATTTGCAGGACAAGGAGGGCCGCATCCAGCTCTACGCCCGCAAGGACGAGATGGATGAGGAGGACTACAACCGCTTCAAGAAGTACGACATCGGCGATATCGTCGGGATTGACGGCGAGGTGTTCCGGACGCAGCGCGGTGAAATGTCCGTGCGCGCGAAGAAAATTACGCTCCTTTCGAAGTCCCTGCTTCCGCTTCCTGAGAAGTTCCATGGCCTCACGGATAAGGAGACCCGCTACCGTCAGCGCTATGTGGACCTCATTGTGAACCCCGAGGTCAAGCGGAACTTCATCATCCGCTCGCAGTTTATCAAGCACCTGCGCGATTATCTCGACAACATGGGCTATATCGAGGTCGAGACTCCCGTGCTCAACACCATCGCGGGCGGTGCAGCGGCAAGACCCTTCATCACGCACCACAATACGCTCGATATTGATATGTACATGCGTATCGCAACTGAGCTCCCCTTGAAGCGCCTGATCGTCGGCGGCATGGACAGAGTCTACGAGGTTGGCCGCATTTTCCGCAACGAGGGCATGGACCCGAAGCACAACCCCGAGTTCACGACCGTCGAGCTCTATCAGGCCTACGCCGACTTCCACGACATGATGGACATCGCCGAGGGCGTTTACACGACGTTTGCCCAGAAATATCTCGGTACGTATGAGCTCGAGTGGATGGGCGAAAAGGTCGACCTGACGCCCGGCTGGCCGCGGCTGACAATGATCGAAGCCGTCAAGAAGTACGTCGGCATTGACTTCGGCGCTATTTCCGACGATGCGGAGGCCGTTGCGGCGGCAAAGGCAGTCGGCGTGGAGCTGGCGGAGGCTGCCGAAAAGACGTGGGGCAACGCGCTCTATGCCTGCTTCGATCAGAAGGTCGAAGAGCAGCTGGTGCAGCCGACGTTCATCACGATGTACCCGGTCGAGGTCTCGCCGCTTACCAAGCGCAGCCCAATCGACCCGAGACTCACCGAGCGCTTTGAGTTCTTCATCTGCCGCGCAGAGATGGGCAACGCCTACTCCGAGCTCAACGACCCGATCGACCAGCGCGAGCGGTTCATGAAGCAGGTCGAGCAGCGCGAGCGCGGCGACGATGAGACCGAAATGCTCGACGAGGATTTCCTCACCGCTCTGGAATACGGCATGCCCCCCACGGGCGGTATGGGCATGGGCATCGACCGCGCGGTCATGCTCTTTACCGGCGCGGACACGATTCGCGATGTGATCCTGTTCCCGACAATGAAGCCGCTCGACATGCCGAAGAAGGATGCTGCGAAGAGCGAAGCCGCTCCGACTGCGCCCGTCAAGGAGGAAGTCATCGACTTCTCCAAGGTCGAAATTGAGCCGCTCTTTAAGGACTTTGTGGACTTCGATACGTTTAGCAAATCTGACTTCCGCGCCGTGAAGGTCAAGACGTGTGAAGCAGTCAAAAAGTCCAAAAAACTTCTGAAATTCGTGCTGGATGACGGAACTGGAGAGGATAGAGTGATTCTTTCTGGTATCCACGAATACTACGAGCCGGAAGAATTGGTCGGCAAAACGTGCGTCGCCATCACGAATCTGCCGCCCAGACCCATGATGGGCATCGACTCCTGCGGCATGTTAATCAGTGCTGTTCACCATGAGGAAGGAGCTGAAAAGCTCCATCTTCTGATGCTCGATCCGCACATCCCCGCGGGCGCGAAGATGTACTGAGAAATCAAGTAAAAATCAAGGCTGGAACGCATGTGTGTGCGTTCCAGCCTTTTTTGATGCAATATGGACTTTGGGGAATGCTGGGCTACCGCGTCTCGAGATGGCGGGAAATGCCGTACTGCGCGAAAAGCCGCGTCACAAGGTCGCGCTCCTCCTGCGTCGCGTCGTGCAGCGGGCAGCGGACGTGCCCTCCGGAAAGGCCGCGCAGCTGCATACCAAGTTTCACGCCGCGCACGCCCATGCGCCCGATTCCCGCGTCGGATTGCGCCGTCAGGCGGGCATGGAGCGCCTGCGCCCTCTCCCGTTCTCCGGCGCTCCGACGGCTGACGCCATCTATGAGGCCGCCAAGGCTGTCGATACCGGCGCCGGCGTTCTGTTCATGGTCAAGAACTACACGGGTGACCGCGGCCAGTTCGGTATGGCCTGCGAAATGTGCGAGATGGACGACATCAACGCCAAGATCGTGATTGCTGACGACGACGTGGCAGTCAAGGACAGCACGTTCACTGCGGGCCGCCGCGGCGTTGCGGGCGCGATTCTCGGCTATAAGATCGTCTGCGCCGCAGCGGAAGAGGGCAAGAGCCTCGATGAGCTCGTTGAGCTTGCCGACCGCGTGAACGCGAATGTGCGCAGCATGGGCTTCGGCCTGACCTCCTGCACCACCCCGGCCAAGGGCGCTCCGACGTTCGAAATCGGCGACGACGAGATGGAAATCGGCGTCGGCCTGCATGGCGAGCCCGGCCGTCAGCGCACGAAGCTGATGCCCGCCGACGAGATTGTCGACCTGATGACGCAGAACTGCCTCGACGATCTGCCCTTCAAGGCAGGCGATGAGGTCGCTGTCATGGTCAACGGTCTGGGCGGCACGCCGCTCATGGAGCAGTACATCGCGTACAACAAGGTTGCGCAGATGCTCAAGGACGCCGGCATTAAGGTCTTCAAGAGCTATGTCAACGAGTATTGCACTTCCATCGATATGGCGGGCTGCTCGGTGTCGCTTCTGCGCCTTGACGACGAGATGAAGAAGTATCTGGACTACCCGGTCGAGATCCCGTACGCCATCTTCTGATTTTTAAGAATCCCCCCACCGGGCTTTCGCGCAAGCGGGAGCCCGGTTTTGCCGTTTTGTACGGTGTGCGCAGAGGCGTGAGGCAGATATGCAGGTACACGAACAAATTTCGGCAATGGCGAATGTAAAAGCTTGCCTGCGAACCGGAAGCATGATACACTATATAAAATAAACGAAAAGGAGTCGGTATTATGGCAGAGCTTGAAAGCAAAACGATACATTCGGTGGCAAAGGCCATCCGGCTTCTGGACCTGCTCGCCGAGCGTACCAAGCCCGCCACGCTCACCGAGCTCTATCAGGCGACGGGCTGGCCGAAGAGCACAATTCACGGGCTTCTTTCCACGATGCGCGAGGCCGGTCTCATCGAGCAGATGCCGAACGGGCGCTACTGGCTCGGGATTCGCCTGTTTGAATATGGCTGTGCGGTGTCCAATGCTTGGGATATCGGCGCGATTGCGCGGCCGCATATGCAGAAAATCTGCGCGGAGCTCGGAGAGTCCGTATTCCTGTCGGTCTTTGACCGCGCAGCCGTTGTGACGCTGGCAGAAGAAGAGAGCCGGGCGAGCCTTCGCGTGGTCTCTGAGGTCGGCGCGCGGCTGCCGCTGCACTGCACGTCGCAGGGAAAACTGTTTCTGGCTAATCTTTCACAGGCAGAGTGCCGCAGGCTCCTGTCCATTTCTGAGTTCAAGTCCTATACGCCCCATACGCTCATTACCCCTGAGCAGCTCCAGCCCGAGCTTCAGAAGATCCGCGAGCAGGGCTACGCCGTGGAAAACGGGGAGTTCAAGGTCGGTCTGCGCTCTGTTTCCGCGCCGGTGCGTGACGCGACCGGAGAGGTGCGCTACGCCGTCGGCGTGGTCGGTATGTTCCGGCAGGTCTATTCAGAGGATTTCCTCCTGGCGACGCGTCTGGTCTGCGAGGCGGGCAGCGTCATTTCCCGCGCCATCGGCTACCGGCCATAGACGGTTGGCGCAGTTTAAAAATTTTTTTCGAAAAAACGAAAAAATGCTTGACATTTTGAGCTTTACCCATTATAATCAGTCTTGCTGTTTGAGTTGCTGGTATAGCTCAGTTGGTAGAGCAGCTGATTTGTAATCAGCAGGTCGGGGGTTCGAGTCCGTCTACCAGCTCCAATCTTTCCGCAGCGCAGCAAAGTGAATATGGGGGAATTCCCGAGTGGCCAAAGGGGGCAGACTGTAAATCTGTTGTCAGTGACTTCGGTGGTTCGAATCCACCTTCCCCCACCAAAATCCGCACTGAAAAGTGCGGATTTTTGCTTTATCCGAACTTTTTGAAGAAGAACCGAGACTGCCGACGCGGCGTGTTTTTGCGCAGGCAGGCTTGATTTTTCTTCGTTTCACGCGGCTGTCGTCCGCACCGTAAGGTCAAGGCAACTTGGGCTGATGTCCTCCACTCAGCGACATTGACGCCAACCCTGACGCCAACGGCGATGGGACGAAACGTGCCTGGTTGGACAAAATGAGATGAAAACGAGAATCCCGGCTGCTTTTTTCAGGCAGCCGCGCTGGCGTTCATTGGCCAAAAGGGGTGCCGCCGGGTCCACATCGGACAGATGCAGCAATTCGGTAATAGCCTGCGTCAGCGCCTCGGCTCCTTCGCCTGTACGGGCGGAAATTTCCACTTTTTGGCTGACAAGGCCTGATAAGGCCTTGTCGTCCAGCCGAGGCGGCAGGTCAGATTTATTGAGCACCGCAATGGCAGGCCGCCCAGCCAGCCCAGTCAGCAGTGATAGGTCACCCTCCGCCAAAGGCTCGGAACGGTCCAGTACCACCAGCACCAGCTGCGCCGATTCCAGACGTTTTCTGGCCAGCTGAACGCCGGCCTGCTCTACCGGGTCGTCGGTGTCCCGGATACCAGCAGTATCCGCCAGCCTGAGGATGATCTCACCGGCCAGTACTGTTTCCTCCACCACATCCCGTGTGGTGCCGGGGATAGCGGTAACAATGCTCTTTTGCGCGCCGGCCAGTAGGTTCATCAAGGTGGATTTTCCCGAACCGGACGCCCCGGTAACGGAAACATAGTCGCCGGGCGCGACATGAAGATCAATGCTGCGCAGCGCGGCGACACCGCTGCTGTCATATATTTTACTCGCAGAAATGAGTTTTAGCAAGCCTATTCCCCCTTTAGAGAGAGTTTGCCCGAAAAAAACGGAAAAATCCCTCAAAATCCCTCTGAAGAAGAGCG
>ENA-OUQH01001293-OUQH01001293.1-human-gut-metagenome-genome-assembly--contig:-NODE-1293-length-16924-cov-4.857372_pt1 | contig 16924 bp, 16 predicted proteins | sample MGYA00237948_ERZ548828 | MGnify/ENA primary metagenome ERZ548828 (study PRJEB26490, sample SAMN05194711) | human gut metagenome | biome: terrestrial biome; feature: human-associated habitat; material...
GCGGACATGAGGACAAGTCCATTCAGGGCTTCTTCCCCGATGATCTGGCAAGCTCTGAGACCGCCGATCTGTTCATGTCGGTGATCCTGTACCGTTTGAAGAAAAACGGCAGAGCTGCTGTTGTCGTGCCGGATGGTTTCCTGTTCGGTCTGGACAATGCGAAAGTGAATATCAAGAAAAAGCTCATTGGCGAGTTTAACCTGCACACCGTTGTCAGACTGCCCGGCTCCGTGTTCAGCCCCTACACTTCCATTACCACCAATCTGTTGTTCTTTGATAACACAAAGCCGACAACAGAAACATGGTTCTATAGAGTGGATATTCCGTCTGACAGAAAGCATTTTTCCAAGACCAAGCCGATGGAGCTGAAGCACTTTGATGACTGCATTGCTTGGTGGAATGACCGAAAGGAAATTACGGACGGCGAAAACTTCAAGGCGCAGAAGTTTACCGCAGAGTATCTGCTGAACGAACAGGGTTGCAACATCGACCTGTGTGGCTATCCCCATGAGGAAGAAGAAATCCTTGACCCAATGGACACTATCCGGGAATATCAGGAAAGACGGACTGCCCTCAATGCGGAAATTGATAAGGTACTGGCAGAACTGGAAGCTCTGCTGCCGGGAGGTGTGAGCGAATGACACCGGAACAGTTAAAAGCGAGTATTTTGCAGTATGCCATACAAGGCAAGCTGGTGGAGCAGCGAGCCGAGGAAGGCACCGGCGAGGAACTCTTTCAGGAAATCGAACGAAAGAGAGAAGTATTGATAAAAGAAAAAATCATTAAAAAAGACAAGAGAACCAACTCAATAATCAATTTTCAAGAAGTACCTTTTGATATTCCCGAGAATTGGATGTGGGTTACTCTTGGAAGCATATTGAATAAACTTACTGATGGTACTCACAAGACCCCTAAATATACCTCTACAGGAGTTAAATTTGTATCTGTTAAAGATATGAGCAACGGTTTCCTATCGTTAGAAAACACTAAATATATTTCAGAAGAAGAACATAAAGAATTGTATGCACGATGCAATCCAGAAAAGGGGGACTTAATACTTTCAAAGGTAGGTACAACAGGCGTTCCCGCAATCGTAGATACTACCGAACCATTTAGCCTGTTTGTAAGTGTGGCATTGCTCAAATTCGATTGCAAATGTATAGATATAGAATTTTTGTATTATATGCTTATGAGCCCCCTGGTACAAGCACAAGCCACCGAGAATACAAGAGGAGTGGGAAATAAAAATTGGGTATTAGATGCTATAGCAAGCACTATGGTTGTTCTTCCCCCTCTCGTCGAACAAAAGCGCATCGTTGCCAAGATTGAAGAACTCCTCCCTCTGGTTGACCGCTATGCTGTTTCCTATGAGAAGCTGGAGCAGTTTAACGCCAAGTTCCCGGAGGATATGAAGAAATCCATTCTTCAATATGCGATTCAGGGCAAGCTCGTTGAGCAGAGAGAGGAAGAAGGAACGGGCGAAGAACTGTATCGGCAGATTCAGGCAGAAAAGAAGAGGCTAATTAAGGAAGGCAAAATCAAGAAGGAAAAACCCCTGCCCGAAATTGCAGAGGATGAGATTCCGTTTGACATTCCGGAGAGTTGGAAGTGGGTACGGATAGGTGCGTTGACATACAACTGGGGACAAAAAACGCCCGATAGCAGATTCTGTTATATTGATGTTGGTTCGGTAAATAACACATCGCATACTTTGAATAAAGAAAATACAGTAGTTGAAGCAAAAGATGCTTCTTCACGAGCAAAGAAGATCGTTAAAAAGGGAGATGTTATTTTTGCAACCATAAGACCGTATCTGAAAAATATTTGTATTATAGATAAAAATTTCCCCTGTGAGCCCATTGCAAGTACTGCATTTGCAGTCATGCATTGTCCTGAAGGCTTACTTAACAAATATCTATACTATTATTTGTTATCTCCAACTTTTATGCGCTTTGCCAACGCAAGAGACAAAGCAAAAGGTGTCGCTTATCCCGCAATCGGAGAAAAAGACTTTTTTAATGGCATTATTGCTTTACCGCCCGTTGCCGAGCAGAAACGTATCGTTGCCAAACTGGAAGAAATACTGCCGCTGTGTGAGCGGCTGAAATGAGGTGAAAATACATTGGATATTAGTCAACCCAGATGGAAAACGCCAGAATATAGCAAAAGAGAAATAAATGAAGCAGGAGCAGCAATCAGAAATAGTGAGATTTCCCCTGAAGATAGAGCGGCTGCGTTAAGAATAGTTGATAACTGGCGCTCTGCCCATGCGTACCCGTTGCATGTTTTCTACATGAATTTGAGAAGAAAGTGCGGTTCAAGGAAAGACATTCTTGTTGCTGAACGCCTCAAACGAATAGACTCTATTGTTGGGAAATTGCAGCGTGAAGAAGGAATGCAACTTTATCGCATGCAAGACTTAGGCGGGTGCAGAATGGTATTGCCAACTTTGCAAGATGTTTATACTTACAGTGAACGGTTTCAGAAATCGCGTATACGCCATGAACTCAAAAGGACATATGATTACATACAAACTCCTAAAAAATCCGGTTATCGTTCTCTGCATCTTGTTTACAGGTTTAAAAGCGACACCCCAGACAAGGAAATTTATAACCAATATCCAATGCTAATTGAATTACAATTTCGAACGCATCTCCAGCATATATGGGCAACAGCGTTAGAAACGATAGGTCTGTTCACTAATCAAGCGCTTAAAGCGGGGCAAGGGAGTGAAGAGATACTGCGCTTTTTTGTTGTTGTTTCTTCCCTGTTCGCAATTAGAGAAGGATGTCCTATCGCACCCGGAACGGTGAACGATGAAAAGGAATTGATATCCGAGATAGAGATTCTAAATGATCAGCATCATATTCTGGATATGCTCAAAGCTATTAGGACTGTTATTGACAACGACGCTGATAAAGTTCCAGACAAAAAAGGTTATTATATTTTACAGCTAAATTATGAAACACATATGCTAACAAGATGGTTTTTTAAGCCCAGTGAATTAGATAAGGCCAATGCAATGTATGACGCTCTTGAGAAAAAGAGGGATGGAGCACCATTGGATATTGTTATGGTGCGCGCTGCCTCCTATTCAACTGTAAAAGAAGCTTATCCCAATTATTTTATGGATATTGGAGAATTTGTCGATCTCATATCAGAATATTTGAAATAATACCGGAGACTTTAGATGGACAGTATGTATTGTTGCAAAACTGGAAGAAATCCTGCCGTTGTGTGAACGGTTGAAATGAGGTAAAAATGGGCAGAACGCGTAAATTTTGCGGTAAAACAAATACACTGTGGCGCAAATGTGAAAATTGTGAAAAACGTGAAGGTTGTATGAAAGTAGATAAGGACTTTATTGCGAAAGGAATCCTCCTTGACTGCGAAGGATTCTATTATGTATTCAAAAAATTAGAAATATTCGAAGCCTATCCAAGATTAGATGGAGATGTGGAAAAACACAATCAGGATATGGCTGAATATGAGGAAAGGCATAAAGGCGTTCCGCTTTTGACACCACCTTTGGTAGCCAATGGTACTTTGGCGGCAGAGCTTGCTCTGAAATAGCTTGTATTCAAAGAAAAAGGGGAATATGAGTGCAGCCATCAACTGCAATTTCTTTTCAATCAGCTCACAGAGCCGCACAAAACTGCTTTAATCGAGCGAATTTGTAAAGAAGCACACCAAAATGAAACTACCCTTACTGAAAACCTGAATAATATTTCAAATTTGTTTGAAGATTTCCGCTATTTTTACGAACATAGCGCATTGGGATATTCAAACTTTTGGAACGACTTTGTTCATATTGTTTGCGATTACGCATTATCATTTCAATCAGAATGCGAAGAAATTGATTAACGATAAGAATGAGCAGAAACGTATCGTTGCCAAACTGGAAGAAATCTTGCCGTTGTGCGAACGGTTGAAATGAGGTGAATAAATATGAATGCAGATTGGGTAATGGTCATAATCACAGGGATTTATGTTATAGCAACCATTTTTATTTGTTTGGCAAATATCAAGGCTGCCAATGCATCTAAAGAACAGTTGCGGGAGATGCAAAAGCAGTTTGCGGAAACAAACAGGCCTGTTGTCGAGCTTGAATTCCACTATAGCAGAAGAACATGGTATATCGCCCGTTTTGTAAACCGTGGAAACCTGAGTGCCCAGCATGTTAAAATCAATTTAGATCAGGAATTCATTGACAGTCTTCCGGAAGAGTCAATGAGAAAAGAATTAGAACGGATAAAAGGCAAAGAGTGCATTATAGGCGCTGGACAGCATTATGACTTGTATATCGGCAGCAATAAACTTCGTGGAAATCCAAACATGAAGCCGCTAACAGGAACAATAGAATATGAATCACAAGTCAAAACCTATCAAAGTGATCTATTTGTGGATCTGGAGCACTATATGGCATTTTTCTCATCAACAACCGATGAGGAAGATTTGCTTAAATCTGTGAAAAGGATTGGTGATGAGCTCAAAGGCATAACGCAAATCCTAAGTGTCCAAAACACGAAGAAGGAAGATTCCGAATAAACATATCTTTTTCAAAAACAAAGAACTCTTGCCGTTGTGCGAAAGGTTGAAATGAGGTGAATATATAAAATATGTGGGCTGATATTGCTAATTTTGTCAGTAAAAACTGGATTGATATATTGCTGGTTATCGTAGGTGCATCAGCGTTTATCATTTATTGGGTTCAAGAACGCCGCAAGATTTCAGAAGCAGCATCGCTGATCGTCTTGCAGGTAGAAGAACTGCAAACAAGCATTGCAGAAGTAGGATCTTATATTTCAGAAGGCAAATTAAACGATGGTGCTTTCTATGAGTCTCAAATGCTTTTCAAAACAGATTATTGGGACAAGCACAAGCATTACTTCGTAAGAAAAATGGATTCATTCAGCTTCAGAATGTTTGATGAATTCTATAATTGTGCATCAGAAATTCTTGAGCAGCAACAGTTGATGAAGAACCTGCAAAAGAATTCTCTGTTCTTAACACAGCAGATGCTAATGCAGTCCGAAACGAACTACATTTTGCAGATACTGGCAATGTGTGCGCAGAATCCTGTGGATGTACCGACTCTCCTCAAGACAATAGAAGGAAGTCTCCCAGCTGATGCTTCTGATGAGCAAAAAACTGCTTTTGAGAATCTAATGAAACGAATGACTGCGTCAAATCAGAATATAGACCAAAATACATTTTGGAATACTTATAATCAGAGCAAAGCCAATCTTCATTCGGTAATCAATCAAAATGCGCTTACACATTACATTCCCGTCCAAATTCGGATTACTCTCGAAAACGCATTGAAGAAGTACAATGCTATACAAGTTATAGGTTGTGAGGGTTACAGAAAACTGAAGAAAATTGCAAACAGAAAATTTTAATCATACAAAAACTGTCTAAAATGTTCGCTGTTGTGTCAATGGCTGAAATGAGGTGATTTGCTTGATAGACCGAATTGTACATGAGATTCGTATGGCTTTGTCCCATGAACTGTATTTGTCAGCATTAGCACTTGCGCTGACTTTACCTGACACCTGTGGAAAAGCTGAATATCCCAACGAGGATTACAACGGCGTGCGCTATAAAAACTGGTGCAGCCAATATGTTATTACAGATAGATGTGATTCTCCATACGGATATGATATGCCCTATCTGAACGAGGAAATTATTTATAGTTTGCGTAATTGTCTGCTTCACCAAAGCACACCAAACGTAGAGCAATCCAAAATTCACGAATCTCGGTGCAAGGTTGATAAATTCGAGCTTGTCATAACCGGAGAAGATGGTGCTAACGGTGATCTGAGCATGGTCGCCTATGGCAAAGATATGAACATAGTGCGGAGAGAATTGAAAGTACATATATCCCACTTGTGCTGTATTCTTTGTACTGCGGCAGAGGACTATTACAAGAACAACAAGGAAAAATTCGATTTTATAAAGTATTCAATCGAAGATGACAGACCAAAAACTTTTTTGTGATGCATATTTTGATTTGAAAGAAACAAAGAATGACCAGAGCAAAGGCGATCAACCGTAAAAAGTTGGTCGCTTTTGTTTTTTTAATTATCTGAAAGGAGACTTGTTCAGGAATGAAAAGTTGAAGCACGAACAATATAATGCAAAGCGCATACAAACCACACCCAAGCACCTAACATTAGACCTATTTAATACTGGATGTTGACGGTCAAGCACAATCTGTGCCTGCCCACCTTATCTGCCCAAAAAGCACGGCAGGCGGCGGCAGTCAATGGCGCGAAGCGTTCATCTTGACCATTGACGGCGGTCGGCTGCTGCGCTATAGCCTTTCCGTCAGCTATCGAAAGGCTTATATTCCGTCACTGCTTTCAGGTATGCTTCGGGATCACCGTTCAAAACCAAGTCTGCATAAGCAAGCGGGTCATTGTAGATCAGATAATCCAGCTCTGACCGCTGGAAGCGGTTGTCGGCAACTTCGTTTTCAACGGCGGTGCAGTCAATGGAAAGCTGGCTTCCATCATCAAAAACCAATTCTACGCAGGCTGTGTCTGTGTTGAATTGACAGGATATAAGTTTGCTCATGGTCATACCTCCAAGATGTTTTTTGAGGTGAATCAGGCGGTCAATTTCCGGGTGATTATTGGCGGGAATCATATCGAAATCTGCCGCAAATCATTCAAAATAAGTCGTTGCGAACGGTTAGTACGTATAAAATAGCTGGCTACAAAACGGCTACAAAATTCGTAAGGAACCTATGTGCAGCACGAAATACGTGGATTATTTGGACGAAAAGCGTATCGAGAGTGCATTTTATAACCCTAAATCAAAGCCCAAGACTTGAGTGGGAATAAGCCTAAACTGAAAAGAATATAAGTTATATCCAAACAGATCGCAGGATGCCTTTTCACCGTTCCATGCGGTCTGTTTGTGTGTTATAATAAAATATATGCCAAAAAGGCGAATACTTAGTCGGAGAGAATTATGGTGAAAAGCACAACACGGGACATGACAAAGGGCAACCCATGGAAGCTGATAGCGGGCTTTGCTCTGCCTGTTTTGCTCAGTCAAATATTTCAGCAGCTTTATAACACGGCGGACACACTTATCGTCGGCCGCTTTTTGGGGGACGAGGCGCTGGCGGCGGTCAGTTCGTCCGGTCCGCTGATATTCCTGCTCATAAGCTTTTTTGAAGGCCTTACCATGGGCGCAAGCGTCACCATTTCGCGTTATTTCGGCGCGGATGATAAGGAACGGGTGCAGCGCGCCATACATACAAACATTCTGGTCAGCACCATGAGCGGCCTTTTTCTTACGGGCTTTGGTATAATCATGACGCCGCATATACTCGGCTGGATGGGTACTGATCCTGAGGTGCTGCCGGACGCGATAGCTTATTTCCGCTATTATTTCATGGGCATATTGTCCGTGGTGCTCTATAATGCATGCAAAAGCATAATGAACGCGCTTGGCGACAGCCGCAGGCCGCTTTATTATCTGTTGCTTTCCTAGCTTAAGAACATAGTGCTGGACGTGCTGTTCATAGGCGTGTTCCATTGGGGCGTGTGGTCGGCGGCGTTTGCAACTACAATTTCGCAAACCATCAGCATGGTGCTTTGTATGATACATTTGTCCTCCAAAAACACGGCGTTCCATATCCAATGGAAAAATCTGCGCATAGACCGCGAGATGCTGGGCCAGATAGTGCGCTACGGCCTGCCTTCCGGCGTGCAAAATTCCGTAATTGGCCTTGCAAACGTTATCGTGCAGACGAATATAAACTCCTTCGGCAAAATCGCCATGGCGGCATACGGCACCTACGCAAAGCTTGAGGGCTTTGCCTTCCTGCCAATTACCAGCTTCACCATGGCGCTTACAACGTATACAAGCCAAAACCTTGGCGCTTGCGAATATGAGCGCGCCAAAAAGGGCGCACGCTTCGGCATAATCTGCGCAATGATATTGGCGGAGCTGATAGGCGTTGCAATGTATATATTCATGCCCAAGCTTGCCGCACTGTTCAGCAGCACGCCGGAGGTAATAGCCTACGCTACCAAGCAGGCGCGCACAATTGCACTGTTCTTCTGCCTGCTGGCGTATTCTCACGCGGTGGCGTCCGTATGCCGTGGCGCCGGCAAGGCATTTGTGCCAATGACAATAATGCTCGTCGTTTGGTGCGTGCTGCGCATAACCTATATAACCATAGCCATGCGCATATCGCACGATATACAGCTTGTGTACTTCGCTTATCCGCTCACCTGGTCAATAAGCTCGGTAATATACTTCCTGTACTACCATTTCTCCAACTGGGTACATGGCTTTGAGCAAGTTCGCCACCGCGACGCGCTGGGAAAATAGCATGACATAAAAAGAAACAACCTCCGGGTATATTTCGGAGGTTGTTTTGATTATATGCCCACGTACTCTATCCCCCTCAACACCCCGTCCTCAAACCTTAGCACGAAGCATGACGGTGTGGAGATCGGGCCATCAAGCACGGTGGCGCCGCTGAACGTGATGCGGCGCAGCTTTTTATCGGCATCCGTAACGGTTATGGTGCAGTATTGCTGAAGATAGGCGCATATCGCCGCCGCATGGGATACTACTGCCGCAGCCGCGCCGTCCTTTGTTTGCATAAGAATATAGCTTATTGCTGCCGTCATCCGCGCACGGACGGTACGGAAGGACTCGCCGCCCGTGTTGGCAAAGTCGCAGTCGGTATATTGCCGTGCCCATGCCTGTATGGTGAACGTGCCTTGCTCGCCCGTTTCCCGCTCGGCAAGCCGCGCATCTGTTATTATGCTTTTGCTTATCGCTTCTGCGGTTTCATATGCCCGCCTGTATGGCGAAGAATAAACCGCCACGGCTTCGCTTGGCCTTATTTTGTTCCAGAATCGTTTCGCGGCGGCTTTGCCGTCCGCCGTGAGCGGGATCTGGCTGTTGGCGGCGGTGCTTTGCCTGTCCGGCGCGGAATGTCTGAACAAATAGATGGTTTTCATGAATTTATGCATCCTTAGCTATGTAATCAATGTTCGCTATGCTCCGTCATGTCGTGGTTTTGGCAGCTTTGCGCCACCTGCCGCAATGGCAAGATAGTCGCGGTTGAATTGAGCAACGCCGCACGGGCGGTCATGGCGGGGTCTACCGATACCGGCTTCATTGCGTCCTCTCTTTATCGTTCTTTATGTTAAAACATATCGGGCAAAAAGAAAAGCAAAAGTTGGCTTTCTGACTGCAAAATATTGCCTAACTAATGTACATTAGGATGAATATGATATCCGTTTGAACGAAAAATGTCAATAAGTTTTTTAGATTTGCTTTAGCGTAGCCCGGGCGGAATGTGGTAAAATAAACCTGATTGTATGGAGGATAAGCATATGGAACTTATCTATGATTATATAAGGAACGATGCGCTCAGGCATCAGCTTAATGCGCTCACGAGGAAAACATTCAGCTTTGATTTTGAAAAGTGGGTTGCGAACGGCTATTATGAAGGCGACTATATCCCGTATTCGTTCGTTGAAAACGGGAAGATGCTTTCAAACGTCTCTGCCAACAGAATGCGCTTTTTGCGAAACGGCGTAGAACGCAACTATATTCAGATAGGCACCGTTATGACGGATGAAGTGCACCGAAACAAGGGCTTAGCAAGGCGGCTTATAGAGTATGTTGTGGCGAAATATAAGGATAAATGCGACGGCATATATCTTTTTGCCAATCTTGAAGCGCTCGGATTTTACAGAAAAACGGGCTTTTCAGAAGGCGTTAAGGAGTACCGCTGCACGCTGAAGCCGAACATGATAACCAAGGCCGCAAACGGCGGTGCGTTCACAAAAGCGGGGGAGGGCATGAGGCAAAAATATACTGCCGCCGTAAGAAACGCCGCGCCGAATGCCGCGTTCGATCAGCTGAACCGTTTCGGCTTGCAGATGTTCTATACAGCGGATATGGACAGCGCGTTCTATGCGGGCGATATTGACTGCTTTGCCGTAATGGAGCAGGATGGCGGCGCGCTGACACTGCAAAGTGTTATTTGCCAAAACAAAATATCGCTTCGCAACGTGCTGCCGCGCATAACAGCGGAGTACGATAGCCTTATGCTTGGCTTTACACCTGTTGCGGAGGATGCAGATATGTTTGATTTCGCTGCATATGACGGCGCGGATGATTACCGCTTATTTTATATTGGTGACAAGCTGAAAAGCATAGGGGAGCAAAGGCTGCTTTTCCCCGAAATGTCCCATGCGTAACGCAATTTTACATATAGTACACTTTTCATCCGGTGTGCTTTTGCAGCGGTTTATGGTATAATGCGGCAGGAAAGGATGGATATGCGCATGGCAGGATACGTTGTTGGAATAGGCGCAGCCAATTTGGATGTGCATGGGCGCAGCATAAACAGCATAAAACTAAGGGATTCAAATCCCGGCAGGCTTAATATGTCCGCCGGCGGCGTAACAAGGAACATACTTGAAAACATGAGCCGCATGGGCATGGATGTGCAGCTTATAAGCGCCATAGGCACGGATGTTTTCGGCGAAAAAATAATGGAAAGCTGCGCAGCGGCCGGCATAGGCACTACGCATGTGCTGCGGCTGAACGGGGAAACAAGCTCCAGCTATATTGCCATGCTGGATGATAACGGCGACATGCTGCTGGGCATGAGCGATATGCGCATACTTAAAAAGCTCAGCGCGGAGCATATCCGTAAAAATGCCGAACTTATAGCCAATGCGGATGCCGTGATAATAGACGGCTGCCTTGCGGAGGAAACCATAGATGAAATACTGAACGTTGCAGACGGCGCAAAGGTGTTTGCCGACCCTGTATCAACGGCCTATGCCCGCACCATAGCCAAATTTACGGATAGGCTGCATCTTGTTAAGCCAAACCTTATGGAGCTTGAAGTGCTCAGTGGCATTAAGGCGGAAACGGATGCGGAGATAATTGCCGCAGCGGGTGCTGTGCTTGCGCGCGGAACGTATGCTGTTGCGGTAAGCCTTGGCAAACGCGGCTGCTATTATGCTGACAAAAGCGGGGAAAGCTTTTTTGCCGCGCTTAAACCGATTGATACAATGGCGAATGCCACCGGCGCGGGGGATGCGTTTATGGCAGGGCTGGTGAGCAGCATTGTGCGCGGGATGAATATGCGATGCAGTGTGAACTATGCGCTTGCGGCGGGCATAGCGGCAATAATGAGCGAAAAAACAATAAATGAAAACATGAGCGATGCGCTCATAAGAAATATTATAGAAAAATACAGCTAAAGGGAGGATAAAACTTTTATGGAACTGAACAAATATATCGACATTCAGCCGGAAATAGCCGAGGCGCTTACGGAAAACCTGCCTGTGGTCGCGCTTGAAAGCACGATACTGAGCCACGGTATGCCGTATCCCGAAAACCTTGACTTTGCGGCGGAAGTGGAGCGCGCTGTGCGCAGCGAAGGCGCTATCCCTGCCACAATGGCAATAGTAGGCGGTCGGGTGAAAATAGGCCTTACCAAGGATGAACTTGAGCTGATGTGCAAAGCGGAAAACGTTGGCAAGGTGAGCCGCCGCGATTTTGCCATTTATGTTGCCGAAGGACGCGACGGCGCAACAACGGTTGCCAGCACGATGATGTGCTGCGCGTATGCGGGCATACAGGTGTTTGCTACCGGCGGCATAGGAGGCGTGCATAGGCACGGCGAGGTTACCATGGATGTTTCTGCCGATTTGCAGGAACTTGCGCATACCAACGTTGCAGTCGTTTGCGCGGGCGCGAAGCAGATATTGGATATAGGCCGCACGCTTGAATATCTTGAAACTATGGGCGTGCCGGTTATAGGCAACGGCACAAATGATTTCCCCGCCTTCTATTGCCGCAAGAGCGGCTACGGCGTGGATTATGCCGCTAAGGATGAAGCTGACATTGCCAAGCTTATCCATACCAAGCAGGAATTGGGCCTGAAGGGCGGCATGCTGATAGGCAACCCCATACCCGAAGAATATGCCATGGACTTTGACTACATGGAAGAAGTTATACAAAAGGCGCTTGTTAAGGCGGACGAAGCCGGCGTGCACGGCAAGAATATAACGCCGTTCCTGCTTGCGAGCATAAAGGACATAACCGGCGGCAAGGCATTCGAGGCCAACGTAAAGCTGGCGCTGAACAACGCCCGCTGCGCGGCAAAAATAGCCAAAGCGCTCAGTGACATGGAGTAAATTAAAAAGGCGGCATGAGCCGCCTTTTTTAGTTGCTTGATTTACAGTCCCATTTCCTCTTTGACTTCCTTGAAGCACTTGACGGCAAATTCAAGGTCTTCCTTACTGTGCCCTGCGGAGACCCGCGTACGGATGCGCGCCTTGCCCATGGGCACAACGGGGTAGCAGAAGCCTATTACATACACGCCCTTTTCAAGCATGCGCGCGGCAAATTCCTGCGCAGTGCGGGCATCGTAAAGCATAACGGGCACTATTGGGTGCGTGCCGGGCAGCACATCGAAGCCAAGCTTGCCGAGCTCACTGCGGAAGAAGGCCGTGTTTTCATGCACCTTGTCGCGAAGGGCGGTGGAGGTGGTGAGCATCTCCAGCACCTTCAAGCTGGCGGCGCATATGGCCGGGGCAAGCGCATTGCTGAAAAGATACGGCCTGCTGCGCTGCCTGAGTAGATCTATTATCTCCTTCTTTGCGCAGGTGTAGCCGCCGCTCGCTCCGCCAAGGGCCTTGCCAAGCGTGCCGGTAACTATATCCACGCGGCCCATAACGCCGCAGGCCTCCGGTGTGCCGCGTCCATGCTCGCCCATGAAGCCAACTGCATGGGAATCGTCCACCATTACGAGCGCGCCGTATTCATCGGCCAAATCGCATATGGCGGGGAGGTTGGCAATGTAGCCATCCATGCTGAATACGCCATCGGTAGCTATAAGCTTTATGCGGCAATCCTTTGCGGCCTCAAGCTGAGCCTTAAGATCGGCCATGTCGTTGTTCTTGTAGCGGAAACGCTTGGCCTTGCAAAGGCGGATGCCGTCTATTATGCTTGCATGGTTCAGTTCGTCGGATATTATGGCGTCCTCTGTGCCGAGAAGCGTTTCAAACAGGCCGCCGTTTGCGTCGAAGCAGGAGGAATAAAGTATGCAGTCCTCTGTGCCTACGAACTCGGCGAGCTTCTTTTCAAGCTGCTTGTGTATGCCCTGCGTGCCGCAGATAAAGCGAACGCTGGAAAGGCCGAAGCCCCATTTGTCGTAGCTTTCCTTGGCTGCTTCAATAAGCTCCTTGTTGTTGGAAAGGCCAAGATAATTGTTGGCGCACATGTTCAGCACGCCGTGCGTGGTGGTGGTGTCTATACGGGCGCGCTGCTCGGTGGTTATGATGCGCTCGTCCTTATACGTTCCCGCCTCGCGGATGCCCTCAAGCTCTTTTGCGTAGATCTCGTATGCGTTCTTCATTGTGCTTTGCTCCTCCTTTTTATTTCTCCCAGGAAAGTATTACCTTTCCGGAATGGCCGCTGTTCATGGCTTCAAAGCCCTTTTCAAATTCCGTGTAATGATAGCGGTGCGTTATTATGGGGGTCAGGTCAAGGCCCGCCTGTATCATGGCTATCATCTTGTACCAGGTTTCAAACATCTTCCGGCCGTAAATGCCCTGTATGTTCAGCCCCTTGAATATAACGTCGTTCCAGTCTATTACGGTGCCGGGGCCGGCTATGCCAAGCAGCGCCACCTTGCCGCCGTTGCGCATGGACTTGAGCAGCTGATTGAGCGCCTTTCCGTTGCCGCTCATTTCAAGACCGACGTCAAAGCCTTCAACCATCCTGTGCGCAGCCATGGCATCCTCAAGCTTTTCGTGTGTCAGGTTCACCGTTGCGGTGGCGCCCATCTGCTTTGCTATGTTCAGCCTGTAATCATTTACGTCGGTCACTATTATGTTGCGCGCGCCGTTCTGGCGGCAGATGCCAACGGCCATCATGCCTATGGGGCCTGCGCCGGTTATAAGCACGTCCTCGCCCACAACGTCGAACATTGTGGCGGTGTGCGTGGCGTTGCCGTATGCGTCAAAGAAAGATATTATGTCCTCCGGAATATCGTCCGGCATAAGTATAACATTGGTCTTGGGTATGCATACGTATTCCGCAAACGCGCCCTGCCTGTCTACGCCAACACCCTTGGTCTCCTTGCACCATTGGCCGTTGCCCGCGCGGCAGTTGCGGCAATGGCCGCATACTATGTGCCCTTCGCCGGATACGATTTGACCGACTTTATATTCAGTGACGCCCGGGCCGAGCGCGGCGATTTCGCCAACGTATTCGTGGCCTATTACCATGGGCGGATTGATATGCTGCTGGCTCCACGGGTCCCAATTGTAAATATGCACATCCGTGCCGCATATGGCAGTTTTGTGTATTTTGATAAGCACCTCGCCTATTCCCGGCTCTGGAACGGGTACCTGGGTAAGAATAAGTCCTTTTGCACGCTCCGGTTTAACAAGCGCATCCATCATTTTCTGCATACCATAAACCTCGCTATAAATTATTTTGTAGATGTGTTACCGCGCTGTCCACGCTGTACAGACATATTATACGGTCTTATCCGTCTAAAATCAATGGCATATATAAATAAAAGGCCAAATACAACAAAAATGCTGCTTTGACCTGTTCGCTGTAAATATACTTGTGTGCGTTAAATGCGGACAAATCCCGTGTGGCTTTATTTGAAATACATGTGTGTCAATTCTGCGGACTTATTGACCAGCGAATATTCGCCGTTCTGGCTTACGAGTGCATAGCCTTCGCTGAACGGCTCTGCCGTATCGAACTGCGGCTGAATAACATATTCGCCGGAGGTGCTTATGTATCCCCAAAGCCCTGTTTCGTCATCAAGCACGGCGGCAAGCCCGTTTGAAAAGGAGCGCGCATTGCGGTATTTATTGGCAATTTCAAGCGAGCCGCGCGTGTCTATATATCCCCACTTGCCGTCCAGCTGCACCGCGGCATATCCGCCCACGAAGCTGAGCCCGTCCTGATAGCGGGTTTTATAGGCTGTCTGAGCCTTACTGTTGAAATAATAAACCTCGCTGCCGTCGCGTATAAGGGCATAGCCCTCGCTGTACGCCGTGCCGTATTGCTTGGAGGACAGCGTGGCTATCTTTTCGCCGACCTTATCGATAATATAGCTGTTGCCGCTTGAGGAACGGGCGAATGCAACGTCCGCACCGTAGTCGCTTACTTCGCTCCATTTTTGGGATACGGCAATGTCGCCGTTTATGTCTATAAATCCGTATTCGGAGCCGGAGCGCGCCATGGCCCTTCCGCAATGGAAATCGCCCACTTCGCGGTAAGTATAGTCTATTATCAGCTTACCCGTGCGGTCTATATAGCCCCATCTGTCGCCTGATTCAACGGCTGCCTTATCCTCGCTGAAGCCGCGCACGCTGCCCCATACAGGCTCCACTACCCATGCGCCGGAGCGATTGATAAGCCCCCACAAGCTACTCTGTGCAGCGAAGGCAATTTCGCCATCGAACTCATTGGCATCGGAGAACATGGCTTCTATGACAACTTGGCCTGATGTGTTTTTGTATCCCCACATGCCGTTTTCGGCATAATAGGGTATCAGCCTGCCCGTTGTTGAAGGCTTTGGCGTTTCTGTGGGCTGTGGCGAATCGGAAACGGCGGGGGACTCGTCCGGCAGTGGGCTTTCCGCTGGCTGCGTATCCGCCGGGGCAAATTGCGGGTCGCTCAGCATATTCACTCCGCCTGCATTGTAGCACAGGGCGAATATACCAACGCCGAGTATTATTGCGCCTATCAATATAAGCTGGGGCCTAAGCATTACGAGCAGAGATTTTTTGCGTGCCATATATATAAATCACCTTATTACATGTTTATATTAGAATTCTATCAGATAATGCCAATAAAAGAAAGAGCAAATAAAAACCGGAGCCGTTCTGCGGTTAAGGAACGACTCCGGACGATAAACTGCCTGCGGCGGGAGGGGGGTCACACAGCAGGCGGAAACTGGCGTGATTAATCCTTATGCTCTGCGTAAAACTCGTCGTAATCGGCAAGCATTTCCTTGAGCAACTTGGGCGTATTCAGCCCATATGGGCAACGGGATGCGCACGCGCCGCAGTTGCGGCAATCGTCTATCATGTGCATCTTTTTGTGCCACTCGTCGGACATATAGGGCTTATAGGGAGAACGGCGGAGCAGACGGCTCATGCGTGCGGCCTGGGGAATGTCTATTCCGGCAGGGCAGGGCAGGCAGTATCCGCAGCTGCGGCAGAAGTTGCCGCAAAGCTCCTTGCGGTCGCGCTCTATAATGGCCTTTATTTCATCGGTAATGGCAAAGTCGCCCGCGTTTTCAAGCGCCAGCCATTCGTCCAACTCTTCTTCGGTCTGTATTCCCCAAATGGGAACAACATTGTCGTATTGCTTGATGAAGTTCATGCAGGCCTTTGCGTTGTTAAGCAGGCCGCCCGCAAGTCCCTTCATGGCGATGAAGCCCATATCCGCTTCTTTGCAGCGGCGCGCCAGGTCTATTTCCTCGGCCGTGCCGATATAGCTGAAGGGGAACTGCATCGTTTCAAACAGGCCGCTGTCTATGCAGCTTTGGGCAAGCTTGAGCCGGTGATTGGTTATACCTATGTGGCGAATGTAGCCCTTTTTCTTGGCTTCAAGCGCGGCGGCATAGGGGCCGTTTTCATCGTCCGGCATGGGCATGGCGGCAGGATTATGGAACTGGAACAGGTCTATATAATCCGTTTTCAGCATACGCAGGCTGTTCTCAATATGGGCCGTAACGGTGGCCTTGTCCTTCCCGCCGGACTTGGTGGAAATGACTATATTGTGCCTAACGTCGCTGAGCGCAAGCCCAAGCTTCATCTCGCTGTCTGTATACACTGTCTCTTATACACATCTCCGAGCCCACGAGACAGGCAGAAATCTCGTA
>ENA-OUQH01001294-OUQH01001294.1-human-gut-metagenome-genome-assembly--contig:-NODE-1294-length-16916-cov-4.960085_pt1 | contig 16916 bp, 15 predicted proteins | sample MGYA00237948_ERZ548828 | MGnify/ENA primary metagenome ERZ548828 (study PRJEB26490, sample SAMN05194711) | human gut metagenome | biome: terrestrial biome; feature: human-associated habitat; material...
GCTGTAGGATACGTTTGAAGAAGCTTTTCAAAATAATGTCGATCTCGTAAATGTACACCTTTTCTAACTTCCGTCATTTTCATGATCCGGCTAAAATCATCCAAGCCCTCCTGATTCACTTCTTGAACTTCCACATGTTTTTTTTGCGCTTTTCGAATAGATTTTAACGTTGATTTTGATAAGTACAAATCTAAACCGCATTTTTTAAGTCCCATATGAAAACGTGGTTGAATTGTCTCTTTCATATAAGTTGTAAACCCTTTATGTATACATCCCAAAGCTTTTAAATGCACAATGATTTCTTGTGCTTGTTTTTTATAAGGCACATCTAAGTTTTCTGGACTCAATTCACGAATACAAATGCCAGGATCCAGTTTAATAAAAATACAATGCTTATTTTTAGCTAGCTTTTTTAAATTTGAAAAGAAAAAATTCAAAAGGTTTGTGTCTGTATAATCGAATATTGGCCCCTTGGGAATATAAAACATAGTAAAAGATAGAGGTAATTGTTTAATTAGAATCAAACTTACACCAACAAGCGTATCTTCTTGATACACACCAACATGTATATGTTGCCAATTGGATTTAATCTTTGCCCAATCATAACTTTGAAGCAAGTTACAATACTCTGAATTTTCTACAAATAAATCGTATTCATATTTTGGAATATCTAATAAAAATCTATACATACTTTTAGTATACGTTTTAAAAAGAAGAATGCATTACTTGTAACATAAGTGGACATATTTTTACACAAGAAGCCCATTTAATCATGTAAATTGTAAAATTTAACACATCTTCTTTTAAACCGTACGCATTGTACTAATCCATATATGTGAAAAAGACATTAAAAGTCAAAAAAAGAAGTCATTTAGACTTCTAATTCAACACATCTTCTTTTGAACCGCACGCATTGCACTGATCCACAATGGAATCAATACAAGTGTAGCTGCAACCCATGCTGCTTGATCGGCCCATGTGATCGCATTATATTTGAAAATAGGAACAAAGCATAATGCCACAATACATCGTGCAATCATTTCTACAAAGCCTGCAAGCATAGCTCGAGCAGAATAGCCAAGGCCTTGAACGGACATTCTTGTTGTGATCAAAATTCCTAGTACAGGATAGAAATAGCCTATTCTTCTTAAATATAACGCACTCGCATTTAACACTTGTGATTCATTTGCGCTCACAAACATCATACTTAGAATTCTTCCAAAGAAAACCATTACGACACAGGCAAATACACCATATATAATGCTCACCATTACACCTTTGTGATATCCATCTTTGATTCGATCTAACTTATGCGCACCATAGTTTTGGGAAAGGAAAGTTGAAACAGCAGCTCCCAATGCATCAAATGGACACATCATCAATGATTTAATACGCATACCTGCGGTAAAGCCCGAAACATAGATCGTTCCTAACGCATTATTCGCTGACTGCATAACCATAGAACCTATGGCTGTGATTGAAAACTGTAAACCCATAGGAACTCCCATTGCCAACAATTTAACCGAATGTTTCTTATCCATATAACGACTTGATTTAGGAACATGTAAAACATTGACTTTAAATGCAATTAATAATAAACATAAAACACCACTTACAGCTTGGGCAAAAATGGTTGCGATGGCAGCTCCTGCACATCCCCATTTCAAAACAAGAATACAGAAAAAATCGAGACCAATATTTAAAACAGCTGAAAATGCTAGAAAGAAAAATGGTGTTTTTGAATCTCCAATAGCCCTTAATATAGCGGATAAATAATTATAGAGTAATGTGAATGGTATTCCTGCAAATATGACAACCAAATAGGCATAGGCATCTTTAAAGATTTCGTCATTGACTTGTAAAATGTGAAGAATGTCTGCACAAAATACAACGACTAAGATGGATACCACAAAAGCTGTAATGGCTGTCCATACAGCTCCTGCATAAATATAAGTGTGCATTTCATCGAGTCTTTTTGCGCCGAAACTTTGTGAAACCATAATCGCAAAACCTTGGCATATTCCCATACAAAATCCTAGAATCAAAAACTGCACACTACTACTAGCACCTACGGCTGCCAATGCATAAGACCCTAGTGTTTGCCCAACAATAGCTGCATCTACAACATTGTAAAATTGTTGAAATAAATTCCCTAATAATAATGGAATACTAAAATTCAAAATGAGTTTTAAAGTATTCCCCTCAATCATACTCTTTTGCATATTCCCTTTTTTAAACCTCACCAAAAAAGAAGTCATTTTATTGACTTCTTACCAAGCTAATACTTCAATTCCTTTTTCTGTAACTAGAATTGTGTTTTCCCATTGTGCCGATAACTTTCCATCTTTTGTATAAGATGTCCATCCATTATCTTTATCAATATATAAATCACGCGTTCCTTGATTGATCATAGGCTCAATGGTGAAGACCATACCTGGTGCAATAACCATACCTGTATTACGAATTCCTACGTGATGTACATATGGATCTTCATGGAAAGCATTACCAACACCGTGTCCACAGAAATCAACAACAACACTGTAACCATTTTTGTGTGCATGTTCTTGAATAGCAGCACCAATATCTCCAATGTATCCCCAAGGACGTACGGCTTCTTTACCAATTTCTAAGCATTCTTTAGTCACTTCAACTAAGCGTTTTGCCTCTTCACTTACATGACCAATACAGAACATTCTAGATGCATCCGCAAAGTGTTTATGTACAATTGTAGTGCAGTCTACATTTATAATATCGCCATCTTTTAATACGACTTTTTCGCTTGGAATACCATGACAAATTTCATTATTAATAGATGTGCAAACACTCTTAGGGAATCCTTCATAACCTAGACATGCAGGAATTCCACCATGACTTGTTGTATAATCATATACCAATTTATCAATATCTTCTGTCGTCATACCTGCACAGATTTTTTCTCCAACTAAATCAAGAACTGCATTATTGATTTTAGCCGCTTTCTTGATCCATTTAATATCTTCTTCCGACTTGATTAAATTATGACTAGGAACAATTTTTCCTTGTAGTTTTAATACATTAATTGTATTGTCCCATTCTTCATGACAATGTTTATATTTTTTACCAGAACCACACCAACATGGACTATTCTTACCAATCATCTTGATCCTTCTTTCTATATATTCGTTAAACACAACTTATTATACACGAAAACAAGAAAAAAAGCTTCCGATTGATTCAGAAGCTTCTAAATGCATTATTCACCAAAATAACGTTTTAATAATCCAGCAAATGCCTTACCATGACGAGCTTCATCTTTAGTCATCTCATGAACTGTATCATGGATTGCGTCAAGGTTAGTAGCTTAGAAACCCGCATAAACTGGGCGTTTTCCTATAAAAAGTGACAACTTTTCGAGTGACAATGTCATAGTCCTTGATTTCCTTAAAATTGCAAAGTGACAAAGAAAGTCACCAAAAAACACGAAAAAAGGAACATAAAGGAGGAAACAATATGCCACGAACTAAGAAACAGTATCCAGGCGTTTTTCAAACTGAAGAAGGCAACTTCGGTTATCGGTTCGTTGTAACAGTTGGCGGACATCAAAAGACACGTAAGAAAGTGAAGGACGAAAACGGCAACCCGTTCAAAACGAGAATGCAAGCCGCAGCCGCCCGCGCCGTTGATATCGAAAAAACAAAAGCGGGAGTCATTGACAAGCCAAAGACATACCCGCGCGTAACTATATCACAAGTATACAACGATTACCGAAAAAATGGAACTACTGGAAAAGCCTATACTACTTTATTAAAACAGGACTCTCTCTGGGGGAATCATATCAAGGAAAATTTCGGGCGCCGTATCATTTCAAAAGTAACGGCAGCAGAGATCAACGATTTTCTGTCAGACCTATATTATAAGGAAGGTTATTCTTACGGATACGTAGAATCATTCATTAAGTTTTTCTACCTATTATATGGGCAAGCTTTCACCAGGGGATATATAAGCGCAGATCTTCATGCCTACATGACAAAATCGCAATCCTCAAAGATTCATATGCCAAATAAGAAAGTCGACGAAGACGACGACATACGCTTCTTTAATGAAAGCCAATTAAACATACTGAATGAGTACTTCAAAGGTACGAACGCGGAAACGGCCTATATGCTGGGTAGATACTGCGGCCTACGTATCAATGAATGCTACGGGCTAAAATGGGACCATGTAGACTTAAACGATGGCACCATTAGAATTGACCGCCAAATGCAATACCAGGAAGGACTTATAAAGCTAGTCCCCGTGAAAACGCGAAACGGCGTCAGGACCATTTTTATTCCCGATGTGTTAGTTCTATATCTTAGAGAATTAAGACAGAAGATAGACAGTCTCGAAAATGAAGCAGAAAGAAAACAGAATCAGACAATGATCATGGACATAGACGGAAAACAACTTTCTTCTCTTTCTCTCGTCAACTGCCAGCTTAACGGGAAAATACAGACTAATAACAGCCTGAAATATCATAGCAAGAAATTAGCGGGAGAAGGCTTAGAGTTTAAATATCATTGGCTACGCCACACCTACGGAACGGCAATGGCCGCAATGAATACGCCGGAATATTTGCTTTGTTCGCAAATGGGGCATGCGTCTTCTAATGTCACTCACAAGTACTATGTGGCTTTGTCCAAGCCTGGTATTGACGTTTTACGCGACCGCCTTAACAAGTTATAGGGTAATAAGAAAAATGGCTGTATCGGGCGGATTTCGCACCCTGTGTTGTACTGTATCGCGCACGTGTACTCTATGAAAAAGTTGAACACTTCAAGCGCGCGATAAATACTCAATACGTACCCGCGCACTTTTGGAATTAGTGCATCTATAATTTACGCAAAAAACCCGGGGAATTTATCCCCGGGATTCTCGTTTTTAAAGCAGTCTATTTACTTCTCTTTGTACTTCGTTGTAGTTATATCCCGCTGATTCAAGCTTTTTCTTACGGTCGTTTCCATTGCCCCACTTACCTGCAATGACCTCTTTAGCGATAGTTGTAACGCTTTTCTTATTTAAGGAATTAACGGCCGCCTGCACTTCGTTGTAGTTGTATCCAGCAGCAGTCAATTTGTTTTTACGGTCTGCACCGTTGCCCCACTTACCAGCAAGCACTTCTTTTACAATTTCTGAAACAGGTTTGAGAGTAGGCTTATTACATAAAGCATTAACTGCTTTTTGTACTTCATCATAGTTGTACCCAGCGGCCTCTAATTTTGCTTTACGGTCCGAACCATTACCCCATGAACCAGCCAACACCTCTTTCGCAACCTCTGAAACTGATTTGCTAGGTGTAGAAGCTGTACCGTTTAAGATTTCATTTACACGTTTCTGTACTGCAGTATATTTATCTCCTAACGCATTCTTTCTTGCGTCACCTGATCCGAACTCTCCAGCGATAACACGTCTTGCTAATTCGTTGATTGTTCCCGATACAGTAGGGGTTGAACTACCGCCAGAAGCTGTATTGTTGCTATACTTGGGAACGATGAAACCTCTAATATATCTGCCGTTTACAGATAACTCGCGTCTTGCAACTTTTTCTCCATTATTGCCTTCAATAACATGAATAATTCCGCCGGATGTGTACTCAACAACGCCGACATGGTCCGGATTTCCGGTATTATCTCCAGCGCCGGAATCCTGCCAGTCGTAAAGAATAATATCCCCACCCTGTGGAACATAAGCATCGTTTTCAACCCAGATTCCTTTAGCTTTTGCGCCTTCGATCATATAATGGCATGATACTTCAAGCGGAACCGCGTTTGTGTTACCAGTTGCAATAGCGGCGGCGCTAACAGTACCAGCGCACCATTCATCGGAGTATTTTAATTTATAGCCTCTCGCCCTTGGTGTGTGTGAATTGTAAATGTCAATGATCTCTCTGAATGATCCGTCTGCCTCATTCTTTCCGATCCAAGATTGCATTTTCGCAACCATTGCTTGTCTACTTCCCATAATGTCCTCTCTTTCTACGCTTTCTGCGCTGTCGTATGATGTAAGATTGTAAAGCTTAATAATTTGCATAAGACTATCAACATATGTAGAACTTGTGGCGTAACCATCGTTTTTAATAGTCTCAATGTATTTTTGAGGGTTTACAATTCCTTTCAGATTTTCATATCTTGAAAGCTGGATAAACTCAAAATAGCCTTTAACCCCGTTTTCCATGTTGTCATATACACGAAAGTTATCTTTAATAGTCGAAAGAGTGCCCGCCGTATACTCTTCCTGCGTTGTCATATTAACGCTGGGGCCTGTCCACTTTGTGCCACACTTCATACCAAAATAATTGTGATAGTCGGTGGCAAGTCTACTCTTGCCCCATCCACTCTCTAAAATCGCCTGGGCGATAATAGGGCTGTGCACACTAATTCCGTATGAACCAGCATATTTTTGTACATACTTTGCGATATCGTCAACGAATTTCTGTTTGTCTGTATCTAATAGCATGATTTCATTCCTTCTTTCTCTTTGCGTAATAACATATATAAATTTGTATACGAAATAGGGCATATTTTTATAGTCTGATATCGTATATAAAAATGTATATAAAGTAAGGGACAAAACCAGGAATAAAATTATCCCTAATTTTGCCCCCTTTTTTAGTTTCGAAAAGGGATATTTACTTGTTCCCGTTTTCATCCCCTGCGTTGTCTCCGCTTTTGTATTTAAAATTAGAGACCATAAGTACCGCACCAAGGAAAGTGCCTACTGCTGTAATAGTCTGTGCGATTGCATCCGCATATGGTAAATTCCATAACGGAAAAATAGAAGCTACGAAAGTAGCAGCAGCGGGAAGCACGATAATAGCAACCCATTTTAAAATGTCATAAATTTTATTGTTCATATTGTTCATAATAGAACCTCCTTCTTATTTATTATTAATTCCCATGTCTTCACGTAAAAGCGAATTGTCTTTTTCTCTTGCGCTTTCATCTGTAACCACGGGCAATGTAACACAATATTTATATCCGGCCTCACCGTCGCCATTTCCACCAAGCAAACTATAAGGCTTAAAGATAGCGTTAAGCGTGGCCTTTTCTTTTAGCGTGATCGCCTCACGTCTTGCAATTTTATCTGTCATATACACCAGCTTGTCGTGGCCTATACCGATTAGAAGCTGTTTAATCCCGTCGTTCTCTTTCCGAGTCTCGACCAGGATTTCACTCAACTTCTTAATCGTTTCGTCATGATTTTCTAGCCCGCCTTTTAATTCTTTGTAGCGTGTGTCGCTTTCATCGTTCTTTTTATCATGCCTAGTAATTAAATACTGGATGAATGTGAAGAACGCCCCGGAACTAATCACCGCTATAATTACATCCTGCGTCAAAGGCTACACCTCCTTCCAACCGTAAACACCAGGGGCCCATACGTTATTATCTATAATAGATTCGTATGTTTTCCCGTTATACGTTACACGGTCGCCTTTCATATATGGGTTAGTGCTTTCTGGCTGTTCCCATTCAGGCGTTTTGTTTTCGTCAGGAATAAGAACTTTTGCAAACAACGACACTGCAGTGTCAGGCGTCCATGTTGCCTGGCTAGTGTGTGCTTGTAGTACTTTATACAGCACGCCGTTATATTGCACTTTAACCCCGACTTTATAGCTTGCCCCAGCTTCCCATAGTGGGAAAATCTCTGGGGCTTGCAAAGCCTCCGCATCAGGAAGGCTTGCTGCAGCTTTCTCGATGATTGGGCGTAAGCGTTTCGCTTTCTCTAAAAAGTAATTTGTTTTATTCATCGCCAACACCTCCCACAAGAACATCATAAGCAGCAGCTTTTTCTTTCATTGTCTGCGATTCGTCAATATATTTGTCTGTTTCTGTATATGTTCGATTGACGCCAGGTGGGTCAATCGCCTCAGCGTAATCACCTTCTGGAAGTCCACCATGGATATAAAAGCCTTCATCTGAATATGTCTTGATCGAACCATTTTTTAATACTTCTGTTTTAATCATCGTTTGTACCTCCACATATATATGTCAGGAAATTGCCTCGATAACATTAGCGTATTTACTCCAGTTTGTTGCTGTTTTGTATGTCTCGACCATAGAAGGATCGACATAAATTTTACCTTCGCCGGAAGCGATAAGGGTACCACCTAATGCATTTGCATTTTTAAGTGGAATCAAAGCAGTCCCTCTTATTGTTAATTTTGATAATTTTTTATCTTCGTAAAATGCATACCCACCTATACTATCTACATTTTCATTTAAAGAAATATCTATTTCTTCACAATTCATATTCCAATATAATGCGTATGTACCGATTGTTTTTACATTACCGAGAGTAACTTTTTTTAATTGAGAAATACTGTCACATGCGGATGTACCAATAGTTATTGCTTTTGGTAAGTACAATTCAGTAATTTCACTACAAGTTGATAAAGCGTAATCACCTAACGTTTCTACATTCTGTATATTTATTTTAGACAACATACTACACCCTTTGAACGCTGATGAATCAATAGATGTTACATTTGGTAAATACACCTCTTGTATTTTTTTACATCCATAAAAGCAAGACGCACGTACTGATGTAACATTTTCATCACTAACAGATGTAACATTATCACTTATCAAGTCGGCATATTTTTGAAAGCTATTAAGTGCGCTAGGAATATCTCCAGCTTTAATCATTTCAGTTGATCCTAGCTTGTTTCTAAATGCGTCAGTAATAGCTGTCCATGTCGCTTTTGTCATATAAACTAAGTCTGCCATATCTACACCCCCTTACATTCCAGTACTTTCTGCGTTGGTAAATTGTGCCAGCACTTCGTTTGTGATCAAAGCTTTGTCTGCATCTGTTAAAGTATAGGCTGGGCCTTGAATACCTTGAGGTCCCGTCTCACCTCTTTCCCCGTCGTTAATAGTTGCAATAGCTGTTCCATCAACTGAAATTGTTGTAACAGTTCCAGCTTTTGTTGCTGTTACATTTGGGGACTGCCCTGCTGCGCCCGTTTCACCGACTGGGCCTTGAATACCAGGATCACCTTTTACACCCTGAATACCCTGAGGTCCTCTTTCCCCGTCGTTAATAGAAGCAACGTTTACTCCGTCAATAGAAATAGTTGTAACAGTTCCCGTTTTAGAGGCTTTCACGATGGGAGAGTGTCCAGCTTGTCCCGTTGGACCTTGAGGCCCTGTTTCTCCGATTGGACCTTGTGGACCTGTGGCCCCTGTTTTACCGATAGGACCTTGAGGTCCCATTTCTCCAGGATCACCCTTTACACCTTGAGGCCCTGTATCACCTTTTTCACCGTCATTGATTGCAGCAATTGCTACATCGTCAACTTTTACAGTTGTAACTGTCCCGGACTTCGTAGCCGTTACACTCGGTGAGTGTCCAGCTTTACCAGTGGCACCTGTTTCGCCCGGGTTCCCTTGAGGACCTTCTGGGCCTCGTGCGCCTGTTTCTCCCTTGGGCCCCTGAATACCTTGAAGGCCTTGTTCACCTTGAGGACCAGTTGCCCCATTATAAACTTTCGCCTTAGTCGTTCCGAACGGGTCTGTAATATAAATTGTTGCCCCGTCTTCGTCCTGTGTAACCTTAGCGCCAACATCAAATTTTACAGCGTCAACAATGCGTCCGCATTCTTCTGCATATGCGCGGCACGCTTCTCTGTACGTGATAATGTCGTCTGGGACTTCGATATAGTCACCATAGATATATCCAGTTCGATCGTTACAGATATAAAAAGTATTTGTGCCTTTTGTTTTTTCTGTCTCGCTATTACTGAATACAAGTCTAATAGGACAAACATCTTTTTTATCGAAGATATCTTTATCAATGATGGCAGCAAAACCGCTTTCGTTAGCAAAAAGCTTGACAACATTATTGTCAATTAAAGCGATATGCGTATCAAAGTCTGTCATCTTATCGTCTGTAAAGATAACAAGTTCATCTGTTTTATTGCCATCTAAATATCTGAGAACCGGTACTTCCGATGGGTTCACACGAAAATCATTCATATAAATTTTAGCCATTTAAAATACCTCCTTAGTAAACATTAGTTCCTGTCTTGCCTGCAATCTCTGCAATTGTTTTTGAAAGCGTCTTTTTTGACGTTCCGAGTTTGATTGAGTTATATTTACCAGTAAGCACATTGTAAGTTGTCTCTGTAATACGCATTTCTTCATTTACACCAAGTTCTGGGTAAATAACAGAAATTTTACGACCACATGTTGCCTTACCTTCATAATTTGCAATACTACAATTTGTTGTAACTTCTGGTTTTGTTGTTAGCGTTGGGGCTGCAGCAATTAACTGCGCTTCTGTAGGCTTTGTTTCAAATTTAGAAGAAAGATCGCATAATTGTGCTGCTTGCATAGGGTAAGCATCAACAGATTTTCTTTTATATGCCCACACTTGTTCTTCAACCCCATCAACTTCTTTTTTCCAAAATAACACCTGGTTAGATTTTGCGTTATCCATATCAATTTCGCGTTGGAAGTCTGACATATTTACAGAGTATTTAATAGGTTCAAGTTCTGGATCTTTGTCATTTACTTGATTTTCTTTGTAAAATTCCATTTCTGTATCTTCGTTGTATCGCCAGTATCCTCCACCGAAATGATCAAGAATACTTCCAGTTGTTCCTTTCATGTGATCTGCAATAGACTTAATAGAATCTGATACAACTCCATAATCATTTACTGTTGTTGGAACTCTAATCTTAATAACAGATTCCCCAGTATGATTAATGAGTTTATATTCTGAGGAAGAATATCCAGATAAGATCCCAGAAATTTCATCAAAATCAATGTAACCAACAGGTTCAACATAGATATATCTAAGCCTTGATGAAAGGTGTTCTGCTTTTACAGTGATTCTGTGATCAATAGTAAATTTTACGTCGTAAATTTCAAACGAAAACATCGTATTCTTTAATACGTCTTTGTAACACTTGATAATATTCCCAATCACTAGATTTTCAATGTTATAATCAGAAATTGCACACACCATTGATAAAGTAAGGCCGCCGTTCATAACCTCTGTAACTTCCATACTCAAAATATTTTCAGGCTGTTTGATTTGTTCGCCCCAAATATTCTCAGGATCACCTTTAAATAATTGGACTTCATTTAGTTCTAACATTTTCTCACCGCCTTTTAAATTCTGTAATACATTGGTGTAATTTGTACGTTTTTAAAAGATGATACGCCGTCTACTTCAAGTTCGTGACGTCCACCACCAGGAATAACAAGTAAGGTTCCAGAAAGACCAGCGTATACTTTTTTAATTTTTGATGATTTATTATCCCACGTGCACGCCGTACCTTCTAAGCCGTTGAAATCAAAGCCAACTTCAGAAGTTGTTGTGTATCCTAGAGAATCGCTAACCGAAATATAATGGTCGTCACCCACAAAATGAAAGTGTTGTCCATATGTCCCAGCTGGTATATAACATCCAGACATTAAAATATACGCATCAAATTGTGTTGGGTTATAAAACGGGAAAAAGATATCTCTAACGTCGTCCTTGTAATAAAAGTACGTTGTTTTACCTTCAACAACAGAATTCGATGATTCCATTCTAAGATTTTCTGATTTTCTAATGTCAAAACTAAAAGTGCATTTTACTCCATAGTATTTCGTTCCATCTTTTCCAACTAATGGGATTTCAACAACCCCATCATTAACATATACATCAATATCTTCACTGACTGTAGATCCGTCTGATTTATAAAAATTTACATAACGAGTAACGCGTTGTGTTACAGCTGGAATGAATGTAAATTTAAGAGTGCTTCCTGCTTTTGTAACCTTTGCATCGATTGAATAGCTTGTAGCATAGTAATTTTGTGTAATAGTGTATGGACATAGCACATAATCACGCGCTATCGTGCTTTCACGAAGGAAACGCTGCGGTTTGCAATTAAACGTAAGATCAAACATACCGGCATTATTACCTTTTGAAGTGAACGCCTCTGGTGTAAATGGACCACGAAATTCTGCATATCTTACTTCATCTGGATTGTATGGGTCTGTTAATTCATGATACCCAGGGTTAGCTAATAAGTACTCTTTAAGTTTTGCAACATTTTCTCTAAAATTTGATAAGATACAGCAAGAAGAATATGTTACGTCAACATTATTCCAACCGCCATTATCAATTAAAATATCACCATTTCTTCCCGGTACATGTATTTGCGTTACGTCCCTGGAAGGGGCCCCGAAAGCCCCTTTACCAAGTACGAACATATTACATTCTTTACCGAGATCCACGCCATTAAATACTAATGAAGAACCCCCTTCAAAAGGGTTACTATAATTTTCATCGTATGCCATTATACGTAGGCCTCCCTTCTTACGCGGTCGAAAATGACTTCTGCCACTTTGTCCGCAATATCTTTTGTATCCTGACCAGGATTAGCAACAACTGTAATGTTATTTGTTACCTGACCGCCGCCACCGTTACCAACAGCGCGGTTGATCATTCTTTCAAGACTATTTGCACCAACAACAACTTCTGCACCTCTTTCACCGGCCCCAAGCAATTTTCCGTTCATTGCCCCAAAAATAGTAGGATTTGTAAGGATCATACCTTTATCCATCGCTTTAGCGTACCAATCTACGCCAACATGAGGTACAGATCCAGACTTTGCATTAAAATTACCGTACATATAGAAATGAGGTAATCTAATATGTTGTCCCATATTGAATGAGACTCTATTAATTGCTGACTGGATAGAAGATACAGAACTTTTCACCGTTCTTATAGCAGATGAAAATGTATCTTGAATGCTAGTCGACATTGTCGAAATCTTTTTACTTACAGTATTAACAATTGAAGTCATACTCTTATCAATAGAAGTACTCATTGATGTAAAAGATTTCTCAAGTTGGCTTGCCATCGCTGTTGTTTGTTTCAATGTAGCTGTATTCATACCGCTTAAACCGGTATTTGTACTGTTACTCATAGAAGTAGTACTTTTACCGATGTTTGTTGCGAGTGTGTCATATTTTCCTGAAATATTGTTTGTAGTGTTACTTACATCAGACTGTAATCCGCTAAGTGTATCGCCAATTTTTCCAGAATTGCTAGAAACAGTATTTGACATACTTGAGAAGTCTGAAGTAGTTGTGCTGTTCATATTACCGAAAGCCGTATCTACAGAATTCTGCGTTGACGTTGCCATATCTTGAACTGCACCAGTAGCAACATTCGTTTTTGAATCAATTGTGCTATAGATATTTCCCCAACTTGTATTTGTCGTGCTTTCGATATTGCTAAATGACGTAGACACGGATTGTTGTGTCTTACTTGCCATATTGCTTACGCTTTCATTAATTTCATCTGACTTGTCGGATACTTCTTCTGAAGTTCCGGTGAATTTTTCTTTAATCCAACCACATATATTTCCGATAGAGTCAAAAATCGTACTTGCGAATGAAACAATACCTTCACCAATAGCAGTAATGATTGTCTTACCAATTCCAATCCAATCGACAGAAGCGAAAGCATCAATAATTGATGTAAAGATTTGTGGAAGTGAAGCAAGCAAGATTGGGATAGCTTGGATAAGTCCACTAGCCAATGCCACAATCACTTGAATACCGCCTTCAATAATAGTAGGTAAGTTATTCAAGATAGCCTGTCCTAAAGAAATAATGATCTGTAATCCAGACTGAATGATCAAAGGCAAGTTATTTGACAGCCCATTCACGAGAGTAGTAATAATTGAAACAGCCATATTTACCATATCCGGCAAATGATTTGTAAGTTCTCCTAAGAACCCAGTAATCGCCTGTGTAGCTGTTGCAATCAAGGTAGGAATACTATTTACAATTCCCTGTGCAAGTCCCATTAAGATATTCATACCAGCAACTAAAAGCTGCGGGATATTCTGAATAAGAGTAGAAACAATTACAGCAATTGCCTGTACTGCAGCAGGTATTAATGTCGGCAACTGTTGCGCCAACCCATTCACAAGTGAAGCGATAATTTGCATACCGCCAGCAACAACTGTAGGCGCATTCGCTGTAATAACACTTAAAAATGATTGAAGCACATGAGAACCTTCCTCAATAAGAGTAGGGATCTTTGACACAATACCATCTACCAAGCCTTGAATAATTGCAGGGCCTTTTTCAATTGCTGTCTGTGTGAACTGATCGATTTGTGCACCGAATTGTTCGAATGCAACACCAAGACCAACCAACAATAAAGCAACGATTGTAGCTGGCGCTATCGTTTTAAGAAGCGCACTCATTACAACCTGACTTGTACTCATAATTGTTTGCAATCCTTCACTAACTACAGTTGCTGTTTGTGATAAAGCAGGACCAACACTTCCAATAATTCCGCCGACAAATTGACTAACACCGGCGCCTACTTTCCCTAATGTTCCAGAAATATTTGAAACAATCGTCGAAGCTTTAGAACCAATAGTATCTGAAAAAGCTGAAAACTTTGATGTTATAGCATCGATTCTGTCTGAGGCAGCTAAAGATTCAACCATACCGGAAAATTTTGATTTAACACCACTAACCATACCGGAAAATTTTGATGTTACACCACTTGCAAATGTTGAAAATTTTGATGTTACATCACTTGTAAATGATGAAACTTGACCACTTACGTTAGAGAAAAAAGCTGAATGCTTTGATACTACACCACTTGTAAATGTTGAAACCTGATCACTTACGCTAGAGAAAGCACTTCCCCATTTAGAACCAAGCCCTGAAGCCGCATCTCCAACTCTACTGAATCCGTCACGTAAACTATCAAAGTTTGCTGCAACACTTGAAACGGTATTTGAAACACCCCCAACGAGTGTACCCATTCCTTTTTCTACACTAGCAATAATTCCAACACCTTTTGAAAGTGCCAAGAATGCAGGACCAATAGCAGCAGCAAATGCCACCATTTTTAATGTTGCTTCTTGAGTTCCTTTATCAAGATTATTGAATTTATTAATAACTTCAGTAATGTCTTCAATGAAAGGCTGTATATTATTTCCAACAATATCACCCAACGTATAAGATAATACGTCAAGTGAAGATTTTAATTTTTCAATAGCACCACCAGGTCCACTCATTAAGGCGTTGGCCATTTCTTCAGCGGATCCTGTACAGTTATCAAGTGCGCTAGAATACTTATCAACAGTTTCTGGAGACGCTTTAATTAAAGTCAACCACTTAGCCATCTGGTTTTTACCAAATAGAGTAGCAGCTGCTTGCAACTGTTCCTCCTGTGTTAATCCGGCGAACGCTGTATGCAACTGTTTTTGTACGCTTGTAAAACTCTTCATCGTACCGTCGGTATTGAAGATTTCAATACCTAACTGTTTCATAACACCTGCAGCATCGTCAGCAGGAGAAGCAAGTCTTGCAAGACCTGTTTTTAATGCGGTAGCACCTTCAGCACCAGAAATACCAGCATCACCGAAAACATCAGTAATAACAGCTAAATCTTTCATTGACCAGCCTACAGAATCCACGACAGGACCTGCGACAGTCATTGAGTCTAATAAATCTTGTACCGTAGTATTAGCCTGACCTTGTGCTTTTGCTAAGATATCTGCAGCATTTCCGGCTTCAAGGCCTTGATCCGCAAATACTTTCATTGCATTACCAAGTCCACCTGATACAACCGCAAGATCTGTAGCTGTACCGGCAGCAAGACTCATAGCAGGAGTAAGCATTTTAGAAGCATCAGCCGCATTAAAACCTTGTCGTGCAAAGTTCAATGCTGCATTAGCCGCATCATTCATACCAAAGACTGAATTTGACGCAGCCGACTTCATGGCTTTCTCAAGATCACCAGAGGCCCACGCCGTATCACCCATAGTTTTCTCTACGAGTCGCATTGTTTTATCTACTTCTGAAAAATTCTTTATAGAAGCAGTAGCAGCGGCAACAACCGGGACAGTGATCGATTTTGTAAGTGTACCACCTATTTTTCCAAGGGAAGCAGATAAGCTTTCCCATTTTTTACTTGTTGCTTCCAGTGAGGATTGTACAGAAGAAAGTGAAGACGCAAAGTCTTTTACGTCTGCTGAAATTTTGACTGATAAAGTATAATCTGCCATATTTTAGTCAACCCCTTTCTTTGCTTTTTTCCGCATTGGAATACCATTCGCTTTATAAATTTCTTCAATCCAACCAGTTTCTGCATCTTCAATGGCAGTGATTGTTTTAAGATCGTCTTGTGCCGTTTCAGCTGTCTTTTGTCCATCAAAATGCTTTTTCCATAACTTAATAGGTAATGTGCCTTTTTTACGGTTAGCATTCACATATGCATTCAAGAAGGCATCTCTAGCAAAAGTGGAGTCGCGGACAAGTTTATCTTCCCAAGCCCTGTATATAAAAGAAATTTCGGTACGAGTAAGGTTTTCATATTCAGCCCTGCTTGTACCGAAATTCACAAAGAAGAATGCAAAATCCTGTAGGTCTCGATATTTGCTATCCTCCTCCCGTTCTTCAATAGTACGGGAGTCGGTAGCATTATCCGTTTCGAAATATTGGAAACTTATTAAGCGTTGCGGAATAAAAAAGGGAGATCTTCAGAAATCTGATTTGTTACATCGGCGATAGCCTTGCTGTATCCCTCTGCCTCCATATATTCTTCTGCAAGTTTCATTGCATTCTGCATAGGAAGATATCCTACTGTATCTACTTCTTTTAAGCCGTATGTGATACAGCTTTCAAGAGTTTCAAGGGAAAGAACCCCGTTTGTTTTAACAATTTCAGAAAGCAAGCTGCCTCCGATACGTTTTTCAATGAGTTTTACTCTCCCGATAGAGAACTTAAGTTCGTATTCTTTTTGGTTTAATGTAATAATCATATTCTTTAAGGCTTAACTAGCAATTTGGTGACATGTCGATATATTTGACATTAATAGTGTCTATTTAAGAATTATTGTATAGGTGTAAACGAAAGAGAGAC